>SDBT01011965.1_pt1 | contig 13939 bp, 14 predicted proteins | sample 2277101 | NCBI WGS metagenome assembly SDBT01 (sample SAMN10404973, study PRJNA504765) | marine sediment metagenome | isolation source: marine sediment core GS10_PC15, 103 cmbsf | place: Arctic Ocean: Southern Knipovich Ridge | collected 2010 | reverse complement strand
TAGAGAATCACCTCAGGATTAACCGCATCCACTGATGGTGAGAAACGATCACAATAATCTATATAAGACTGAATATAAGATATTTTCGCCATCTATAATATTAGTATCTTGCTAACTTCCTATTTCTGCTTTAGCTTTTCTCTTTCCTTGTCCAGGAGTTTTTGCAGTCTTTCTATCTCCTCGGGATTGCCGCTGATTTCCTGGCGGAGAAGACGCGAGATTAAGTCGGCTGTACCTTGTTTATATCTTCTCTCGTCAAAAGAACCAAATTTGCCAAGATCTTTTTTTCTTCCAATATCCTTCTCCCTTGTAGCAATTATAATTATAAATCCCTTTTTGGAGAAATCAATCTCAAGATAAGTTTAAGACAAACTTTACAGTTTCATCCCGAACGATAAAAGAGATCGCCACGGCTACCTTCAGCAAGAGGGATTAATTAGAAATTATGTTATAGGTGATCGTTTTATGAGGTTATACTATGGAGAATAAAGAAGTACAGAGACAAGAGATTAAAGATTTATTTAAAGCAAAGGAACTATTCCATAAAGAACTTGCAAAATTACCTTTTGAGGAAAAGATAAAAATACTCGTCCATTTGCAGGAAATTGCAAATGGTATCCAGACATCCTCAAGGAAGAAACAAGGGATATGGAAAATATGAACATTGTCTTAACTGGCTTTATGGGGACGGGTAAGAGTCAGATAGGGAAGAGATTATCTAAGGAATTGAGGATAAGTTATCTGGATACTGATGAGCTCATCGAGAAAAGAGAAAAAGATAGTATTTCGGTTTTTACAGACTTCTTGATATAAAACTAAAGCTAGCTATGTCATTTGCAGCTAGAGGAAGGGACTACAGGTTTCTATTCTTCAAGTATAACCTGAGCTATCGCATAATTCTCCGAGTGCGAAAGACTAACGTGAATTTCCTTAACCTTCATCTCACTGGCTAACTCTTTTGCTTTACCAAAAAGATTTAGGTTTGGCTTTCCCAATTTATCGTTTACGGTCTCTATATCTCTCCATTTTATTCCATTTTGCCAACCAGTGCCAAGAGCTTTCATAAATGCTTCTTTCACAGCGAATCTTACCGCAAAATGCTGATATTTCAGTCTCTTCTTGTTACAGTAGTCAATCTCAGTATTAGTAAAGACTAGTCTCATAAATCTTTCTTTTCCTCTCTTCATTGCTTTCCTTAGTCTTTCTATCTCTACGATATCTATACCTATCCCCTGAATCAATTAAACCTACTCCTTCTATATTGACCGTTTAGAGCAGTAAGCCATCTACATAATCCCCAGCGTGACTTTATAGCACTTATAATTTTCACCTCTACAGGAATGATTCTTTTCACGCCCTTACTTAGGAAGAAAGAATTATGTCCCTTAATCGAATAAGTGCCTTCTCTTCTCTATCGGCAATATTTAGTAATCTAGTACTTATTCTGGGAAGCATAGTCTTGAGCTCTTTTATACTTGCCTTAAAGAACATATTCCTTGCCACTTGCCAGCTTTGAGCGATTTTAGCCAGTTCTTCTGATGTTTTTCTTAGCTCTGGCTTACCCAATCTCTTGCTGATATTTGATAAAAATTCCGAATGTAATATTCGTTGTCCTTGAACAGACCATAGAAGAAGAAAAGCTCTTTCAGCTCTAATCGCTACTGAAGTCTCATCACTACAAGTGATCCATGCTAGTATGTCCTGAGCAAAGGTTCTAATGCCTTTTATTCCTTGAAAGTAATTTTTTTTGCTATTATTGCCCAGCATTTCTTCGATATTCTCTAAGATGATCTTTTTAATTAAGTTCTCATCTAACTTAATATGGTAAGAAGGATATTCAATATCAAGCCAGCGATTCTCTATGGGGAACCCTGAGAATAAGGGATTATCAGGATCTTTTGGATTGAGGGAATTCCTGGCCTGTTTGAGAGCTTCTATGTCTACGGCTTTCTTAAAGAAATGAGGAGGCCACCAATCTATAATATAGGATTTACTCTCTTTTTCGTCGTAACCGTTTAAGATGATGTTATGCCCGCCGTGTACTCGCTGGTATGAAACGGGATAGGGCGGTAAGTAGTACCGATCAACGCTTATAAGAAGAGGGTGGTTATTATCCAAGCTCTTTTTTGCTGTTCTCCAGGCTTCTTCAGCATGAGTGGTAGTTCTTATCCTGCAGCTGATACCATAGATTTTAGACAGGTCTTCGGTCAAGGATTGTTTGTATCCTGAAATATGATATCCCTTCTTTCCTTTAGTCAAAGAATTTTCCTTCATCCTCTCATAAAAAAATCCCCATCTCAAGCCAAGAATGTTTTGTACTTTGTAACCATTATATACTAATAGAGTCGCCAAACCGCAAGTAAAGCAATCAACACCATCTTTATAATAAAGAGGAATATCTTTAAGTATCTTCTTTATTTTGATTTATCCTTTCCTTAGCCCAATTGTCTATTTCGGTTGTAGTAAGAGTCAAAGCAAAAATATGCATACAAGGATTATCCACTAATCTAATGGTAGTCAACTTCTTACTGGAATTCAAAGCTATTCTTTGCAACCATATTGTTATCTTGATTTTTTCTATGTCATCTTTGGTCGAACGTAATTTTGAGCATTGTATACCCACTTTCTCCTTATATTTACTGGGCTTGGCCCACCACTCACTCAGTCCTAAGGAAGTTTTCTTCAAGCTCCCATCACTATATTCTAAGGTTATCTCTTCTTCAAAACTCCCCATTTCTGAAGCTCCTAAGATATTTATTTCTTTATAGTAATTAGCTGGCACTTTAATATTTTGGTTTTCTAAAGCTAGATTGTTATTCAAACCGTCGCTCTTATCAGGAAAGAGAAATTCTACTCCTTGGCAAATAAGTTTTGAGTTAGATTCTGGAAGTTCTTCTGCAGGGTAAGTATAGCCAGAAGCAGCAAAATCACCATCAGCTCTGTTGGTAGCATAGGAAATTCCATCATTATTAAGATAGGATGATAAATCTATTATCTCAAAATTTTTCTCTTTACTTTCCATCAGATATAAACCTCCTTCATGGCTTTCTAACAATCGATTTCATCTCTGATTCCTTCTTGGGAAGACAATTAAGTCTTAGGTTGAGATGTGATATTTATTGAATTGAACCCACGAACTGTTCTCTTTCCTTTTTCACAATTTGCCCTTCAGGTATATTGTGAATCTCAATCCAAAAGGGACCCACCTGTATGAGGCTTTTTGAAAGTGGATATTTTCTTAAAAGTAGTTAATTGTATCTTTTAGTAGATATTACTCCTGAGCTTCGAACGTATTCTCATATAAAGCCTCAATTTTTCTCATTCTTTGGCGAAGCTGGTATCTCTTTTCTATTTCCAGACGACCCTTTTCCCCCATCCCTTCAGCCTTATCAGGATTATTCAATAGCTCCACAATTGTTTTAGCCATCCGCGCTGTATCCTTTGGCGGTACAAGATAGCCGGTTATACCATCCTTAACCACATCTCGTACACCACCAATATCGGTAGCTACCACTGGCTTGCCTGTAGCCATTGCTTCAAGAACGGCGTAAGGCAGTCCCTCCCACAGGGAAGAAAGAACAAAGAGGTCAGATATCATGTATAAAACCCTAACATCCTGACAATTTTCAACGAAAAGAAACCGCTTATTCAATCCCAAATACTGCACTAAAGTTTCTAGTCTGTCTCGCATCCTACCCTTGCCCACAAGCAAAAACTTTGAGTTCGGCACCGTCTTTACTACTTCAGCACAGGATTTAATAAAATATGGGTATCCCTTCTGTGGTCTAAAATCACCTACCGTGATCACGACCTTCTCCCTAGGTTGAATACCCAGTTTTTCTCTTTCTATGTCTATATCCACATCAAATTCAAAATCATCCAAATTCAGAGCATTTTCAACTACTACAATTTTCCCCGGATCGATAATTCTATTATCTATGGTAATCCCCTTTTCACTTTCAGATATAGCAACAATCAAATCTGTGAATAATCCTACGAAACGCTCAAGGATTTTATAGAAGAACTTCAGCATCCCAAATCGATAGGATTGGAAAGCATAGGCATGTGGGCTGTAGATAATTACCGGTATGTGGGCTAACCTTGCTGCTAAGCGGCCCAAGAAGCCCGCTTTTGAGCTATGCGCATGGACAATATCATATCTCTCTCTTCTCATTAAGCTATACATCTTCAATAAAGCAATAAAGTCGGCCAAGAGATGGATTTTTCTGTACATCTGGATAATTTCTACCTGACCCCCACTCTTAACCATCTTATCTATATCCTCTCGATAAGTCTTATCGCGCAACGTAGAGCAGATAAGAGTCACCTGAAATTTTGTCTTATCTAAGTTAAGTATAAGATCGGTTAAATGTTTTCGAGTTCCACCTACGGTTGCTTCTAATATTTGGAGTAATTTGATCTTAGACACCGAAGAGTCCTATTTTCTTAATCAGCCGGCCAGACCGTCTGAAGCCCTTCTACCTGTAGCCAGGGAACAAGGGCAAAAAAGGTGATTATTCCCACAAGAGGGGTAACACATGGATAGACCAGTCCACCTATTTTACTAAAATTACGAACAGGGGTGCAATTTGTTAGAGAGCCAAGAGTGCAAAGCAGCCATAGCCACAGCCGAACTGCCAACCTTGAGCAAGAATCCTAACAAGGAACGAAAGCTGATTGTCTTTATTCTCCTTTTCATAATAGCAAATAGAACAAGAACCTTCACCGTCTTGGAACCTTTCATCGCTAAGGCTATTCTTCAATTAGCCATAAATTCTATCAAAATGACACCTTACATAGGATAGTGATGTCCATGACCGTAACTGTGGATTTGAGTATCTTTTTTCTCATCAAAGCCACTGGGATTTTTTTTGAGAGGTATGCTAAATTTTCAAATATCCAATGGGTAATCTTAGTAGTTATATCCAAAAAGTATTATGACTATCGTTTTCAGAATAATCAAAAAGTCTAATTTGAAAGAAATGCGCTTAATATAATCGAAGTCGTGTTCTATCTCGTCATGTATAGCAAGTCCTTTACGTCTCTTTATCTGCCAAAGTCCGGTGATGCCTGGCGTTACCGTCAGACGGCGTTTATGCAATGAATTATATTGTTTAACTATCATGGGCATCTCTGGACGTGGACCCACCAAACTCATATCTCCTTTTATGACGTTATATAGCTGTGGCAATTCGTCCAGTCCACGATTACGCAGGAAACGACCAACTTTTGTTATTCGGGAGTCTTTATCATCGAAAGGTGCTATCTCGTATTTATCTGCCTCTTGAAACATCGTTCTGAACTTGATGAGGGTAAATAACTGGCCATCTCTACCAACCCGGCTGTGACTAAAAAATACTGGTCCTTCTGAGTCAAGCTTTATTGCCAGAGCAATCAGAGCACAGAGAGAAAAAGTCATAATGATTGCCATGAACGAAAAAATTACATCAAAGATTCTTTTGAAAACATAATAACCTTCTCCAGTAGATTTCTTGTGTTTTATTGATACTTCGGAACTTGGGAAGTTATTTAAAAACAGTTCTTCTAATTTTTGAGCATTTTTCTTGATGTTAAATTTTTCCTTGACTAATTCCAAACCGTTCGCTAATAACCTATTTCTTAACTGCTTATCATTTATTAGTTTCTCCATGGTTTCAGCCAGAATTACCTCGCTTTTCAGGGGAACCAGCATACCAGTGACGCCATCTTCAATTATTTCGGGTATACCAGCAATATTACTGGAAATTACAGGAATCTTCATCGCCAATGCCTCTATCAAGACATTGGGCAATACATCCCGATCTCCATTTTCAACTATAATAGATGGTAAAACAAATAGGTCTGCTTGTTTATAAAAAGGAATGAGCTCTTCCTGTGAAAATGCTCCTTTTAACTTTATCTCTTTCTCCAAGCCATAGCTATTAATAGCTTTGTTTAGATATGTCCTTTGGGGGCCCTCACCAACAATGCTGCAATCAAACGTATAACCCCTTTCTTTGAAAATCTTACAGGCCTTTACCAGATATATAAAACCTTTTTTTTCTTCTAATCTGCCTACTGATAGTATTCTAATTGGTTCAGCTGGTTTCAGTTTTTCATCACTAGATTCTGGTTTCCATTTCTCCAGATCGATACCATGATAAATTCTAATCACTTTCGCCTGAAATATATCAGGGTACAAATTCAAGAGATATCTCTTGCTGTAATCACTGCAGGTTACAACAAATCTTGCCGCCTTTATTTTTTCATAGAGCATTGTTCTGTTGACATATATATCCCAAGCATGAGCAGTAAAACTAAACTCTATATTAAGAAATTTGCTCATAATTAATCCTACTGTTGCCGGGATATAGGCAAAGTGGGCATGAACATGGTTAAGATTGAATTTTTTAGCCAGGTAGGCAAAATAGATAGCCGTAGGAAAATGAAATAAAGACTTAGCCAGAACAAGTCTATCATTATAGTTTGTCTTGGTAATGTATATCAAAAGGGTAATATATCTAAGTGGATGTGAAACAAAAGAAAGAAACTGCACAGAAAGGAATCTTGGTGAAAACAAAAAAAGTTTATAGTAAGTACTGGCCAGAAGACCTGTAGCGGCATTATGCATTTTATTAGTCTTCGGTCTGCAAAGAGAAAATATGTAGAGATCAATATTCTGCTTTCTGCTGAGCTCTACCATTTCTCTTAAGATGAATACCTCTGAAATAGAAGGGAAAACCGCCAAGATATAGGCTAATGATATTTTTCTTCTTTTCATTAGATAGTCCTACTATCCTTATAGACTTGTTCATAAACTTCCAATGTAGCCCTTGCTGTTTTTTCCCAAGAAAACAGCTTGGCCCGTCTGAGGCTCTTTGTAATTAATCCTTCTCTTAAGTTTCTATTCATCAACACCTGTAGCATTACTTCCGCCAATTCATCTGTGTTATTTGGACTAACCATTATGCCTGCATCTTGAACTACCTCAGGCAAAGAGCCCGCATTAGAGGTTATAACGGGCAGACCGCAGGCCATTGCTTCCAATGGCGGGAGACCAAAACCTTCATAGATAGAGGGAAATACAAAAAGTCCTGCCAGATTATAAATGGCTGGTAAATCTTCGTCTGGAACATAGCCGGTAAAAATAACCTCTTTTCCATAAGGTGAGCCTTTCACTGCTCCAAAAATATCTTTATGCTTCCAGCCTTTCCTTCCGACAATTACTAAACTATGTTTAATACTTTTTTCTTTTCTCAGTTTCAAAAAAGCGCGGATTAATCGTACAACATTCTTTTTAGGTTCTAGGTTTCCCACGAAGAGAATGAACTCTTCCGGCAAAAGATATTTTCTTCTTATTCTTTTCAGGAGTTGAGCGTTTCTCAAAATCTTGAATCCCTTACTAATACCCGGATAGATAACAGCTATTTTATCCCCGTCAATACCCAAGTAATTGATAAGGTCTTCTTTTGTCTTCTCAGAATGAACGATTATTCTTTGGGCTTTTTTTGCACTCTGGTAAAGAAATAAACGATAATACAAAGCATTACTTCTCTTACATAGAGATGGATAAAGTAGAGTGATTAAATCATGAATGCTTACAACTGAGGGAACAGAAACCAAGGGAGGTAGGATATAACCGGGACTGTGAAAGACGTCAATCTTATCTCTTACCAAAAACTGCGGAAGGAGAACATGTTCCCAGAAAACTCTAACTGGTCGTAAATGATTAGTAAGCCTGGTTCTTCTGACAACGTAATCTGGAATGTTCCTTAGTTCAGCTTGTTTGGGAAGATAAAGAACATACTCATTCTCCGAATCAATCTCAAGGAGAGCCTCCACTAAACCCCTTATGCAATTTTCCACTCCCGAATTTTCTATTTTTAATAGTTGGGCGTTGATTCCGATTTTCATCTAGTCAGTCAGTTAATTCGTATTTTGTATTAGGAATACAATCTAGTTAGCACTGCAACAATTCTTCATAAATATCTTGGACCTTTTGAACATTTTTTTCAATCGTGAATTTCTCCTTCACCGTGTCTCTACCAGCAAGACCTAGTCTTCTTGCCAGGTTTCGATCTCTCACGATCTTAACTATTGCTTCAGATATACCATCAGTGTCGCCTACCGGAACTAATATCCCATTAATGCCATCTTGGATTATCTCTGGGATTCCTCCAGCATTAGTGGCAATTACTGGCTTGCTAGAAGCCATGGATTCAATAATTACTCTACCAAAGGGTTCTCTTTCTGAGGAAACAACCAATAAATCTAGATCAGCTAGGATCTCAGGGATATCATAACGATAGCCAGTGAAGATTACTTTATCTTCTAAGCCTAATCCCTGGGATAGATTAGCTATATCAGTTTTGTATTTCTGTTGGTCCTTGAAAATATCGTCACCTACTACAAGAGCTTTAATTTTTGGATATTTTTTTATTACTTTGGCTAAAGCTCTCAAAAAATCGGGATGTCTTTTCCACGGAACCATTTGAGAAACCATTCCTACCAGAAATATATCTTTTCCGGTTCCCAACTCTTTTCTTATGCTATTATTTTCATTTCCAGCGTCAAATAATTGAATATCAACGCCATTATATATAACCGTAAGTTTACTCATGTCCATCCCATGTCTACTGATCTCCTTCGCGACCTCCCTTGAAATAGCGATAATTCTAGACGAAAATAAGAAGAGAAACTTGCCTAATAAACCAAGTGGAACAAGATCTCTCACCAACCATACAGAAGGAACCCTCATTAATTTTGCAGCAACTGCTCCGTAAATATGAGCATTAGTGCTATTTGAGTGAATTAACTGAATCCTGTGTTTAGTAATAAGACAGCACAGCTTCCATAGCACACAGAAATAGCAAAAAAGATATGTAGCTAAAGTGAATAAGTTAAAGGTTCTCTTGAATCTAACAAAATTAAGAGATTCTGTTTGAATTCCTAGTTGGTGTAGTTTCTTGGGTAACATCCCTCCAGCCGGACAAGCTACTATGGGATAATATCTACTCCTATCAAGTTTTTCCAACAAACCTAGTAAACTTACTTCTGCTCCACTGATCTGTGAGACATGACTAGCATACAGTATGTTGGTCATTACTTTAATCCCTAAAGATCCCTGGGCTCACAGTATACATTCCACCCTTTCCTCATCTCAGTACATTTTGTTTTTTATTAATTTTATCCCATTTCTTTTTGCTAACCCATTGGTAAATCAAATGCATCAAATATTCTTGCGACCAAAGTAAAGTAAAAACATGGTCTGAATCATAAACTATTTTTAAGTCTAGCTTTCCTTTGCGTTTCATCTTTCTTATATCTTTACCAATTGTTAAATCAAATATATCTAGGCTGGTACTACCTTCAGAATATATAAGAAATGAATGGACATTACGGTCAATTAATGCTCGCCACTTGTCTATTGAAAACTTTTCAGTAATACTTTCTTGCTCTCTATTTTTTCTCTTGTGGACTTTTGAAATTAGTACATCAAAAATAGTACGAAAATTGCTCTTTCCTGTTATAAGTCTTATCCAGTTTTTGTAACTGAATAATCGTTTTTTATAATAGCGAGAGTTGGTTCGCATTTTAGCTATGCGATGGATACTTCCTAACTTTTCTTTTTCAATTAAGTATCCATTTATCGGAATTATACCTACAACACGGTCGTCTTTATAAGAGGTATTAAATGCAACATCAGCACCCGAACAGATTCCAACTAATATAAATTTGTCAATACCCCTTTTTGAATTTAAATATGTCATAACATTTTGTGTTTCCATTACTGCATATTCTTCAAAAGGAATATTATCGTCTCGAACTTTACTATCACCTATGCCTGAAAAATCAAATCTTAATGTTAGAAATCCAGCACTTGCCAGATTACGAGCAATCTTTACATATATGCCATTAGGTCCTATTCTATGTATCATTCCTGCATTTAGGAGTAAAACAGCTGGCTTAGTATCCGTCAAAGAACCTTTTTCAGGCTCAGCCAAAATGCCAACAATATTTTTCTTAGATCCAAGCGTAACAATATTCTCTTTCATTAAAATTCCTTACAAATCCAGTCAATAATTGTATTTATTTCTTGAGTTGGAAGTAAACTTTCATAATCGGCTTCTTCTGTATGCAGCCAGAATCGGTCATTTAATACATTTTCAATTTTGATATTAGCATTTACTTTCAGAAAATGTGATCTTAATTGTTGTATATTAGAGTTAACTTCTTTATCTAATATTAATATCTTACTTTTTTTCACTGGTTTCAATTTCATTAAGTTAATGCTTTCTAATTCGTTTAATAATTTCAATGGAATAGGAAATCCGAGACTTTCAAAAAGATTACTATTCTTCTTCTTTCCTGCAAAAGTAGTTAAAAGAGCAATTTTGTGATTCCTTCTTAATTCCTTTATATAATCTATACCCTCAATAATTGGACTCCATAGTACAAGACCATCGATACTATTATTTTCAGAAGCATAGATTACAGATAGAGTAGCTCCGAGTCTTATGCCCACTAGGCAAATCCTATCCACGTAACACTTCCTTTTTATTTCCTCAATTGCTGTATTAATATTGCTTATCCAATGCTTTATACTTACATCATCTAAATCACCTTCTGAGTCTCCGCAACCAAGAAAATCAAATCGCAAGGTGTGAAAACCTTCATTAGCAAGTCTAATCGCCAATTGTAAAAATGTCCGATGACACCGTACGTATTCCTGTCCAAAAGGATAGCACAATACTACACCAATATTCTTTGCTTTTTGCTCATACGGAACATGGTGAATCCCCAACAGCCTACCGGAAGGACTATTAAAGTAATATGCATCCATATCTCACCACAACCTGTGTAACTATCACTAAGCCATTTTCTAAAGCAAATATCCCCACAGCAGAGCTGTGGGGCATTTAAATCAGAGATCGAGCTCTAACTGAACTGCTCTGTGCTGGTACTGGATATACCTTTTGATTACTTGCGCTCTCACTTTATCCCCCACTGTTCGAACAAAGTACCCATCACTCCAAAGCTCCCTGTTCCAGAGAACACTTGTGAGATGGGGAAACCGTCTAAAGACCTGTTTCGCTGATATGCTCTTCATGATCTGAACAATTCGGGCTGGGGAATACCTGGGTGGAGCAGAAAGAAAGAGATGCACATGATCTTTCATCACTTCCATGGTATCTATCTCGAACTGTTCTGCTATCTCTTGGAATACCTCTTTGATGTACTCTTTTATCTTCCTGTCAAATATGTTCTTTCTGTACTTTGGAATCCAGACTAGATGATACTTCGTGTCATATACAGCATGTTTTGTTCTTTTGACTGAACTCATATCCTAATTTTAGCAAAGAACTATTATTAGGGAAACCCTTAAAATTCGCCTTCGGCGAATTTACCGTTTTCCTTCCGCCAGTAGAACTGGCAGGTATCCAACGGTGATTTTTTATGAAAATGGGTGCCATTTATTTGATTCAGGCACCCATTAGAGATTGAAAGATCGAGGTTTTTTACCAATTAACTGGTAGGTGTCATAAGCAGAACCTCCACAAAAGACTCTATTAACGAGATTCCACCAGCCGATGATTGAAGCCCCATATCCTCCAATGCGAGCTGCATCAAGGTAAACAGTACCTTGATTTTCTGGGTTTTGATATTCCTGGGCTTTTCTTGTCTGTGGTTTTTGGTAAAATTCAGCTCCGGGAAGAAGAAAGAGGCTGAGTTGATCACTTGGCAAAAGCTCGATGGCTGAATCAATATTTTTTGCTGCCCCAGACCTTATCAGATCTTCTGAGGCGACAACCTTACTCTTCCAAGTTGTGTCATCAAGCCAAGAGAATATCTTCTGTCGATGATAGTTAAGTCGGCCTGTTTCGACATGAATTTTAATCCTTCCTCCCCCGAATCCCTTATACTTAGCAGTTAAATTATCACACGCAGCCAAAAAATTCTTTACTTGTCTCTGTAAAAGCGGGGTGCCAAGTTTGTTCATCTCTTCAATATCTTTTCGAGATATTGGTCGTAATCTAATTCCCTTACTTGCTCGGCACAAGGAACCGGCATGATGTTCATCGGCTGACAAATGAATTTCCACATTATCAAGAACCACACCTGCCTGAAGAATCTTTCGCCCTGTTTCCTCAACCCCTTCTTTGTTTGATTTCAGAGAAACTATACTTCTACCTCCAGTGAAAATGCGGATGGGAACACTTGAGCCAAGCGACTGACGAATAACCTTTACTACCCTTCCAATGTCTTTACAGAGGAATGGTTCACCGCCAGTTAGTCTAATCTCCTTAACCTTTGAATGACCAACCTGTCGCCAAAAAACTTCATGCCATTTTGCCGGCATTATTCGGCCAAGAAAAGTTTGTGATGACCAACAATGAGCACAAGTGCTATCACAATAAGGACAAAGAAAACAAACTACTTCCCATCTTCTGTTCTTTAGTTCTTTTTGGGGTATACCCCAAAAAGGAGTATACCCCTTGATTATTTCTATTCTTTTTGTTCGGCTTCGTATTTCTTCCATATCATCCACTCCTGTGCTTTTTTGGCAAAATGACAAAAAGCTGAATCAACTTTCCAAATAGAACCGTCAAGCATAACTCCTCGCCAAAGGCGAGGAGGACTTTTTAAACATCTTCTTTCTCCATAGGTCCCATGGGACTACCACATTTAGTGCAGACAAAAGCAGTTGTTCCACCAGGGTGGGAATGCTTTCCTTTGGTGAAATCATAAACCATTTGATTAGGAATAGCTTGTTTATTTTTGCAGTTGGGGCAATAATAGTTGATGAAACTTTGGAGATTCTTCTTGTTCTTTCTCTTTTTTCTGAAGAAATTTAGCATCCTTTCTCTCCTGATAAGTTTTCTCTTGAAAATAATCTGTCTTCCAAATGTCAAAGATAACATAGCCATAAGGGTCGATTATCTTCTCTATCACCATCTCATTTCCACAAACAGGACACATGCAAGGGTCTTTATTGTAGCTTGTCTTTATCCTATCTCTATAAGTAGTGGGAAAGGATAGGATTTCCGATAAGAGCTTTTCTTGTTCTTCTTCCCATCCCTCTTGATTGAAAGACCTTATGATCTTTTCTACTACTTTTTTCATTCTCTTTGCTCTTGCTCTTGTATAAAGTCCATAATAATGAATCATCTTTTGGTTTGCCTCTGGAATATGCTGAACTAAGAGATATATAAAACCTAAAACATTTATCTTTCTTACCTTATTTTTAGCTCCCTCTCGGGTCTGATAGCGAAAGGTAACCTCTCCATTCTTGTAATCTATAATCCTTCGATAAGAAATAGGAGGAGAGACTACATATTTTATGAGATAGCCTACAATGTCTACTTTTCTCTTTTTCTCCTTTTTAGCGTAAGTAATAAAGGAACGTTTCTCTTTGAAGAGTTTATCTATTATTCTTTTTGTTCTTTCATTCTTAGGAAGATATTTCCTCAATCTTGTGAGAAGAAAATACTGCCATTTTCTTCCTAAAAGATACTGGTCTATGTAAGAGAGGCTATACCACTTATTATCTTTGCCTAATCCTCCCTCGGTGATGAGAAGATGAAGATGGGGATTGAAATTCAAAGATCTTCCAGATGTTTGGATTACAAGGAATATCCCTGGTTCTATTCCTTCTTTCTTGCGGTAAAACTTTAAAATATCTCTTATAAGTTCTGCTCCTGCATCCCCCATCACCTTAAGAAGGTACCTGTCCCTGCGAAAGTAGTTCCAAAGTTCTTTAGGAGTAGTTAAAACTACATGGCGATGCCCTACTCCTTTAATCATTAGACTCTTTATCTTTATTATGCGCTCTTTAAGGTGAATACGACTGCAGGATGGACAGAGTCTACTCTTACAGCTAAAGGGAATTATCTTTGTTTCTCCGCAACTTAAACAGCGAAGTTGAATGAAACCGTTCTTTGGATCTCCACATTTTATG
>SDBT01011964.1_pt1 | contig 13939 bp, 17 predicted proteins | sample 2277101 | NCBI WGS metagenome assembly SDBT01 (sample SAMN10404973, study PRJNA504765) | marine sediment metagenome | isolation source: marine sediment core GS10_PC15, 103 cmbsf | place: Arctic Ocean: Southern Knipovich Ridge | collected 2010 | reverse complement strand
TTGTTTATGGTTTACAATTACTAACAATTATTCAGTAAGTTGGGACTCTTTTTCAAGTCTGATCTCATCTACAGTATACTTCTGCAAGCTTACTAAAGCGGTAGCTGTATCATAGACATCTTGGTCTAAGGCAGCTGATTTAATCTTAGTAAAGGTCTTGCTGTTGATGATAGGTGCTCCAGTTTCCGGATTGGTGCCTACTACCAGTCTAAATTGCAGGCTTGAATCACGGGGAACGGTTATTACTGCGGCCATCTATTTTCACCTCCTTTTTAGAATTATAAATCAAGTAAAGCTAAGAAGTATATGTATATATTATCATATCATCATATAATAGTCAATATTAGAACATTATTACCCCTTGTAATGTATAAAGCTTCTTTTCTCTCCGTTTTCCTTATAAATACTCCTTATTTTATAAAACTATAAAGGGATCCTTCCCGATACAAGAAGGACCCCCTCCTATCTTTCATCTACTTAATATGTGATCTTTGAAAATCTGATATCTCAAGACAAAATAAAAAACCCCTGCTTCCTTAAGGCAAGGGTTTTGGTAGGTATTTTTATTTTATTTGATTAATATATGATGTTTTCTAAAATATTATAAGACTTTTTTGGCATTCTAGAATCTTTATCAAATTCAATTAAAGGGAATAACCCTGCTTCAGAAAAATGATGATCTGCAGAAAATACATAAAAAAGATTTTTTTTTCTTAATAATACAATACTGGTGCAATCAGTAATACCCCATTTCTTATCAGAATAAGACCAAAACATTTGCATAGCTTCTTCGTCAATGTTTTTATCGATATCGATTACTTCACATTCCAACTCGTTTATCAATTCTAGAAGTTTTGTACAATAAGATATTCCGATCCTTTTTAGTTTTGTAAGTGTTTCACGTTTTACCCACAGCGACGTAAAAAATTTAAAATTATATTTATTAATCAATTCATTCAAAATTTCATTACAAATTTTTGTTAATTGATCATTTCCAGAAAGTAATGCATAAAAAACACAGGTATCAATAAATATTTCATTCTTAAAAGACATAATATCTATTTGCTTTCAATTATACTTTTAACTTTTTTCCAAGATATTTTATCCCTCTGGATTGGGATTATACTTCCATTACTAATTTCAATTTCTTTAGAATCCCATAAAGATAGATAATTGGTGTTTTTAAATATATTTTTAGAATCTTCATCTAAAATAACTCGCTTTCTCTCTATACTACCATTGGAAATTTGATTTTTCATTTTATTTTATCCCCCCTTTATTAAATAATCAAACAAATTCGAATCCTTCTTTTCTTGTAATCTTAGCAACGTTTATTTTTCCTCCACAAATTTCAGCCCCCGCTACAAACCTAAAACGTGAAATAGTTAATTGCACTAAAAATTTAGCGTACTCTATCGCATCACCCAAAGGCATTGCACTAAAAAGTACCCGATATTGTATATTATTTAAAAGAGCCTCTCTAAATTTTTCAATTGTTTTATCGTCTACTCCATTTTTCTCAAGTATTCCAAATATTCTATCATCTCTGCCATGATGAAATCTAATAATTGCATCAGTTTGTCCAAACCAATTTGCACCAAAATTTGGAACTTCCTTTTTATCAGATCTAAGTCTCGCCGGTTTAGAAGTTGGAATTTGCATCACATACTCCTCAGAGAAATAATTATCTTTAGTGTAACCACATACCGCTAAACCAGTTCTTGGTCGGTGTTCCTTAGGGATTTTCTTAAAAATATCATCAGATTTCGCAATTAAAAATTCCCATATTTCCTGTGCAATTTCACGAACATCTATATCTTTATTTTCTTTTGGAAGTTGTTGTACCGTAATTTTATTTTCGTATTCTTCAATAAAACTTGCAATTGTCCTTTCTCGGAATGAACCTGCTCCCCAAGACATGATTCCGATAGGATAATCCCCTAAACCAAATAATTTTTTCCCAGTATAAAATACTTTCACAATCCCTAATGGACCTCTTTCTACTCCTTGATTAACAGGTAAGCCAGCAACTGAATTAGCACTATCAGTAGCTAAAACTAAACCTTCCCCCACTTTAACCAGAACACATATAGACATTTAAGTTGCCTCCTTATTTTCAATTATATTATTGGTAAAGTTAACAAATTACATTAAAAAATTAGAAAAATAATTTCCAGTAGTTATTTATTCTTTATTAGTAGTTTCTCCTACCCTGCCCATTCGGTTGAGTAGGGTTATTGTTTGTAAAGATAATATTTATAATTTTCCTTGTTATAATGGTTTCCCTTTTTCATATATCATTTAAAATTTAAAAAGCTCTGTTTTTATACCTTGCGGGATATTGGCTCTGAATATAAGATAAAAAATTTAATCCATAGGAGGTTATTTCAACAATTTTCTCATTTTCCTCAATTATAATCTTGGTAAATTTACCATTTTCTAAAAAATCTAAATATTGATCGAATGTTACTCGTGGAGGAATTGTTTTTTTCATAAAGCTATTATAAAACGTATAGAGATTAATGTATTTTTCGCTTTTATCTTCTTTGTCGGCTAGATATTCAAGCAAATCAATCTGTGAACCAAAAATAATATTAAAAGTTCTTTCAAAAAAATATGCATTATAAGTATGCACATATTCCTTAAAAGCTCCTTCAGGACAATTTTTCATATATTCAATTGCCCTATCTTTTGGATTTTTTATTTTATCTTCTTTAATGACATTTTCTTGTTTTAAAGGCTTAGTAGCTTCAACGGAAAAACCACCGACTTTACCTTTAACAAGACGACTTAAAAAATCATCAATTCTTTTCTTGAATATAATGATAAATGTAAATATAAGACATGCTCCCAAAAAAGGCCAATTTAATAAAACTTGTATATAGCTTAATACAATTTCCGCTATTTCCATTTCCTTCTCCTTAGGATTCTATAGTCATTATACTACATATTTTTTAAAAACCCCCTTTTTCAATAAAATATTTTAAAATGTATCGTTTTTAATTAATTACAATATCCATTATAATCATATCGTCCGGACATATTACCATTAATTTTATTCTACCACAGCCATTCTAATTAACCCGCCTCAGCCACTCCGACTAATAATCTACCTCTACCACGACCGCCCGCCAAGAGCTTTTTTTGCTAGGAAGTATATTTGAAAGTCTGCCTATACATAACAAGACTCTATCGGACATTCTGCAAGAAATAACCTCGCGCATATCTTATCCGATAAAGCTTTGTTATGTATAGCAAAAAAAACATTATGTTTTTATAAAACAAAAAGCAATTTTTGCCTTATAAAAATATAAAGGCGGGCTAAATTAGATACTCCTTATCGTAGGGCTAAATCTCTATTTCTAATAATCGAATGCCTTTCCCACCCCTTCCCTCCCTGTTCCTACTCACTATACTTCTACGTTTAAATATTTTTTTATCTGGTACCTCAGCACCTTATAATTTTCCGATAAAAAAATACTAAAACTATCCTAAGAGATTATATATGCGACACTAAGGGCGTTTATAGAAGACACAGCACCGCAAAAAATGCAGGCAAGCAATTAAGCATGAGAATTTTTTGCGGCACCGACTTCTACAAACGCCAGGGAGAAAAATTGCAAAGAGAAGAAAAAAGATGATCATCCCCTTGCGATAGGCAAAAACTACATAAATAAAATGTTTCTTTTCTTTTAACTTTTTATTTTTGGATGTTTTTACTTATCGCTAACCGTAAGGAACCCGAAGATATTGACCACCGAAAATGAAGGTAAAAAGTTTCCGCAATTATTCCCTCATTTACTTTTTATCTTGTTTTTACGGGGAAAAGACTAATCCACCGCTCGCTAACTGCTACACATTCTATATCAGAATAAAGATATATAAGAGGGGGTGATTTTCCCTTCTTATATATCTTTTAAGCGTTCGTCTTCTCTCTGCATTACACGATAAAAATAAAGTCAAATTTTCCTTTCCTTAAATTTTAATTATTTTTTGAGTGTTATGCTTCACTTTTCGCTTTCTATTTCTGGTATTGCTTTTTGTAAAAGAGAGGTGATTTTCCCCTGTTTACAAAAACAATACTCTTTCTCTCTCCCTGGCAATACTCTCACCAGGTAAATTACTATTTGTCCGGTGAGTGTATTGCTCTTTCTTTGTTTTTCCTCTCTTGGTTTCTCTCCCTCTTCCCCTTCTCTTTCCCTCGCGATAGGCAAAAAAATCTCAACTCAAAAAGGTTTTTTTGCTTTGAGATTTTTTTACTTATCGCGAAAATACAAAGAATCAAAAGGATATAGTCACCGAAAAGGGAGATTAAAAAATTCCCGCTCTTCTTCTCTCATTTATTTTTTTATCTCTCTTTTACGGGAAGAAGACTAAATCACAAACGATAACAAAATCACTAAAAGGTTCGCAAACAGGGGCGGGGCAAGGGAGAGAGGATCTCGATAATACCTGCGCTTATACTTGTAGAGTAGGAGGTGAATCGACCGTAGTTTTTCCTTCCCCCTTAATGCTTCCCCCCTAATGAATCATAGCCTAACCTTGGTTTTTTTGCGGTGGCGAATAAAGCAAAGCAACAGCGGGGCATAAGAGCGTTACCCCTGCATTTATACTTAGAAGCGTCCCCGCGAGCGTAGCTTTTGAGCCAAGGAGCAAAAATAAAAAGAAGGGGGATAAGAGGGGGGTCTTAGGGGGGATTTAAGGGGGAAGGAAAGCTACCCGCCCCGCGCGTTTGATTGTAAAATTAGAGTAGCCGGAGTAGATTAGTCGGAGCAGTAAAAATAGATTAAATCATATTGGGTAGAGTGGCCAGGATTGATTAAATCGAGAATGATTGAATTAGATTAAATAAAAAGTGAAATATTATAGAAAAGTCATCCTAGCATGGCAATGGTTAATGAGAGAGAGAGAGAGAGAGAGAGAGAGAGAGTGGGTCCTCAATTTTTATACAGCTCCTATTATTCTCTAAAATCCTTCTATAGTATTTAATCTTCTTTATTTTTTTTGGCAATTATTTTTTTATCCCTGAATAGTAAAAATTCAAAAAGACAACAGGAGGCTGAGTAAACAAGCCACACACACCAAGTTCTTCCCCAATCAAAAGGATTGCCTTTATAATATATAGTAGTGGCTCCAAGATATTTACGAAGATATGTAAGATTCTCAGGAACTTTTCTTGTTATTTCTGTAACTCCCACGCTATTTGCAATTACTAAAGCAATAAAGAAAAAAATTATTGGCACAAAAATTGCCAAAATTAATTTCTGTGTTTTATTCACTTTTCAAAACCCTCCTTTAATCTTTATGTATTGATAGCCTTGTTATAATTTTATTTTATCAAGAAGCTCTGCAATATCTTTCATTATAAATTCCTCTTCGTTAAATGTGAAATCTCCGACATTCATTAATTTTCCATTATATAGAAGCTGGAATATTATCCTTTCTATTTGATATAGAAAACATAATAAATCTTGAATTTCACCAATTTTTATTTTTCTAAATAATTCGTCTACACATTTTATTTCTTTAAATTCTTTATGAGCAAATATCTTATCTCTAATCGGTTTGCATCCCGAGTAGTATAGCTTTTGTTTTTTTGATACTTCACCTTTTAGTTTCAGAAAATCCTCTTTGTTTGGCTGATAAGATTTTTCTATATATCCATCAAGCCAGGGTAATTTATCTGCATCCGAACCTTTTATTTTTCTTTCTCGTAATGCATCTTTACTAAATTGATCGGTGTTTTCAATACACGTCCTTAAAAACGTATGAACAGAAAATGTTCTTTCGTCTTTATCAAAAAGCCGAGCGATAGCACTAAAAAAAGCATTTTGCAGTGAATATAAAATAATGTTCCATGATAATGGATTCCTATTTAGAGCATGATGAACTTTCTTATCACCTGCTGCTATATTATGGATATTTTTCCAAGTATAGAAAGACCAACACGCAACATTAACCTCACTTTGAAATTCTTCATATAATTCTTCTATTTCTCCCATTTACTTTTGTAAGGTATTATACATTTACTTGTAATAATAAAATTACAATTCTTGTATCATTAACCTTTTATAGCTCCTTTTAGAATTATTTTGCCTTCTTTAATCCGCTCTTTTATTATTTCTCCCCTCTTTGCTGTTATCGAGCTATGGTCCTATAGCCACAATAATTCCAGGGATGAACTTCATAACTTGCCAAGGTGTAGGAGTCTCCCAAGAATTCTACATAAGAATTTACACAGCCTTCAATGCTGTTTAGAGCCGGGGAAACTGAGCTAAATAAAGACGACACATCAATAACGCCATATTTATCCATCCTGGGATCCCAATACCAATCAGCATCCGTATCTTTAAATTCAAAAATAGTTAAGAGATGTCCTGCAGGTTCATTAAGGAAAAATATAGGTACAGAATATACATTGTAATCATGATAATGTAGAACATAACAACTAAAAATACTAAAATCGACACAGTCCCCTTCTTTCCCAATATAAAATTCATAGGGGGTGTACGCGCCATCATGTTCTTTATAGTGGCAGGTTGATAAATAAAATAGTAATTCTAGAGGAGTATTTAATTTATCTAATAAAGATATAAATTGAGAATCATATTCATCCATCCCACCATTATCTGGAATAATTGGCGGTGCTGTTACCCAGCTGCAGCCAGTAAAAAATAAACAAAAAAGTAGTGCAATTACTAAAACAAATAATTTCTTCATAGGTACCTTTATTGTATTATAATTTATTGAAAATAGGGTGTCCCTATTTTATTCTAATTTCAAAAAAATAGGTATTGTTCCGTTTTTCTGTAATTCCCAATATTTTTTATTTTCCGGGATTAACTTACCATTTTTAGTAGTAAACTTAAATATTTCAGATTCAATTTCTTTGAGAAGTAATACTTTTTCGTAAGATATTTTTTCTAATTTTATTCGGTGGACTTCTATGTTTTGGTTTAGATGATGATAGTCTTGTCGGTTTTCCCATATTTCAAGGAATTCATTTTTCAGTTTTTCTGAAATAAATTTTCTCTTTAGAAGTTTATTTATATTGTTTTCAAAATCCTTTTCTGGTTTCCAAGAATTTTTTTGACAAAGAAATCGGACAATAGCCTCAGCAACAGATTGAGCGAGAGTGATGCACCCATAATAATGACCGTCACGGAAAAGTAGAGTGCATTCTGCTGAAACAGGGGCAAATTGTGTATAAGGAACTATTCCATGTGGTTTTACTTTAAGGTATCGCTGAGCACGCAATGAGAGTGTTTGTTTATCCTCTTGGTTAATTGAATCTTCCAATATTTTCTGTTGTATGAGATTGTTTGGTTCCATATCTTTTCCTCATAACATTGTTTATATTAATCTGTTCGGTTAAAGGACAGTCCTCAGATAGCTTTAATCCTTCCGGAATCAATCCACTCTTTTATTATCTCTCTCCTCTCTTCTTCCAAATAGGTGGCAGAAGGTGGGGAAGTAATCGTCCCCTGTCACTCTTTTTATTTGGCTGTGTTTAAGCCCGCTCCTATATTAATTGCGCAAGTAGTTTTACCATACTCCACCTTTTTGATTGATTAGGGCTATTATTTGCATAGATAAAGTCTTTCACAAATATTTTTATTACAACAATTTTCCTTGTTTATATTTATTGTCAATGTGCTGTTTTGCTTGGAGTAATAATCAATTTATTATTTTACTTTCTCTTTTAATTCTTTACCTGCTTTAAAAAAAGGAACACTCATAGCCGGCACATATATTTTTTCGCCTGTGCGTGGATTTCTGGCCATTCGAGCATCTCTTTTTCTAATACCAAAAGTACCGAAACTTACTAATCTAACGACATCACCTTTAGCTAAACGATCAGTAATATTTTTAAATATACATTTTACGATTATTTTAGTTTCCACTTTAGTGCAGACTATTTCGTTTGCTACCTTATCGATTAATTCGCCTTTGTTCACTTTAAGAGACCTCCTTTTATTTTTTAACAAAATGTTATAACCCATAGAAATAAATGGAAACATAAGTGTTGAAGCGCTACTACTTTTTATATATTATACGACAAGTATTTCAAAAATCCTTTTCTTTTAGAAAAAATAATTTATATTATTTGTTAATCATTTGGAAGTAGCTTTACCTACTCTGCCCTTTTGGTTGATAAGAGTTATTGTTTGTACTAATTCTTTTTTTATTATCAGTTAGCTTTTTCTTATTACATTATTTTTTCTCTATGCTGAAAACATAGGTCTAATTGATCAGGAAAAACTCTAAACCCCGTACCATGATCATGCGATCTTCCATCAGGGTATTGTCCTATTCGTATATCAACGAGAATTGTTCCTTTTCTTAATAAATTAATAAAATTATTAAAGTTAAAACCGCTTAATAACCATGCATCATTAAACCAAAACATTTCGTTGGAACCATAATCTTTTGTTTCTGCTTTTACATATAGTAATTTAGGAAGTTTTCTTTCAAAAGATTTCTTTAAAGTCTCTTTATCCCAATAACCTAAAATTTCATTTTGGGGATTTACGAGACATATCCTATATTCTTCAATATTAATTTTAAAGCCGGGCTTGCCTTTCAGTTTGTTATATCCTAGAGCATTTACTGTACTATGTAATTCTTTTCTCTTATTTCCTTTTAATGATTCATAACCATATCTTTGCAATAAGACAGAATTAGCTCTTGGGGGTAAGGGAGATTTTGTAAATAAGGTAAGCATACTTCCGACATTTTTTCTTGCCGACTTTAATTCAATCATTGCAGCATTTGGTCCAGGTATGTTGTTCTCTTTTATTCCTAGTAGGTCTTCTAATGTTTTTCCTATTCCCGTAGTTCCCGTACGGTGAGTTTTTATATAACCCATTTCTTTAATTTCTTTTAGTTTTTCTATTAATTCTGGATAAGTGATCATGATAATGGCCTCCAAAAATCAAGGATATATTCAAAAGTTGTGCTCAAGGTGATATAGTTATTTGGCCAGCCAAAGATACCTACCCTATTTACCAATTTTCTTTTATCCCAAATAATTATATTTCTAAGCTCGAAGCCTACTTTTTCCATAGCCTCGATAATGTACGCGTGTGTAGGATATCTATGGTTATTTTTCCATAAATCGTTAATATTAATTACACAATGGGCCTTTGGTTTTAAGAGAGGTAATATTTTTTTATAAATTTGTGCGAGAGCTTTTGTGAATTCTTCTATTTCCATTGTTCCAAGGTCCCGAGGGTTATTTGAATATTGCTGGATTTTATTAAAATGTTTATTATTTCGAAGATCTCCACGTATGCTCTTATTTAATCTTTTATGATTTAACATATTTGCATAAGGAGGCGAAGTAATAAAAAGAGAGACACTGTTTTTCTTTAAATATTTTGAAATATTTATTGCATCGTCACAAATTGCAATCTGTTTTGTGTCGTTTCCATAATCTATTTTTAACTGGCTAAGTCTTTCTTTTGTGAAGTCAATATATTTTTGAGTAAGATCAAACCCAACTGCATTCCTATCTAAGTCTCGAGCCGCCATGAGAGTTGTACCAATCCCGGAAAAGGGATCGAGCACCAATTCCCCTTTATGCGTAAAAAGCTGGATACATTTTTTGGGCAAAGCAATTGGAAATACAGCGGGATGGATGTCTTTATCTCGAATATCTCTTTTCTCATAAAAGAATTCCCAAATAGCAACTTGATTACGAACCCAATCTTTTGCGGTGAGGCAATTAATGCGGTTATCTGGGCAAGAACACGTTTTTTTATAATCTATTTCTAATTTTTTAATCATTTTTAGTCTTTCCTTTCTGGTTAATTAAAGCGGTTATCTGCATAAATTTGTTTCTTTGTTCCCACCTTTCTTATAGTTTATTTAATTTTAACTCGAAATTGATGATTTATTTTCTTAATTTAAAATACTTATTTCTATTTTTGAGAAATTAATGTCATCTAACGTCTTGCGTATTTGCGAAGCCTCGCTCTTGGCGGGGTTTGGGTGCCCTGCAGAATGCGAGGGAGCCACAACACGCTGTTAGGTGAAGTTTTCAATATCGTTAAAAAGATGTTTTTTTATGCCAAACATTTGTCGAAACAAATTGAATTATGTTTTTTGATATTTCTAAATATTTATAGGCTTTTTGAACACTTAACTCCAACTCTTTGTTTCTTTTTGGGTGTAATATTATATTTCTGGTATCGCGTAAATCCTCAAAACTTTGCCAGATAAGGTCACCTTTGCAGGATTTATTTAAATTGCCAAATTTAGTTATTAAAAAGAGAATTTTTTCCTCAAGTTTTTTATATTCTGTCTGGCCTAATTTAAATTTGCCCATATCATTACCATGGTCAACAAATACAACTTTCTTTTCCATTAATAGGCTTCTTTCGTGAAGTTCAAACATATCCTTTGGTAAACTACTAAAATCGTCCATTATATTATTAATAAATGATTCTATCGCAACCCATGAAAGGAGAATAGATGGAATTAAATATTTTAATTTATCGACTGTTTCATCTTCAGCTAGTTGAATATATTTATCTGAATGAGAAAGATACTCGCGATAACTTAACATATTATAAATATCCTTTTTTTAGCACAGTTAAGCCAATGACTCGGCTAACTGCTTTTTGTAAAAATCGCGTATCTAGTGTACAGGAATCACTTAGGCTTTTAGCTAAAAATACTTGAGCTACTCTTTGTCTATCTTTTACAGATTGCCTTGTTCCAAGTCCTCTATAAGTTGAAGGGTCTGAATCGTGTTTAAACTTAGACATTTCTTCTGCATTTAAAGGGTCTGGTATTTTTGAGGTAGTGTTAGGAATCTTATAATGATTGAGCAGTCTGTCTTTATGGTTTTGTAAAAGACCTGCAATATAGCTCCATCCACATAAAACTGAAACCACTAATGCTTTACTGCGATATGCTTTTCTTTGTTCAATTTTTTTAGGGTTTTCTTTAACTTTCCTATATTGAGTTTTATGTAATTCTAGATATTTTTTACCAGCTTCAATAAGGCTTTTATCGCTTAATATTTTATTTTCTTTCTCATTCATTATCTTATTATATTCAGGATCAATTGATACTCCAGTTTCTGTAATATATGGTTCATAAACATTATCATCTAATTCCTTACTTTTCATTGTTTTACCCTTATTCAATCCCACATAGTAATTAACAATAAAACTTCTGGCTAATTTTACAGTTATTTTTTCAGCTCTCGAACCAACATCAGGAAAATCTTCTTTTGGCTCTAAAAATCCGATTTTTTGGCACCAATTTCTTAATATATTTCCAAAAGTTGTTTCTTCAAGCATTCTATCAAAAGTGTCATCTGAAACTGCCATATTGGTATTAGATATTAATGCAACCTCAGTTCTTTGATTTTTATTTAGATCAAAATATACTTTAAAGCCATGATATCGGTTTACTGAATTTATAGTTTTTGAGATAGCATAAGCACGATGCTGCCCTCCCCATACTTTTAAGGATTTAGCTTTATCATAATCAAGATTATACTCAACGATGATATCATTAAATTCTCTTCCCTTTAATGCATCTGATTCCATTTTAAAATAAGTAGTATGCCCTAACATCAATTCTCTATTAGCTCTAAAACTTTCGGCATCTTCTGGATTTATCTTTGCACTCAAATCGATAATTTTTGATGCATCACTAGCTAAAATGTGACATTTACTATAATAACTATTATTAACACCATCTTGGAATATTACTATTGGTATACCAAATTTATCTTCAAGGGTGGAAATATCTTCAAAGAATTTGGATGCCAACTTCTTAATTTTATCAGATTCTTTTGCGTTTTTTTCAAATAATATTTTCATACTATCCTCCTAGGATGATACTAAATATTTTTTTATAATTTAGGCTCCCAAGCAATTTTATTTCTAACGTTGCGTAACTATATTTATAGAAAAGTAAAAACAAATATCACTATATCTGTATAAAAAATACATATTATTTATACGGTTATTGCTTCGAACTATTTAATATTAAAACGTAGGAAGATGTCCTGCTTTAACTAAAGTATAAATAACAAGATATAAAATTATACCAAGGAAAAGAGAAGAAAATACATAAAGAATGCATTTAATTAATTTTCCCACAAAGGAAGCTTCTATTTTTTTTTGGTTAAAACCCGCTCTGCTTAGAGCTTCAAAAAGAAAGCTAACAAGATAGTCTATTAGTAGAATTATCCAAAAAAAAGGGTTATAAGTCCTCTGTTTAGCTCTTCTACTGTCTTTTTTATATATTGCTATTGCTTTTTCTGAATCATTTATTAACCCCTCGCAAATATATTTCCTATGAAGTGTATTTTTATCGTGAAAGGGTAAGTCCCGTTTTAAACAAAAATAATTATTATCTTTAGAAGTTGCGTCTATATAAGAACATACTTCATCTATAAGTTTACTTATTTTTTTATGCTCTTCTTTTGCTATTTCATTTTCCAACGGACTGAATTGTGTTGCTTTAAGCTGCAAATTTTCTAAATAATTCGTCAGTGGCGTTGTTTCATACTGCATATTATCTAAATAATTCGTCATATGAAGTTTGATTTTTTCCAAAAGTTTTATCCTTTTTTTATTTTCACAAAATGTAATTTGCTTATATGTTTTTATCATGGTTTTTGAATAATCCTTTTGTGTATTAAACTAAAGCCAATTCTTTATTTTTAACATTATTTTCTTTATAGTGAGCTATCCCCTTATAAAGAGGATTTTCTAGTATATATTTAATGGTCCCCGCATACCACTTGCCACCCCTTGCAGTAGGCACGCCATTTTTATTTAATTCCCGGGCTATTTCTCTTAAACCCATTCTCTTACGTATCGGGGGATGGTTCTTTGTCATACCTCAGACATCTATATTTATTTTATTATATCGCTAGTAGGAAATAAAAAAACTAATCTTTTTTAATTTTTCTATTCCCTTTTTATAATACGACAAAAGGTTGGTAAAATCCTTCTTTTTTAAAATATATTTCACCCTTTCCAGTATGTAGTTCTTGGTATTTACCGATAAATCGCGGAATACCGCGAAAAATGTCCTGATAAATCAGGAAATATCAGGGATCAGGTTAGTACTGAGATAATAGATAAGCAATGAACTTATTTATTATGAATTTCATTTTTAATGACTTATAATATTTATAAAAAAATAAAGGTAGTGAATATGAAAAAAAAATGAAGTAATAATTGAAGAAAAAGCTAAAAATATTTACGAAAAATATTATTCTAATAATTCAGGCTTTGCATTAAATGAAAAAATAAACGATAAAGCAATTTTTGTCAATAGAATTTGCCTTATCTTAAAAAAAACATTAATCACTCCCAGGAGAAAAAGATATTTAAATAAAACTTATGATTTATCTGCCAACGATACTTTTGGAGCTGATTCAAATATATTTTTCTCTCCAAATTTTGAAGAATCACTAAAATATCTCTCACCTTTAAGGGCATTAAGTCTTTTTGAAGAAAAATACTTAGGCGATGTTAACAGATTTTATGCTAATGAACACCTAATTTATCAAAAAGACAACGGGATTATTCCATATTTTACAATAAAAGAATTATCTTGCTTATATAAAAATTTTGCTTTGTTTATTGAAAATAATAGTGAATCTCTAATAGAAAGGGGCTGGCCTGATTACAATTTTACTGACAGTGCCTGGCTTTTTTATAAATTAGCCCCGAACTATCCAATAGAAATACCTATTTGTATTAAAAATTATAATAAATTAAAAAATCCAAGCAGTGACCCTTATTTTTTCTTAAAAATACATTTTTTAAATAAAACCAATCAACCTAAAAAATACAAATGTAAAAGGGTTTCATTATCGAAAATATTATCTTACAAGGAACTTAGTTTTATTGAAGATATGAGGTATAAATTTTTATGCTTAAAAAAAACGATTTTAATTGAA
>SDBT01011963.1_pt1 | contig 13940 bp, 9 predicted proteins | sample 2277101 | NCBI WGS metagenome assembly SDBT01 (sample SAMN10404973, study PRJNA504765) | marine sediment metagenome | isolation source: marine sediment core GS10_PC15, 103 cmbsf | place: Arctic Ocean: Southern Knipovich Ridge | collected 2010 | reverse complement strand
CCCAGAAACCGAGCTTGCGCGTCAATCCCATAGACACCGTCCCGTCTCACGAGATGCCCACTGCACATTATTGGCCGCCGTTTCGGCGGAAACAATACCTATTGTTGCGCGGCCCGCACCGTCGGGGTCGGACCTACGCGAGTGCATCTGTGTCCGGACAAGAGCGGCCGGTGGAATTGGTCGGATCGGCTTTAAGGATCTGACAACTTCGAGGGCGATCTGAAGCGACGCCGCGTCGTGCGAATCCGCAGGCAGACGGGGAAGGAGATGAGAAGGGGACTTCGGGCAGTCGATTCAGCGTCCCGGGGGTGCTCCGAGCGGCTGACGAACGGTCAGGCGCCGCCCATGACGCTTCAGTTCGATCGTGACCGTCTGCATTGCACCTGCGGAGTGGATTGCGCCGATCGCATGGGCGGTGTTGGCGATCTTGTAGCCGTTCAGCTTCAGGAGGATGTCCCCTTTCCGGATCCGCCCAGCCCGCTCGGCGGCGCTCCCTTCGACGAACCCCGCCACTTTCACGCCGTTCTTCGTGTCCTGCAACTTCAGTCCCAATCGGGCGCGACCCGCCCGTCGTTCGCCCCAGGGCAATCGAAGCTTCTTCACCCAGTCTCTCCATTCTTCCTCAATCCGCTCCAGGCGCTTGCCCAGGATTTTCTCAAGGGCATCCTTCCCCGTGGAGTCGTTGCGAAAGCCCGCTTTGTACGTCTCGTACCATTTGGACAGTCTTCCCTGTCGGTGGAGGTAGAGCAGGAGGTAGCGGGCCTCGGAGTAGCACAGCTCGGACTGGCGAATGAAGGCATCGGGTTTCAGCGTGAGCAGACGGGCGAGCGGAATGGTCTTATCGGATCGGATTGCAGACTGGAGCGGTAGGAGGCGGAGGTCCACCTGGGGCTGTAGACCCGACGGACCGATTATGCTTGCATCAAACAGACTCCCGAGTCCTTCCCATATCCAGACGGGATGTTGCTGGTGGGCGGCAACGGTGTCGGCGTGATGCAGGGCGTGGGTGAATTCGTGGAGCAACACCCTCCCGCGGTCGATCGAGATCAGCGTCCGGTCGGACGGTCGATAGAACCCGACGACATCTTTCGTCGGCGCCAACCGGCGATAGTCTTCGACTGTGGGCAACAGGATAATGATGCGCCACTGCGGCCGTTGAGCGCGGAGGGTCTTGTTGAAGGCATCGGAGAATCTGCCCAGGAGGCTCGCGGTCATCGCAAGATGTTCCGCGTCCAGTGCACTGACGTAGTAAAGCTGCCGTTCCCTATCGGCGATGCGGGAGTATCCGGCGCCGAGGAGGACGGGCTGGCTTGCAGGGGGGGGTACGGGCGCCTTGGACGAACTCGTGTCTACCCGGCTCACAGGTGCCCCAATCGCCAGCGAACAGAGGAGCGCTACGACGGTGCCCGCGATCGGGCTTGCAAGTTGTGGTTGTCGGCGAGGTCGCATCGTTTCTCACAGAGCTTATCGTCAAGGGAGCCTCGGGGGATAAGCAGCGGCGGCGCCCCTGCAGGCGGCGGCGTGGATAACGTGTGGATAAGGCGTGCGTACTGAGTGGGTATTTAACCTTGCTTTTCCTTGACGCCCAAAATGTGGGGTGATAGAGTAAGGCATATCCCATATGTGGGCGCGAGGTCTGCTCTGCTCCGGCGCTCGGTGGCAGGGGTCTGTGGGTGGGTGACGGTCCCTGTCCAAGAGGTGTGACGTCATGCAATGTCCTTTCTGCGGGCAGGACAAGGATAAGGTTGTCGATTCCCGTAGCTCCGAAGGCGGCCGCGTTGTCCGGAGGCGCCGCGAGTGCCTCAACTGCCGGCGGCGATACACCACCTACGAACGCCCCGAAGAGACGATCCGTCTGGCCGTTATCAAGAAGGACGGTTCGCGGGTAGGTTATCGGCGGGAGAAGATCATCGAGGGCTTGAGAAAGGCCTGCTACAAGCGCCCGGTGACCGACGAACAGATCCGCCGGATTATTGACGCCACGGAGGAGGAAATCTTCCGAACCTTCGACCGGGATGTCCCGAGCTCGTTTATCGGCGATGTGGTCGGATCGCACCTGCAGAACGTGGACAAGATCGCATATGGGCGGTTCGCCGGCGTACACCGCGACTTTGCCGACGTAGGTGAACTGATCGACGAGGCCCGCGAGGTGAAGGATTCGCCCCGCGTCAGCCCGGAACAGAGAGAACTCTTCGAAGGCCGGTAGTCTGAGAGGAAGGAACCGTGAGCGGATCAGGGACGATCCAGGTGCTCAAGCGAAACCGAAGCGTCGAGCAGTTCGATACCCGGAAGCTCGCCGGCGCCATGTGGCGCGCCATGCAGAACACCCACACTCCGTTCGGGTACGCGCTCCGTCTGGCCCAAGCGGTGGAGCTCTACCTCCATCGGAGAGGCGGGGGGTGCGTGTCGAGCTCGGCCATCTTCGAGATGACGGTGAAGGCATTGCGGCACGTGGGGCTGAATTCCGCCGCCGATGGCGCCGAATCCTATTGTAAATGGCGTAACACTCTTCGAAAACAATTGCGGATCCGTTATAATACGGGCAACCTGATGTTCTGGGACAAGGGATGGCTGTGCGAATTGGCCCGCCGGAGTTGGCACGTCTGCCCCGCCACGGCGAGAATCCTCGCCGGTCAGGTCGAACTCGACCTTTTCCGCGGGACGGACCTGGTAGTATCACGGGAGGCGGTTGTGGATGCGCTGAACCGGCTGACATCGGAGTACGGGCTCGCCGACGCCGTGCCGGTGGAACACTAGGGGGTCAGGCCCGCAGCTCTCGGTCGGTTCTCTGTCCCGTCGGGTCGGGGCGCGTGATCAAGTTTCGAAATGTCGATGACGCACGAAGGAGCCTTTCGTTCGTTCAGTCTAATCCAGCGATAGGAAAGAGAAGTGGCGCGCAGACAGACAGTAGTGGTTGAGAAGATCAGGCACGAGGCGGAAGGCATCTACAAGCGCATCCGCCGGAGGCAGAAGCCGCAGATGAAGTTGCCCATTCGGGCTTTGTCCAACGTGCGGTACCGCGCGGGTGAGGGCTTCTTCCGGCTTCGCGGGCGGAACAAGGTCCGAACGCTGACGGTCGGGACGGTTAAGACCTTCGCCCAGACGCTGAAGATGCTCGCGATGAGTATGGACCTGATCGCGACGGGGAGGCACTCTACTAAGCGGGAGGCCTACTATCAGGCGTACAACTGGGGTGAGGCGGGCTTCTCCGCCCAGGAAGAGTCCGACACGGTCATGGACGACGTCGAGGCACTGCTCGGTGTCAACCGCGAGCAGATTCACTTTCGTGCCGACGAGCACGGGGGGGAAGTCGCCGGTGAGCTGACGGTGATCGATCGCGACCGGAGGACAGGCAAGCGGCTGGAGATCGACTGTACGAAGTTCGGTAGCGGAGCGTACAGTATTCCGACCGTGGTGGAGGAGCTGAAGTTCAAAACCGGGGCGAAGTTCCTGCTCGCCGTCGAGACCAAGGGGATGTTCGAGCGCCTGGTCGAGGAGGATTTCTACGACAAGCATCACTGCATCCTCGTGTCGATGGGCGGGGTCCCCTCCCGGGCGTGCAGGCGCTTCATCCGCCGGCTGTCCGACGCGAAGAATCTGCCCGTCTACGTCTTTACCGACGGGGACCCGTACGGGTACTTGAACATCTACCGCACACTGAAAGTGGGCTCGGGCAACGCGGCGCACCTGAACGAGTTCTTCTGTGTTCCCCGGGCGAGGTTCCTGGGGGTCACCCCGGACGACGTCGTCGAGTACAAGTTGCCCACACACCCGCTCAAGGAGGTCGACAAGAAGCGCGCCTTCGACGCCCTGAAGAACGATCCGTTCATCCAGCATCACAAGACGTGGCAGAGGGCGATCCACAAGATGCTGGAGATGGGCGTCCGCGTGGAGCAGCAGGCGCTCGCGAAACACGGCCTGGAGTTCGTCGCCCGGACGTATCTTCCTCGCAAGCTCAAACAATCGTCTACGTTCCTCCCCTGACCGCTGATATAAGAGAAGCTGAAAGCTTTCATGGCCAAGAAGAAGGAATCTCGAAGACGACCCTCCGGTCACGAAGAGCCCCTCCCTCTCGCCGCTCCCGTGCGAGGGTGGTTCGGCGTTCAACTCGCGGTTGTCCTGGTGGTAGTAATTGGACTGGTGGTGGTCGCGTGGGCCAGGCCGCGAGCGTGCGGTGATTTCTACGTTGCGCTCGCGGCGGGGCGGGACATCATCGAAACCCGTCTCTCTTGCCTCACCGAACCGGACACCTGGTCGTTCAGGACCACGGACAAGAGATGGTTCGACCAGAACTGGGGCACGCACGTTCTGTTCTACGTGACCTGGGCGGCGGGAGGAGAGTGGGGTGAGCTGTTGCTGAAGGCCGGGATCCTTGGAGCGATGGGGATCTTCATCACGATGCGATGTCGGCAGCGCGGAGTGGACTGGCCGCTCGCCATCCTGACCGGCGGGGCTGCGGTGGCGGCCGCGCGGGCCTTCATCGATATGCGCCCGAACCTGATGACGTTGATGTTCGCTCCGTTGATGGCGTGGCTGCTTCTCCGTACGCGGCGCAATCCACACCAGATGTGGGTGGCGCTGGGGGTTTTGGTTCTATGGTCGAACGTGCACGGCGGGTTCTTGCTCGGGATCGCCATGATGGGGCTGTGGACGCTCTGCTGGGTGGGAGCGCACGCTGTCCGTCGAGGTTTCCTCAAGACGCTTGAGAGGGAGTGGCCGCTTCCGGCGGCGACTGTGGCGGCGATCATCCTGGCCGGGACGCTTAGTCCGTACGGCCTTGAGAACCTCACTCACTCGCTGGTCGTGGGAGGGAGCGAGGAATGGAGGGGCATCAGCGAATGGCGGGCGATCCACATAGGCGACTTTGGATCGACGTGGGAGTTCTTCACCACGGTGGGGATGATTGTAGGACTTTCCGCCCTGTCCTCCCTGATCTACCTCGTGGTGAGCGACAAGCGGCGGTTGCGGCTGAAGGCCGAGCATCTCATCCTGCTGGGCTTTTCTATGTGCTTGTGTGTGGTCCTGCTGCTCATGGCCCTGAATCTGAACGTGGGCCCAGATCACAAATTCAGACCTCACCAGACCGCGGTCCTGGCGGTCAGCATCCCCGTCCTTCTGGTGGGCGGGGTGAGCGGAGCGATTCTCTTCCTGGGCCTGCGCCGGCGCGGTCCGCGAGGCCCCAGGTATCCGGTGGAGAAGCCCACGCCCGGCGACGTCGCCACCGTGATCTTCGAACTGGCTCTGGCGGTGGTGGTCATAGCGATGGCCATCGAGGCCCGCCGATTCATCTCCCTGGCCATCGTGCTGCTCGCACCTATTGTCGCCGTGCAGGTTGAATGGGTGTACCGGGCGATCGGACGGGCGTGGGTGATCTTTCCCCTCGCGGCTGCGCTCATCGTACCGGTCTTCTTGACACCTTCGGACGATATCTACAGGGCTCCGGGCCCCAGCCTGTACAAGCAGTATCATCCCGATAATCCCCTGTATCCCCCGCTCTCTCCGTTCGAACGGATGCTGCTCTGCAAGAACTACCCGTTCGGGGGGACGCAGTTCATCGTGGATAACAACGTCAGCGGGCGGGTATTCCATGACTGGCGATGGGAGGGGTTTCTCCGGTGGCGGACTCCCCATTTGAAGCTCTTCATGGGCGGCAGGGCTCAGCAGGTGTACGACGAAGAAACCTTTGACCTGTTCCGCCGGATCATCCAGCGAACGGAACATCAAACTCTCAGCAAGCTGGGGATGCACCTTGTGGTGATCCCGGAAGACAGGAAGCACAGGAAACTCATTGAACAGATGGTCTGGGGGCCCGACGCGCAGTGGGCGTACGTGTACTGGAACGACGGGAAAGCCATCTTCGCTGATGTCCGCTCCCCCCAAATGCTGGATCTGGTCAAACGGGTGGTGATCGGGGAGGCGAAGTATCCCTCAGAGGACATCGCCGCCATCAGCCGGGCCATGTGCCTGGCGTCGAGGATAGTCAAGTCCACCAACCAGCGGCTCGCGCAGGCCTTCAAGGACGCCATCGCCCGGCGCCCGAGGGTCATTGCGTACCGCATGCTCGGGAAGATGAACGCCAGGGGGCAGATCGCGTCGAAGGACCTGATCGCCTACCTGGAGCAGGAGCGGTCCCGTCTCGATGCCATGCCCATCGATCTCGCAGGCGGGGTGGACATCATCAACTGCCGAGGGGTCGTCGCGGCTATGCTGTTTGAATTGAACAAGCGAACGGGCAACGGTCGGGAGGCGGGCAGATGGAAACAGGTTGCGGCAGAGGACGGCAGGGAGGCTGCGGCAATGAAGGAGCGGTGGCGGTAAGCCTGGGGCGGGAGTCTTGTCCCGACCACCCGATGCTCATGATTCGGAGGGCGGGGGGGATGACTCGTCTGGAGGATCTTCCTGTGGAGCGCTGTCCCCAGTCGCCGGCGCTCGCTCGTTATCCCACCGCAATCCACCCAGGACTCCCTGGGCGACGTTGGCGAGATGATCGCCGATCTTCTCCATGTTGTCGACATAATCGATGAACGTCAGCCCGCTCATGATATCGCATTTGCCCGAGCTGAGCCTGTCGGTGTGGGACCGTCGATAGTCGATCTGCATCTGGTTGATCGTGTCTTCCTCCTTGAGTGCCTTGGCGGCCAGATCCGGGTCGGACATCTCGACGGCCATCACCACGTTGTCGAACATGTGTGTCAGCTCCATCCGCATCCGCGCGAGCTCCAGCTGGGCCGGTTCGCTGAACACCAACCGCCGGTCCATCTTTCGCTGGGCGATCTCCGAGATGTTCACGGCGTGATCGCTGATGCGCTCGATGTCGTTGACGGTGTGAAGCAGGACGGGTAGCTCGCTGGCCATCGCCGGTTGGAGCTTTCGCTGTGACAGTTCCACCAGGTATCGCGTGATCTGGTTCTGGAACTCGTCCACGGCGTCTTCCCTTCGCGCTACGTTGTTCAGAGCGCCCTGATCGTCGTGGGTGATCGCGGTCATGGCTAGATCGAGGGCGTCCTTGGCGGTATGCGACATGCGGACGATCTCCCGGCGGGCTTGGTCGAGGGCGACGGCGGGGGTGTCGAGCAGATGGCGCTCGAGTATCACCGGCGCCTGCTCGAGCTGACCCCGCCGAGTGGGGAGGATCTTTAGTACGAGCTTCTCCAGCAGTCCGACGAACGGGAGGGCGACGAAGGCGGCGATGACGTTGAACGCGCTGTGAGCGATCGCGATGTGCACGCCGATCGTCTCCGCCCTCAACGCGACCGGTGAGATCAGCTCCACCAGGTGGCTGTAGACCCCCAGATACACCAGCGGTAGCATCAGGGAGACCCCGAGGACGTTGAACACCGTATGCCCCATCGCCGCGCGCTTGCCCGCGATATTCGTCCGCAACGCCGCGAGCTGCGCCGTAACCGTAGTCCCGATATTGTCGCCCAGGACGAACGGAATCGCGATGCGAAGCGCATCCCCCCAATCCTCCCCGAACCCCCCGCTCGTCGCCAGGACAATGACCATCGCGATCGAGGCCGAACTGCTCTGAATGATCATCGTGAAGACCGCGCCGCCCAATACCCCCAAGATCGGCCTGTCCCCGATCGCCCGCAGCGCGCCTGCTATCGGGGATGCATCCTTGTCGGTCAGATCGCCGAGCCCCTCCTTCATTATGTGCAGCCCGAGGAATAGCAGCCCCAGCCCCAACAGGACCTGTCCGAAAGTCTTGAATCTGGGACGACGAGCGAACGCGCTCAGGACGAATCCGACGGCGATGAACGGCATTGCGTAAGTGCTGATCTTGAAGGCCTTCATCCCCGTCACCGCAGCGACAATCCATCCGGTGATAGTCGTCCCGATGTTGGCGCCAAGCACGACGGCGAGTGCTTGTTTGAGCGTCAGCAGACCGGCGTTGATAAGGCCGACCACCATCACCGTCGTGGCGGAGCTGGACTGGATGAGGCAGGTGACTCCGGCCCCGGTCAGCAGGGCGATTACGGGCCACTTCGTGATCTTTTCCAGCATCGTTCTCAGGCGGTCGCCGGCGGCCGACTTGAGCCCGTTCGACAGCAAGTCCATCCCGTACAGGAACAATGCCAACCCGCCCACCATCCCAAAGATCATCTCTCTCATCAGGGAGTCCTAGCGAGGCAGATAGTTACTCGAAGCAGAAGGCCCACGAGGGCACGACAAGCTGTCTGTTCTTGGGGCAAGTAGAGACAAATCCTCACATTGGCGCCGCCGCCGCGAACCAGGTAACGGCCGCGATCTTTCATTTCCTTGCGTTCCATCGCCTGTCTTCAGGAATGCAGTGCGCCGGATTCGAACGTTGCCAAGGCTTGGCCAAGATACTATTACTTCTTCTTCCCGCGTCAAGCGCAATCATCCGCCGTGCCGATTTCCGCGGTGCACTGGTACGATGGCCGGTATCCGTAAGAGGATGAAGCGCCTTCAGGAGGGGGCGCGGGATGGTGAAGGAGTCAAGAGATGCGCAACCTTTCGGGACTTTTCGGATCTTCCCCGTTCGAGCCGCTCGTGGATCACGCACGAAAAGTCCACGACTGCGTCACCCTGATCCGCCCCATTGCCGAAGCGATCCTCGCCGGTGATCAGGACAGGCTCAAGGAGCTCCAGCACGAGATGTCCAAGGCCGAGTACGAAGCCGACCTGCTGAAGGACCGCATCCGCCAGCGCCTGCCCAAGCGATACTTCCTGCCCGTAAGCCGGGAGGACGTCGCGCGCTTCCTGTCCCAGATGGACAAGATCGCCGACGCCGCCGAGGACTTCGCGGTGGTGGCGACGCTACGGAAAATCGAGTTGCCCCCGGAGCTCCACGATACGTTCATGGAATTCGTGGACAAGGTCTTGCAGCTCAGCGAGTGTCTCCTGCAAGTGGCCAACCACCTCGCCGAGCTTCAGAAGGAAGCCTTCGTTGGGCCCGAGGCCGAAGACGTGCTCGCCAAGATCGAACGGGTCTGCCACATGGAGTGGGAATCCGACAAGCTCAGCCGCTCCTTCGCCCGCCAGTTCTACGGGATGATCGAGCTCGACCCGGTGACGATCATGCTATGCGAGAAGCTCAGCCTGGCCCTCAGTGAAATCGCCGATCACGCCGAGAACGTCGGGAAGAACCTGCGCTTGATGATCTCCCGCAAGTAGCCCAGCGATAGGATCCCTTCGGGGTAAGGAACACCGAGTTCATGTTGACCTTCCTCTTGATCGTCGCCATAGTCGCCGGGCTTTACATGGCGTGGACCATTGGGGCCAACGACGTGGCGAACGCCATGGGAACAGCGGTCGGATCGGGGGCGCTTACGATCCGACGGGCCGTGATCCTGGCGGGTATCTTCGAGTTCCTCGGGGCGTTCTTCGTGGGCTCGAACGTAGCCCAGACGGTCGGGCGGGGGATCGTTCCGATTGAAGCGTTCCGCGAACGTCCCGCGGTGGTGTCCGAGACCGGTCCGGGACATCCCGACCCACCCACGCTGGAAACTCCGCCGTCCGGACCTCCGCCCCGTAACCTCCCGGCCGAGCGGTTCGCCGTTGGGATGCTTGCGGCGCTGCTGGCGGCCGCTCTGTGGCTGCACGTGGCTACCTTCTTCGGCCAGCCCGTCTCCACGACCCACGCTATCATCGGTGCGGTGGTCGGGTTTGCCGTCGTATCGGTCGGCCCGCAGTGGATCCACTGGGGGAAGATGGGAAAGATCGCCGCTAGTTGGGTCATATCTCCGGTAATGGGAGGGCTGCTCGCCTACATCATCTATCGCTGCATCCTCCGGTTCGTCCTCAGGAGCAGGCACCCCGTCCACATGGCCAAGGCCGCCGTCCCACTCGCCTTGGGTGGGGTCGTCTTCGTTCTAAGCCTCTCGATTCTCTACAAGGGCCTGCACCTGAAGCTGGATGCCTGGCACGCAGTTTCGTGGGCCGCCGCCGCCGGTCTGCTCACTGCGGTCGTTGCACGGATCGTCGTCCACCGCCGCACGCGGAATCGGAAGTATCGTCTGGCCGAGAGGTACGACGTCGTCGAGCACTGGTTCTCCCGAATCCAGATCCTCACCGCCTGCTACCTGGCCTTTGCCCACGGCGCCAACGACGTTGCGAACGCGATAGGCCCGCTCGCCGTCGCGATAAACGGATTCAGCGGCGGGGAGGTAAGCGGGGTCGTGATCGTTCCGACCTGGCTACTCGCGTTGGGGGGAGTGGGAATCGTGGTCGGTCTGGGCACCTACGGATACAAGGTGATGGAGGTCGTCGGAAAAAAGATCACCGCCATCACCCCCACGCGCGGATTCGCGGCGGAGTTCGGGACGGCCACCACCGTCCTGCTCTGCTCCAAGCTGGGCCTGCCCGTCTCCACCACCCTCGTGCTGGTTGGGTCGGTCATGGGCGTGGGCATCGCCCGTGGGTTCGCCGCCATCGATCTCCGGGTCATCCGGCGGATATTCGCCTCGTGGCTTATCACGATTCCGGTCTCGGCGGTCTTCGCGGCGATCTTCTACTGGGTCCTCCTGGCCATATGGAGATTGGGGTCGTAGGTTGGGAGCTACTTCGCCTTCATCCAGTCGGGTCCCACCCCTATATCGACCTTCAGCGGGACGCGGAGTGCGATTGCCCCGATCATCTCAGCGGCGATCATCTCCTGCTCGGCGTCCACGGAGTCGGGGGGCACTTCGAAGAGAAGCTCGTCGTGGATCTGAAGGAGCATGCGCGCGGGGCGGTCTTCCTGGTCGATGCGGGCGGCGATGTTGACCATTGCCCTTTTTATCAGGTCGGCGGCCGACCCTTGAACCACCGAGTTGATCGCCAGCCGCTCCGCCAGCGCCCGCCGCTGAGGGTTGCGCGAATCGGTCTCCGCAATCCGCCGTCGCCGACCGAAAAGCGTCTCCACGTACCCCACAGACTTCGCCTGGTCGATGCACGAGCGGAGAAACTCGTCGATTCTCGGAAAGCGCAGGCGGTACCGGCGAATGAAATCTCGCGCCTCCCCCCGGGAAATCCACAGCGTGCGTGCAAGCCCGAACGCGGTCTGTCCGTAGATGATCCCGAAGTTGACTGTCTTGGCGCGGCTGCGCTGCTTGCTCGTGACCTCCGCGGGGGGAACGCCGAAAATCTCCGCGGCCACGATCCGGTGAATGTCCTGGTCGTCCGCGAACGCCTGGAGAAGCGTGGGGTCCTCACAAAAATGCGCCAAGACCCGGAGTTCGACCTGCGAATAGTCTGCCGAGAGCAGCAGAAACCCTTCGTCGGCAATGAACGCCGAGCGGATCTTACGTCCCTGCTCGGTGCGTATTGGAATGTTCTGCAAGTTCGGATCCCTGCTCGATAATCGTCCGGTCACAGTCGCGGCCTGGTGAAAGCTTGTATGCACGCGTCCGGTGCTCGGATGAATGCACCGCCCCAACGCCACCAGATAGGTGCTGAGCAACTTGCTCAACTTCCGATACTCCAGCATCAGACCGGGCAGTTCGTGCTCTGCCGCTAGCTCTTCCAGGACCGACGAGTCGGTGCTCGGACCGGTCTTGGTACGTTTGCGCACGGTCAGCCCGAGATCTTCGAAAAGCACGCCGGCGAGCTGCTTGGGGGAATCGACGTTGAACGCCCGCCCGGCCAGTTCGATGATCCGATCGCGCAGGACGTCGCTTTGTTTGGACAACTCGACGCGCATTTCCGTCAGTCGCTCGGGATCCACCGCGATGCCCTTCCGCTCCATCTCCGCCAGAACGGGCATAAGCGGCATTTCCAGCTTCGTGAACAGTTCGGAAAGCCCTTCAGCGGTCAGTTGTGGTTCGAGCACATCAGCGAGGCGAAGTGCGACGTCGGCGTCCTCAGCCGCATAGGGGGCCACCGTTTCGACGGGCACGGTGTCCATGGTAGTCTGGTTGCGCCCGCGGCCGATCACCTCCTCGATCGGTATGCAACGATGGTGAAGCAGCTCGGCCGCCAGGGCGTCCAGCTTGAACGTCCTGCGAGATGAATCCAGCACATGGGCAGCGATCATCGTGTCGAAGAACTTACCCGCCAGGGGAAGTCCGGCATTCTGGAGTACGATCAGATCGTACTTGAGATTCTGCCCTACCTTCTCGATCGTCTCGTCGCCCAGGATCGGTGCGAGTTTCTCGCGGATGAGTTCCATCTCCAGCGTCGTCGCCCCGAGCGGACCCTTGACGGGCAGGTAGACGGCCCGACCGGGCTGCCACGCCAGTGAGATTCCCACCAGCTCAGCCCACATCGGCTGGACGGATGTAGTCTCGGTGTCGATCGCCAGTTTCTTCACTCCGGTGAGCTTTGCCAGGAGATGGTCGAGCCCTGCGGGCGTATCCACGCACGCGTAGTCGAAATCGCCGGCCGTCGTCTCGCCCTTCTGCGCGGCGATGGCGGCGAGGTCTACCCCTTCTTGCCCGCCGACACCCAATGAGTCGAGCTGTTCGGTCAGGCGGTCGAAGCCCAGCTCGGCGAAGATCGGCCGGACCGCCTCGCCGATCCCGGTGAATTTCATCTCTCCCAGCGACAGGTTGATCGGGACCGCCCTGTCGAGCGTGACCAGTTCGCGCGCGACCGCCAGGTTGTCGGCGTGAGCCTTCAGGTTCTCTCGGAGCTTGGGTGTCTGCTCGTCGGCGTGCTCCACGACGGCGTCGGCCGAACCGTATTTGGCGATCAGTCTGGCGGCGGTCTTCGGACCCACTCCCGGAATGCCCGGAATGTTGTCGATCGCATCACCTGTCAGGGTCTGGATCTCGACGGCCTTGGAAGGTGGGTAGCCCTTGGTCTGCTCGATCGCGGCCGCCGTCAGCGTCTGGTCCTTCATGGGGTCATAGAGCACCACGTGGTCGCCGACAAGCTGCTCCAGATCCTTGTCGCGGCTGATGAGCACAACTTGCATTTCCGGACCAGCTAAGGTCTCGGCTGCGGTCGCGAGGATATCGTCCGCCTCGTAGCCGAGCGCGCGGAGGATCGGAACGCCCATCGCCTCGACGATCTGACAGATCCGCTCGACCTGAGGGATCAAATCCTCGGGGGTGGGTTTGCGCGTCACCTTGTACTCAGGGTATATCTTGCGGCGGTGGAGCTGCTCGACGGGACCGTCAACGGCCATGGCGAGGTAACGCGGGCGGCGGTCGGCGATGAACTTCAACAGGATCGAGCAGAAGACGTAAGTCGCCCGCGTGGGTTCCCCGGTGGGACTGGTCAGGTCGCCGAACGGTGCGTAATAGGCGCGGTACATCTGCGAATGCCCGTCGATGATGTAAAGCGTTTCCGCCATCGCAGTCACTCTACGTCAGGATCGCCAGGAGGACCAAGGCGACGGGTGCGGCCAGCAGGGGCGAGTCGATGATGTCCAGCACCCCGCCGAACTCGGGGACGACCGCCCCGCTATCTTTGGTTCCGGCCGATCGCTTTAGAAGGCTCTCGGACAAGTCGCCGAACTGACCCGCCAGACCCACCAACACCCCGAATCCGATCGCCTCCAGGTGGCTCATCCCCGGGACGTCAAACGCCCATACCACCAGCAGGCTGACTCCCGCCGCGACGATCAGCCCGCCGATGAGCCCTTCCCAGGTCTTCCCGGGTGACAGCCAGGGAATCATTTTGTGTCTGCCGATCAGCGTCCCGGTGAAATAAGCCCCGATGTCAGTGCACTTCACGGCCGCCAGGAAGAGGACCAACGCCTCGACCCCGTGGGCACGGATCCCGAGAATCAGCGCCCCGCACACACCGAGATACAGAATCGCCAGCAGCGTTACCCCGACGCGGCGAAGGGCGTCTTCCGTGCGGTGGCGGATCATCTGCTCGAGGAAGAGAAGGGGCAGTACTGCGGAGAGCAGCACGAGGAAGGGGGGGCAGATTAGAGCGGAGGTGATCTCGGTGGCGAATCTGGGAGCGAACTGAGACCAGTAGGGGTACGTCGCCACCACACCAGTCCCGATCAGACCCGACACGCCGAGCAGTTTCACCCCGGC
>SDBT01011962.1_pt1 | contig 13940 bp, 17 predicted proteins | sample 2277101 | NCBI WGS metagenome assembly SDBT01 (sample SAMN10404973, study PRJNA504765) | marine sediment metagenome | isolation source: marine sediment core GS10_PC15, 103 cmbsf | place: Arctic Ocean: Southern Knipovich Ridge | collected 2010 | reverse complement strand
AAGAACGACGAACTAGAAGTAAAAAAAGAATATTTTGTTGAGTTTAATGGTATTGTATTTAAAGGAATATTAAGCAATAAATCAATTAATACCACAACAGGTAATATACAGATTTTAAAAATGGAAAATTGTTCCGGTGAGCAATCGTTACATCAATTTCTTAATGAAGAACATAAATTAAGTTTCTTGGTTTTTAAAAATAAAGAAAGAAATGTTATTTTTTCCACTCAAAAAGCATTTATTCAATATTTAGGTATTGAAGGTGCAAGAATGCAGAGAAATAATCATGTAAGTTTTATGATTATCGAAGAAGATGACTCAAAAGACAATCTTGAAAAAATTGTTGAAAGGCATCGAAACATTGAGTTTGGAATATTTACTATAAAACAATGTATTGCTGGTACGAAAAGATTACGTGAGATTTGGAATAAACACTAACAAACCCAAACTTTTTAACTTTAACTTTTAACTTTAATTTAAACTAACTATGAAAAAATTTACTTTAATTATAAGTCTCTTTTTATCATCTTGCGCTAGTATGCCGGACTGGTTTATGTATCCTCAGGGTTTACCAATTGCAAAATATCAAACTATGTCAGTTCAAGAAATAGAACTTAGAATGACAAAAGAACGAGACTCTTTTGATAAAACTATGAGCTATAGTTCTCCCTTTATTCATGGGAAGTCGGCAGATTACTATTTTAGAGGTTTTACAATATCTAATGATAGATCTAATACTGTTTATCATCAATTAATATTTTCTATTGATTATTATGGAAAATGGCGTTTTTACAAACATGCTAGAGATTCTAAAAAAACCTTTAAAGTTACTGTTATAGATAGAGAAGTTACCTCTTGTTCCGGCGGAAGTTGTGGGAATTCAGAGACTTTGGGCGTAACGCTAACTACTAAATATTTAAAAGCTAATAGGAAAGGCTTTAAAATAAGACTTTCAGGTAAGCGTGGCGCAGATATATATGCAACATTACCGGCTAACTATATACAAGCTTATTTGAATACAATAAATTAATTTATAAGACCTCATCACTAACAAACCCAATAAAAAAGCCCCAACTTCTCAAACTGGGGCTTCCTCTCTTTTTTAACTTAAACTAAAATTATTATGACTACTAAAAATAAAAATACAACTCCTAAAATTTCAGTGATTATAACTTGCTATAATTATGGTAAATATATTGATGAGGCTATTCAATCAGTTCAAGATCAAACTTTTAAGGATTGGGAATTAATTATAATTGATGATTGTTCTACTGATGAATCTACAAGACAAAAAATGATAAAATTAGAGTCTGAATATAAAAATATTTCTCATATTCAAACTATTTTATCAAAAAAGAATATGGGAGTTTGTAAGGCAAGGAATTTGGGAGTTAGGCAGACTAAAGGAGACTATATTATATTTTTGGATGGCGATGATAAATTGCGAAAAGATTGTTTGGAGAAGATGTATAATATCATTGAAACTGGCAATTATGAAATTGTGGGTTCAGGTTTCCAATTTTTTGGAAATATTAATAAAACTATTATCCGATATTATAAAAAAGAAAAAATAACTACATCTTGTTTATTAACTCCTACCTCACTTATAAAAAAAGATATTTTTCTAAAAATAGGGGGTTTTAGAGTAAATATGACTCACGGAATGGAAGATCACGACTTGTGGATTGGTTTAATTGAAGTAGGAGCGGAAGTGTATATAATACAGGAGGCTTTATTGTTATATAGAGCACATTCATCAGAATCAAGAGGTTCTAAATTAGAACAAGAATCTGAGCGGGGCAATTTTGTAAAAATGCAAGATAATATGGTAAAAAATAATCCCAGAATGTTTCTTTGGACAATAGAAAACTTTAAAAAACAAAATAAAAAATTAACAAAAATAAATATTAAATTAAAAATAATTTTAGGATTATCTTTAATTGTTAATATTATTCAAATTTTATTATAATCTTCTTAATATCAGTTTCTTGCTCAATTTGTTTTATTTCTTTTCGAACAAGAATTCTTTTATCTTTTATTGCTTTTGGTATATTGTCAGGCTCGTAATCAATACAAATATCTTCAAAAGATGATTTTAAATATTGTTTACGATTTCCAATAGCTTGATTTTTTACCTCTTGCAATAATTCGGCATCACTTTTTACATATTCTTTATAAATATCATTGTCAATAATCATTTGTTTATGCCCATTATCCTTCCACTCTTTTTCTGATATTTCTATGTATGGTTCACCATCTATGGTTTTGGCTACTGTATCAATTTTATTATTTTTATAATTAATATTACTGGGATAATGTCCATTAACTAATTTTGTAGTTAGATTGTGCTTAGCTTTGATTAATATTTGTTTTTTCATAATATATTTAAAAAATTAAAATCCGATTATAAACCAAGAAATAGTATCATTTAGATTTCCATTGCCATTAACAAGCTGGACTTGTGTAGTTGAAATAGTTCCAATATTGCCGCCACCGGATCTACCAGTATTTGTATTGAATAAGGCTGAAACTGCTTTTAGTGCAGCATTTGGAAAGGCTACAGGTAAATTAACTAATAACGTCCCCGGGCCGGTAACATTATTTGATCCCCATTGCAATATAATTTCATCGAAAGAACCTCCTATATTAATTGGAATTCTTATAAATCCTGGAGTTGCTGCTTGAGAGCTTGCACCAAATAAACTTAATAAATTAGCCGGATTTAAAAAGAAAGCTCCCGTTTCCGCTCCTGCTGCAACCTCACCATTTGTTGCTATTTCGCCAGTCCCTTCTTGAGTTGTGGTTGCTGTTTGTAAATTAACTAAATCAGTATAATCTAAGGTGTTAACTAAAACTCCAAAGGCATCATAAACTTTAATTGCAAATCCTGTTCTGACTTTTATATCTTTTGCCAAAGCTCCATCAGTAACAATAGTCTCATTACCTATATCACCGTCAGCAAACTCCCCATCCACATCTATAGGCAATATTGAACCTTTACTTTGCCCAGCAATATTCCGATTATATTCATCGGCATTGGCAATTGTGCCGTTAACCGCTGCTCTAATCTTTGTATCTTTTGTAAATTCGTTAGCCATTATAAAATAACCTCCTCTAAAATTAATGTTGTTACCAAATTGGCGTGATTGATTTCTCTAACCAGCCAAGTATCAGTAGTTGAAATATTATCCGCTCCTAAAGACAGTTTCCACCTCGCCTCACCCCATTTTGAAACACCCCAAACAAAAGCCCCTTCCGGAATTATTTCCGGCGATTGTACTGTTATTTCATCTAAAACAAAAATATCCGGAAAATATGGTATTTTTGTTTTAAATCTTCTTCTCCTCTGTTTTGTAATACCACCAATAGTATTAAGCAAGTTTTGTCTTTGAGAGCCCATCGTGGCACCCTTTATATTAATAGTTTTACCTTTATTGAAATTGTTAGGGACAGCAGTAAAACTTTCAGAACTATCTTCCCAAGACAATCTTTCAAATACATTTTGTATTCCGTTATCATAATTAGAAAATTCAATCAATTTCTTATTATCGAGAACAAAAGATATGGGATCGCCATCTGTAATTTTTTTATAAAAGAAAACACAATCTTTAATAAAGAAAAAAGAATGTCCTATGCTAAAATTCTCAAATAATGTATAAAGCAGTGTTTGACCATCATATTCATCAATATCGAATTGGCTTACATCATAACCCGGATTAATATTTAAAGCACTTACAGTAAAAAAATCAGTAAATTCAGGTCTATTTAAAATCTCTAATATTAATTCACTTAATAATTGTTTTTTTGTTAGCATTCCCATATCTGCAATGGTCAATGATTTAAGCAAAAAGCTTAATAAATCAACGCATTGTAAAGTTTGTATTAAGTTATCTTTATCCACCCTTGTTGAATTGCTAGTCTCATCAATAAAACCCTCAAATACAGTCGTTAAAACCTCTACCGGATTATTAGGATCAGTAAAACGGTCTACATAACCATCTCTGACCCTAATCAAACTCTTATGTCTTAGAAAGCCGTTAAACACTGAAGCATTATTAGTTTCATCATCAAATTGACCATTTTTTGAATTTAGCACTATTTGAGCATTTCCAATAGTAACAATACCAAAGCTATAATTATTATTAGGTAATTTAGAACTAATATTCTTTACGGCATTATCTAATAATTTTAATCCACCCAATTTCTCTACATCCTGAAAGTTGCTCTCATAAGTTAATCCATCGGAATTTCTTCTTTTAACTTCAATTTTTCTTGCAAATTCTCTTTGGGAAAATCTAGTATAGATTTGCGATAAGGTCAAAGTCATTAGGCCACCTCCGTTAATCTAAATTTAAGATCCATTCCGGAAAAGAATAAATTATTTGTATATTCAATATTATTATCTTTTTCAATACTAACTTTGTATACATCTTCAAACCTAAAAGGTTGTTGGCTCATAAATTGGACATCTTCAAGATCATCATTAATCCATATCCACATAGCCTCTATTCTTTCTATAAGAATTTCTATAATGGCATTGTCAGCTGCTCTATAATGAGTTTTAAAACCCAGTGTAAACTCAAAATGTCTGCCTTTATCAATAACATCTTTTTTGCCGGCATTTAACTTACTGACTTTTTGTAATCTTTTTAACTTTGGTTTAATGGAGTCAATATTTTTAATTCTTCCAAGTTGCTCAAAAGCCAATATTTGTGCAATACTTTTTTCTTGATCGGCAATTATAGTCTTGCTGCCATTTACTCTTATAGCATCAATATTAATGGGACTTCCCAATCTAAAATAATATGATGTGCCATCGTTAGATTTAGTTAATATAAAATCAGTTAAAGCTACAAATCCGGCACCGACATCAACATCAATAGTTATGTTATTTATATTGGTTTTAGTAATAAAAATACTATCGATAGAAGAAGTGGTCGTCAATGTTCTTGTAACATCGATAACATCGCCATCTGCCCCCTGCCCTGATGATGACCAGTTAAATTGACTATCTTCATCAAAAGCAAACTGCGGTGTTCCGCTACTTGCGGTTATAGTGCCATCGAAATTTTCAAATAACCAGTTAGTATCAAATATTCTCATTTTAATTTGCTGTTCTAGTTGGTATTGCCGGGATAATATCTTCTTCTATTAATTCCCCTAATTTTAGCCCTATTTCTTCAACCATTTCATCTGTGATCCCGATAAATTGTGCTCCGTCAAAATTAATATTTAAGGCAATCGGCGCTTGTTCTTCTACTATCCTACTCGCTAGCGTGTCTGTATCTGTATTACCTGTCAAGGCTAACTCTCCAGCTCTAATACTTTCGGCAAAAGAGGCGGGTATAATCATCTCGCCTTTATGAATATTTGCAGTCTGATCGCTGGGCACGCTTGAAGTTCCAACCGCAAAAGAGCTAAGAACATTAGCAGTCTGCTCTGCTCCAAAAGCTATTAAAGCGGCAGCGGCAGCAAAACCTAATGCCGGCCCCACTACGGGTATGCCTGATAAAGCAGCATTGGCTTTAATTGCTCCTTCGGCTGTACTAATTCCAATTTGTACTAAAGCGGCCGCTTTTCCAATCGCAGCAAGTGATTTATGTTTAGAATTTTGTAATTGGACTAATTCATTTGCTGCCGCTCCTGCATTTTTTACCCCTTCAGAGTCTAAAAGCTTTTCAAAAACATTACGTTTTTTACCTTGCTTTGATCTCTCTTTCTCTAATTTAGTCTTTGATTCAATTAATTTACCATTATTAACTTGCTCTTTTTGCTGTTCTGCTGCAAATTGCACTTCAAGGGCTTCTAATTTTGCCTCACTATTTAAAACATCCAATTCTTTTTCAAATTCTTGGAATTCAATTTTGCCTTCTAAAAATTGTTCATCTAATTCTTTTCTTTTTTCTGCAAACTCACCTTCACTTAATATTTTTTGTTGCTGTTGTAATAATTGATTGTCAATTTCTAGTTGATCTGCCTCACCCCTTGCCACTGCTTTTCCTGTTAAAAAAGCCTCTTCTTCTGCTAATAATTCTTCATTTAATGCTTTTACTCTATTTAGTTTGTCTTTTTCTGATTCATCTTCCTGTGCTGCTATAGCCTCTTGTTTTATTTCTTGTGTTATGGGCGGAGGGGCTTCTGCTGAAGTTGGCATTGTTATTGCCGTTTGTATTGAGCCACCTTCTTCAAGAATCTTTATTTTATTACTAATATCATCAATATCTTTTGCTACAGAATCTTTTAAAGAAGAGAATTTGTTTTTAGCGTCATCTACCCAGCCAAAACCCGGAGTTTTACTTAAAAAGCTAAGTTTTTCAAAAATAGCTTCTAAAACTATATTTAGATCTCTTTGGAATTCCTGAAAGAATTTAACGGCTTTTAATAAAGCTATTTGTACTCCTTTAGGGAGGGTGTCAAATTTTTGTACAAGAAAACCTATAGCGGTTACAATCAACGTTATAGCAAGCAGAAGAGGATTTGTGGCTAATATAATCTTCATTACCCCACTTAAAGTAAGAAGGGCTGTTGTAGCCAATCCAAGCCATTTGATTAAGGGTTGAGAAATTAAAGTTTTTATACCAGTAATAAAAAAACCTATTGTTTTGAGAATAGGTAATAAACCAACTTTCCAAAGAGTTACCAAGCCTTTTAATCCATTTTCTGCAAATTCTGTTATTTTTTTACTATTTTCATCAACCGTTTTCTTTAAATTTTCAAAGAAAGACACCATAAAATTTGCGACTTTCTTTGCTACCGGTAATAAAGCTTGTCCCAAAGCTATTTTGACAACTTGAATGCCGTCTTCCATATTTGACAAAGTGCCCAAAAAGGTTTTACTTTGCTCTTCCATTAAATTAAAAAATCTTCCGCCTTCTGCCGTCATACTTCTTAATGCTGCCTTTACATCATCAAAGCTTATTTGACCTGATTCTTTTAATTTAATTACCTCTGCTTCGGTGATATTAAGATTTTCAGCTAATTGCCTTAACAGAGGAACACCCGCTTGAGTAAATTGATTTAAATCTTGCCCTAAAAGTTTGGTGGTTGATTTAACTTGACCAAATACCAAAGCCAATCTTTCTACCGGCACCCCCACACCTGCGGCAATATTACCTAAGTTTTTTAAAGTGGGGATTATTTCATCTTGAGCAATGCCATAAGCTAGTAATTGTTTTGTAGTTCTGACCAATCCCTCAATTTGAAAAGGGGTCTTGCGGGCAAATTCAACAATATCAGCCAATAAATCTGCTGCTTTATCGGCACTGCCGAGCATTGTGGTAAAAGCAATATTAAATTGCTCCATATTACCCGCTGCTATTAAAACACTCTTTCCTAAATTAAAGAATTTTTTAGCAATAAAAGCGACTCCAACTATTGCAGCTAATTTTTTAAGACTTGATCCAAGACCGTTAACTTGCTTTGTAGACTTCTTAGATTGAAAGGATATTTTTTCAAGTTTTCCATCGACATTTTTTAAAGCTTTGACAATGGCGTCCTTATTCTTAAACTCACCTTCTAATATTATTTTAACCTTTTCTTCTGCCATTTACCGCCCTCCTCAATTCTTCATCAGTCATTAAAGGACTGTTTCTTTTAGCCGGTGTTTGCTTCATTTGTTCAAGTGTTTGATCCTGCTTAACTTCTTTTTTCATATTATTAATAGCTCTTCCGGCCGCTTTACTTCCAGCACCAAAAGAGGCAACTAAAGCATTAGAAGAAATTTGATTAACCTGATTAACTTTTTTCAGCCTTACAGCTTCTTTTATAGCCTTAAAAAGTTCCAACTCGTCCATTTCTCTTATATGTTCAAAAGTCCAACTAAATTCTTTTGAAAGAAAAGCGTAAACCTCGTTAATATCCTGCTTGACCCCTGCCTCATTTGGAGTTTCAGCTTTAATATAATCGGAATATTCTTTTAGCTTTTGTTCAAGTGTTTTTAAGAAAAGTGTATAATCCTCAACTTCAATCTTCATCAAAGATTTATCTTTAAGCTCTTTTTTTTCTTGAGGAAAAATAAACATCCAAACTAAATCTAAAATAGATTCTGCTTGTTTTTTCATTAGGTTATTTTTTTCAGCTTGAGGAGTTTCTTTTGAGTGAATTTTGGGATGCAGATTTAAGATATTTTTAATAAAAAAAACTCTTCTTTCTGAATTAAAATTCTTTAAAGTAAATGTAGTCTTGTTAATCATTAATTCCATATCACTACAAAAAAAGGAGGAGGAGCTTGAAGCCCGCTCCTCCGTAAATAAGTTATTGATTTAAAACTATCTGTTTAAATAAGTCTCCTTACCGACATAATCAACAGTACAAGGCTGTAGAATCTTCAAGGTAGTTTCTATCATTGAGAACTCTTTAGTTAAGAATTTAAGATTGCCACCTGCTGCTGCGATCACTCTTGGATAAGTAGCTTGTCTTATCCTACCGTTTACATTTTCACTAAATATATCAACTGTAAATTCTTTTGGTGCAGCACCTAATTTACCGATAAAGTTAGTTAAATTATAAGTATTAACAGGTCTTATAGAGAATGTAGCTACATCACCGACGACAAGAGCTGTTGCGCTGGCACCGCTGGTAAATTCTATACCGTTAGAAATAACTGTAGCACCAGATCCAGGGAGGGTGATTGGCGTTGCAGTTATTTTTAAATTCTCATCAATATAAGGAGCCTTACCGCTTATATCAGTATTTAAAAATAAATCAATAGTTGTAGCAGATACAGCCCTAGCAGCATAATCACCAAAGGCTAAACTATTTACAGTAGCACCATCTACCGCTATTAAATCTATACCCGTTACACTAACAACGGATATACCTTTGCCATTAATTATAACAGAAGTATTGCCACCAGCTTCACCGCTTGAATTCTCAATTATATTTGATTCATCAGCTAAATTAGAATTTAAGAATTTAAGAATAGCTGCATCATATTGCTTAAGTACAAGGGCAATTTCACCACTTGCAAGTCCGGGAGCAGAAGCCCAAGGATAAGCAGAGGAGCCGCCTGTTAAGTCAATCATTTCTTGATTGTTGTCAGGGGTAACATTATCAATAATTTTACCGGTACCCATAATTGACGGATCAACAATATCGGTAAAAGTTACTTGATGAACGCCAAAATTAGTTAGTGGAATAAGTGCATTTGTAGACATAATTATATTTCTTTAATTGTTTTATTGGTTAGTAAGGATTGAATAAAAGACTTATGGACATCTTTAGGAATTTCTTTACCTTCTGTTAAATCAAAAATTTTATTACAATGGATTTTACCGGTAATAAGTGAAATATATTTCTTTTGATTAAGATTATTGTCTTTTTCGTCTTTGTTGTCTTTTTTCGCCATATTATAATTTAAAATTGTTAGTATTTTCGATAGTTAAAGATAATATTGTACTTTCACCACCAACTCGTGAATATGTTATTTGATCGTTACTTAAAGTTGAATTATCTAACTCAATCTTCCCCTGATTATTATAATCACATATTGCAGTTGCATTTAAGAAATTCTTTAAAAAATCATCCTGCAAAGTCTTTAAATCACTTATTGGATTTACTGCATTATTAGTAACAATTAATAAACTAAAAAAATATTTCTCTAAAACTGTATCAATTAAAAACTGATTATCAGAATTAGAGCCGTATTCAATTTTATCCAACTTAATATACATAGCTGGAGTTTGCGTATCGGCGGTATTCTTTTCATTTATCTTTCTTTCTTCAACTTTCTTAAAATTTGCTGCCACAGCCGCAGTTTTCATCTCTGCTATTAGTTCCTGTAGAGTTAAATTACTCATAATTTACCAAAATCTTTTAATCTTTTTCTTAAAAATGCTTTTTCGTTACTATTTAAATCAAAAAATGGTGTTGCCTCATCATTAAAAAAAGCTTTTCTATTTTCTTCTGCGCCACTGAAAAACATTTCTGCTTGCTTTCTAGCCGGTTTTGCAATGACAGTTAATGATTGCCACATTTTACCGGTAAAAGTAAGGTCTCTTCTACTTATTTGCCTTCCTTTCCTTTGTCTTTTTGCCTCATATCTTTTAGAATATAAAGGCATTTTGCCTTTTACTCCCTGTCCTCTTTGTTGGACTCTTCTTTGGATTTTACTATTCAACAAAAAGGCAATTTCTGTTAAAAATTTGGTAATTCCTTTATCCTTTTTTATTATCTTGGCTCTTAATTTGCCAAAATCTCCTTTAACAATAATTTTAGTCATAAGATCATCTAGTTAATCTTAAATAACTTACGCTATTCCTCTTTTCTTCACTATCCGCTTCTCCGTCTTCATTAAAATCTATTTGAATTAGAGCCAAGCTATCTTTAATAGTGGTTTTAAACAAAGTAAAGTTATCTTCACTTTTAAAATAATTTTGATTTTCTTGATTTAAACTCAAATCTTTAAAAACCAAATAAGTCAGATAATAGCCGAATTGTTGTTGTACTATTTCTAAATTTAAGATATTGGCCAAGGGGTCAAATTCGTTTACAAAACTTCCTTTGACAGCAAAAAAGCTTTTATCCATTCCATAAAGCGGTCTTAAATAAGCCACTACTCTATTGCTTAAATCAGTATTAGTCTGATTATATTTTTTACTTATTAAATCATCTGTGATTTTAACTAAATCACTAAAATCACTTTCTATTTCAGTTAAAAAAGTTCTGCCTACAATAGCAATCTCATAACTACCTGTAGAAGGCAAAGAATTACTAAATGATAGGGTTGTCGCCGTATTGCCAGTAATTCTAAATTCAGTACTATTTATGGTAACATACCAGTCTTTGAATTCATCAATCTTAAAAGCAGCGGCACTGTCGGTAATACCGTTTGAATCAGAAGAAGTATAATTACCGCTTACCTTATCAAATAAAGTAGTCATTATTTAATTTTTTTCTTAAGCTCCTCAATTTCTTTACTTGCGCCAGTTAACAGCTCCTTCAATTCTTTATTTTCTTCTCTTAATCCAATTTCTATACTATTATCGCCGTTTTTAAGGTCTAAAATTTCTTTTTTTAACCCCTCAATGATTTCCTTAGATTCTTTTACTTTGTCTTCTGATGTCGGCTGATAATCAGTCCAGGCGGTAGAGGCTGTTAAGAATTTGATTAAAGATTCTTCTGCATCAATTTTGGCTTTATTTAAAATGATATCCTCTTTAGTCGCTTCTTTGTTTAACTTCTTAGTTCTATGGACTTCAAATACACCATTCAAAAATGAATATTTTTTATTATCAAAGGTGAAAGTTCCGGATAGACCGTGACAGTTTTTAAATTTCATAGTAATATAGTAATATATTTTAAGTTTTAAAAAGGGGATTTTACGCCCCTTGAAAAATTATAAGTTCAACCCTGTAATTTTGGAGTGAGCTTGAGCACCATTCTTAAGCTCTAAGGTAATTTCAGTTAAAATTCTTTCCTTTAAACCGTCTTGACCATTTTGAGCGGCGTTTCTAGCGGTCATTCCGCGCATAGTTTTAACTCTTACTCGATTCATATCTAGGATAATGAGTTCGTCTTGAACCATTCTAAAAGTAGGAAATACCGTACCACTAGCTCCATTAGCAATATCCGAAACAAAACTAATAACGTTATTACCTAATCTTTGTCCAACCTCATCACTTTTAAAAACTACTGGATTTGTGCCGCCAGTATTTAACGCACTTAGCTTCCTTGTTTGTGTCGGATGTCCAATAATTAAATAGTTGTTAGATGTAGCGCCCTCAGCAGCTATTTCTGCAAATGCATCATTTATATGGGTTTGGGTGACGGCTCCCCCTGTTGATATAATGTTGCCTGTAATAAGTTCACGAATACCAGCCATAGAACCCAAAACGGAAGCGGTTCTTGTTTTTAAAGTACCAAAATACAAAGCTCCTTCCAAACTAAATAATAAGTTCATCATTGCCACTTTCATCTGATTTGGCATATGAGTGTAATTATCATAAGAATCAGTAGCGTCTGCAGTTCCTGATACCTCAGCTACTTCATCAAATATTTGTGTTGCATTAAAGGTTGGGTCAGCTTCGTGTAGCAAACCTTCTCCAGCTTGAGTATTTTCAGCCAATGGAGTGGAGTTTAAATGAACTAAATCACCTGCGACCAATGTAGTTGAACCAACGCCGTTATAATCTCGTGTCACAGTTAAGGTATTAGTTACGATTGCTGTAATTAATACTTGTTCCGGTCTGCTAGCTCCTGTTGATTGATCGAATCTAATAATTGAACCAACTCTAAAACCTTTTGCATCAGCAACTACAATTCCTGTACCGTCACCATCGGTGACAAAACTTGCAATAGTTGTTTGTGCTGGTCTAAGCTGGTCATTGAACCATTCGTACTTAGGATTAGTAACGCCTTTAGTTGTGCCAATTCCGATTGTATTACCTATAGAGCCTTGATTAAGGTCGTTGTTTAGCAAGAGGGCTAATAAACTAGGCTGCTGTGCAATTAAAGTATCAAAAAGCGTGTTTACGTCTCTGATATTATTAGAAAACTCAAATGATTTAGACATTGGTTAGTTATTTTTAAAATTAATAAAGATCATAACCAAACAATGTCTAGTTATGATTAAGAATAAACCTTGTTGAATGCGTTAGTGAACGCGTCTCCTGATTTATTTTTGTTATCACCACCTTCGCCACCACCTCCGGGCATTCCATTTTCATCTATATTTCTTTTTTTGTCGGTTGAGCCAAATAAATAAGATTTATCTTCTTTTAAGCTCTTAACCATATTATCTAAAATTTCATCCGGATTGTCGTTGTCCATTACATCATTTAAATTTAGGAATTTAATTCCATCGTCACCGTCTATAATTCCGGCTTTATTTAATAAATTGAGGCTCTTATTTTTAAGTCCTGATAATTTATTATTTTTCTTTTCTGTTTCTAAAGAACTTTTAAGCTCTTCGTTTTCTTTATCTTTTAAAGTTAAAAGCTCTTGAAATTTGCCATCTTCTTCAAGTTTCTTTGTCTCTGCTTCTGTTTTAGCTGATTTAAAAGCTTCCAGCTCCTTAGAGGCGGTTTTATATTTTTCGTTTACTTCATCAAATCTCTTTTTAGGGATTTGAGTACTTATTTTTTTATCGTCTTCTTGCCCTTCGGTTTTCTTGCCATCGGTTTGGCTTTTAGAATCTTGGTTTTTATCGGGTGCTTTGGCATTTTCTGAATCGTTATTATTTGAGCCGTTTTCTTTAGTCATGTTTTACCTCCATTAGAGTTAATAAAATGGTAACGCACCATTAAGCGATAATTGCCGTATAGATTAGCTTTTTAAGATGTCAAGGATTTTACAAAGAAATAATTTTTCCATTATTCAAATATAGCTCTTTCACATTATATTTAAATAATTTGCCTTGAGATTTGGCAATTTCAGCAGGAGAAGAGATGTAAATTTTTGCAGCATCTAACCTAGAGATAAATTTTTGAATCTTGTTTAAGAGGTTTTCCGGACAATAAAAGAAATAATGATTATAATTTTTGCCAAATAATGAACTTATTCTTACAGAACAATTCTTATTAATATGTTTAATCTGCGTTTTATCTATTTTTATAATAAAATATTCTTTGAGTAATTTCATTTTATCTATTTGCAAATGATATATCGCCTGTTGGTATATTTTCAGCCTCTTCATCATCAATAGGAATTATACTATGTCTACAATTCCAAAGTGATAAGCGAGTAGCTGATAAAATATCTAATTGACTGGCGGGGAATTTATGATTAACCCATTGTTGACACGGGACTTCTCTAGTAATTGAATCGTTAGGACCCGCCCAAAAATACCAGTTAAAATCTAATTGCCTAAATTTAGCTATATTAGTGTCTATATATGTTCTGCCTAATCCGGTATTTATTATAGTTCCGGCATTTCTTGAGTAAGCAGGGTATAAATCTTTTAATAACCTCACTAATTCTCTTTCAGGGACTCCTTTAGCTAA
>SDBT01011961.1_pt1 | contig 13941 bp, 4 predicted proteins | sample 2277101 | NCBI WGS metagenome assembly SDBT01 (sample SAMN10404973, study PRJNA504765) | marine sediment metagenome | isolation source: marine sediment core GS10_PC15, 103 cmbsf | place: Arctic Ocean: Southern Knipovich Ridge | collected 2010 | reverse complement strand
ATTACTTCAGGGAGAAGTAACAAAATTCTTTTTGATTGATGCATTTCTACAGGAAACGTTCACAGAAGACTTTGATATTGACGGATTTATACAGGAAACATTTACGAAAGACTTTACAGTAAATGCTATAGTAGTAAATAGATTCACAGAAACATTCTTGATAGATGCATTTATTCAAGCATTAAATAATGATGAAGATTTCTTAGTAGATGCATTTGTTCAGGCACTTAATCAAGAAGAAGACTTTACTATAGACGCATTTGTATTAAAAACAAAAACTGAAACATTCTTAGTGGACGCATTTGTACTAAAAACTCAGACAAAGGTATTCACAGTAGATGCATTTGTACTAAAAACAAAAACAGAGGACTTTTTAATAGATGCATTTGTACAAGATACATTTACAAAGGACTTTTTAGTTGACGCTGAAATTGCAATAAGACCTGACGAAAACTTTGATGTAGATGGATTAATATTAGATTCTCCAGCAAAACTATTTTCAGTAGATGCATTAAGACAGGCAGAGAATGAAAAGATGTTCTTGGTGGATGTGTTTGTACAAGAAACTTTTGATGAAGAATTTATTGTAGATTCTTTAACTTTAGGAACTAATACTAACGATTTCACAATTAATGCATTAGTATTACAAGAAAACGATGAAGGTTTCTTCGTGGATGCATTTATACAAGTACTTGATCAGGAAGATGACTTTGAAGTAGACGCATTAATATTAAAAACTGGAGATTCCCTTTGTGGAGTTAATACTATATTCACGGATGATATTACAACTTCTACAGGATGGTCTACCACAGGAACTCAGGTGTTAGTAGATGATGGATCATTCCCAAATGTTATAAGAATGGAATGTTTACAATCATTTCAGGCAGGAGGTACTCAACAGACAGTAAAAGCACTTACAAGACCAATACCTAATCACAGAACTGGAATAATTTGGGAATTTGATCATGATCATCTTGGAGAATGTCAGGTACCTAAAGCTAACGCAATAATTGAACTTACAGAAACAAGTGTCTCAGACGAATTTGGAAATCAGCCAGCATTAAGATATAGAATACTTCATAGTGGATCTAATACATTAGTAAGAGCAGAATTCTCAGACGGAGTTACAGATATAATAACAGGAACTTTTGATATAACAACTCCTGTTACAATATTCCCAAGAGTAAGTATTGTTAATGATGGAAATGATTTAAGATTAGAAATATTTTCAGATTCAGGAAGAACAACTCTTGTATCATCAATATCTGATGTAGATATTACTTCATTAGATGGAAAAGAACTTGCATTTATTCAAGTAGCCAATGTTGGAACAGCACCAGCTAGCCCACAAAGACAATTACGTGGAGAGATTGATAACTTTGATCTAAAAGCAGATCTTTGTCCAAAATTCGAAATAGATGCTTTATTAGAAGAATCTACATTAGCTAACCTTGAAGTAGATGCATTTATTCAAAAACAGGATATTGATAAAACATTCTTAGTAGATGCAATTCTATTCGAAGAAGTAGAAAAAACATTCTTAGTAGATGCACATGTAGAAAACGTATTCACATTTGACTTTACAGTGGATACTAGATTAGCAGTAGGTAAGCTATTCACAGTAGATGCACAAATAGTAAGAGCAACCACATTTACTGTAGATGCTATATTACCAACCACTGTTCCTGAAGATTTCACAGTAGACGGGCTTACATTCATATTTCCAAGTGAGTTATTTTTAATAGATGCATTCATCCAAGAATTAGATCAAGAAAAAACATTTATTGTAGATGCTGAGTTAGAAGAAATAAAAACTGTTGTTTATGATATAGATGGATTAATCATAAAGAAAGATAATGATAAAACATTCATCATAGACGGATTGTTACCAGTAGTTAATACTGAGACATTTGAGGTAGATGCTATAATTAGAAATACATTTGATGAAGAATTAGAGATAAATGCAGTTCTATTACAGACAAATACAGAAACATTTAATGTAGACGCAGAATTAGATAAAATATTCACAAAAGACTTTATTGTAGATGGTATAACATTAGCAACTCAAACATCCTCATTTACAGTAGATACTTTCTCAGAATTAGCAAAAACTAAGGACTTTACTATAGATGCAAAAATAGAACAGGTGAAAACTAAACCATTTACAGTTAGTGCAATAATAATAGATACATTTACAGAAGACTTTACAGTAGATGGTTCTCTACAAGGTGCAGTAGAATTTGAGTTTACTGCAGATGCTTTGCTATTAGCTTTGAATCAAACATTTGATTTTACTGTAGATGGGATTGCTATAATAGTTCCTAGTGGCTTAATAACTATAGATGGATTAATACAATCATTAGATAACGATAAAGACTTTACTGTAAATGCAATTATAGTAAATAGATTTGATGAAGATTTCTTAATAGATGGATTAGTAAAAGCATTTAATAAGGAAGAAACATTTGATATTGACGCACAAGTAGCATTAGAAAGCTCTAGAATATTTGAAGTAGATGGTTCTATAAAAGGAGCACAGGAAATTGACTTTACAGTTGATGCAAGAGTAACAGGAGGACAGGTTGAGGTATTCACAGTTGATGCTCAAATATTCTTACCAAACATTGTAAACTTTACAGTAGATGCTCAAATAGAACAACCTGTAGGTCTATTAAACTTTACAGTAGATGCAAAAATACGAAATACATTCACATTTGATTTCACTATTGACGGTAATCCAACAGGAGCTGGTCAAAAGATATTCCAAGTTGACGGACTAACATTAGGAACTCAAACATTTGACTTCACTATAGATGGAGATGTAAGAAATGTAAAAACAACTGTATTTGATGTAGACGCAATTATAAAATTAACTGGAGATACATTATGTGCAGGAACGGGAATTGTGTTTAGTGATAGTATTCCAGATAATACAGGATGGACTGTTACAGGAACTAACCCTCCATCTCCTCCACAAGTATTTGTAGATACTGCAGGATTCCCAAATGTAATTAGATTCGAATGTCTTGGATCTAGACTTTATAGTAATTGGCAGGCAGTAAAATCATTAGGAGTATTAATAGAAAGTAAAACCGATCTTGTTTGGGAATTTAAACATAATCATATAACTCCATGTGCTGGATTCCGTGCATTAAGTGAGTTCTCTCTTACAGAAACAAATACTCTAGCTAGTGATATATTTCAAGGAGCAATAAAATATAGAATAACAGTTCTTGGTGGTGTAAACAGAGTTCAAGCAAGATTAGAAGATAGTTCTGGTAATGTTGTATTTACAACTGGAATTCTAAACCTACAACCAGACACCATATTTTATCCAAGAGTAAGTATAATCAATGACGGAAATGACTTACAATTAGAAATGTTTACAGATAGTGCAAGAACAGTTAATGTATTAACAACTAGTGTAAGTACAGCTGGTGTAAATAATGAAACTCTTTCTTTTATTCAGGTATCACCTGTAGGAAGCGGAGGTATGGGAAGAAGAGCAAGAGAAGAATTTGATGATATTACAATAAATACAAGTCGCTGTCCAAGATTCGATGTAGATGCTAGATTATTAGGTGAAGAAGAAAAAACATTTACTGTAGATGCAAATATAGTAACACTAGAAAAATTCACAGTAGATACAATACTTAAAGAATTAGGAGCGTTAAAATCTTTCTCTGTAGATGCGTTCTTAGGTATTCCAGAAATAGATTTCACAGTAGATGCAGTATTATCAGCACAAGGTAAGGTTACAGTAGATGCATTAGTTCAAGCACTTGGAGATAATGGTTGTTCTGGAGGTTTCTTCTTTGACACAATAGACGATGCAACACCATGGACAGTTATAGGAGGATCACAGATATTAGTTGATGATAATGCAGGAGTAATAGAATGGAATGCTTTAAGAGGAGGAGCAACTGTAAACGAAAGATTTGCACATAGAGAAATACCTAACTTTGCTGATAATGAAGGTGAAATAAGAATAAGAGTAAAGGTAGATAAAATATCCTTTAACATACCATTTTTTCCAACAGGTAGATTTATGGTTTTACAAAACAATGATTTACATCCTAATCCTTCTACAGGATCAAGTATGCAACTTTTCTTAGGTAATGGAGGAATATTTGCTAATATAAATGATGGAACAAATGGAGTATCTACAACACCACCAATAGAATTCCCAAACGGAACTACAAAATTCTTGGAAGCAATATATGATCCAGTAGGACAGACTTTAACATTAAATGTATATACAGATGCAAACTTTACAGTTCATGATACAGGTAGCCCTGTTCAAGCAAATGCATCATCAATATCAATGACAGGTTTAACATTTACTCATGTGATAACAAGCAATGTTAAAAACTCAGGACCTGCTAGAATAATAACTGCAAGTTTAGATGACTTCACAATAGGTAAAGCAGGATGTCCAACAGTTCAAGTAGATTCTATAGTAAAGGCATTTGATACTGAAAAAACATTTACAGTGGATGCAGAGATAACTAGAGGTAAGATATTCCTTGTTGATTCTATATTAACATTAACCGCAGAAGAACAATTTACAGTAGATGTTAGATTATCTGCACTAGAAGAATTTACTGTAGATGCAAAAATAGCATTTAGAGAAAACTTTACTATAGATGGATCAACGTTAGGAACTGTAGATAAAGACTTTACTATAGATGGAATAACAATAATTTTCCCAAGTGGATTAATTTTAATAGATGCTATAGTACAGATTCAAGGAACCAATAAAGTATTTACAGTTGACTCTAGACTAAAGGCATTTGATACTGAAAAAGACTTTACCGTAGATTCACAATTAGTACAAGATGAAATACCTGTACCATTTACAATAGATGGAAGAATAGTAGTAATTCAAACCACAACGTTTAGCATAGATGGAATAATAAAATTAAATGGAGAAAATGGTTCATGTAACTTCTTCCCCGGAACAAATCTTGCAGTAGATACAGGATTAGAGCAATTTATAGGTCCGATTCAACCAGATCATGAAGTTGGTGTAGAACAACTTGTAGGTCAAGAAGTAACTTTAAGTAATCAACAGGTAAGAAGTGTTTCATTCTTATTAAGATCAAGTAACTTTCCTAACGAAATTATATTACCAATGCCTATAGATGCACAGGTATGGAGTGGGGTTGTAGTAGGAAATCTTGGAGGAGAAACAACGGAAGCTGTTTCAACTACAGTAATAAATGCAAGTAACACATCTGGAGATTTACCTCCGGGTGACTGGACGTTGGTTAAATTTGAATTTGATGTAAACACTACACCATTCTTAACTGGTGACTTTGTAGTAGGATATAGAAGTTTATCAAGTGTATTTGGTCCTGCAGGTGTAGGAACTGCAATACCAGTTATTTCTAATAGTAACGTAATTGACGGAAGTGCTGTACATAGAAAAGGTGCTAACTCAGGATTAGGAGATTTAGATGAATGGGGATTCTTATCTGGAGATTCAAAAGATATGATAATTCAGTTAGAAGTAGTTAACGGAGATGATATAATATTAGGAGAAGGAAACCAATGTCCACCAGTAGATGCTATATTAGTGAATACCCCAGCTGAACCATTAGTAGACGCTGTATTAGTTGATAGATCTTCAGTAACATTCGGAGTTGATACTGTGTTATTCCCATTACCTAAACCATTTGAAGTAGATGGAATATTAGTAGGAACACAATTAGAATTTACAATAGATGCACAAATTGTTCCACAGTTAGCAATATTTTTGATTGATGGATTAGTAACTGGTGATGGTCAAAAACCATTCTTAATAGATGCACAAATATTTGGACAAAATACAGAAGAAGATTTCGAAGTAGATACGTTTATACAAGCAATAAATAAGAACGCACCATTATTTAATTGTAATGCATTATTATCTGTAGAAAGAACTGTAGATTTCACTGTAGATGGATTAACTAAATTCTTTGATAAAGTAGGACCATTTACTATAGACGCACAAGTAATATTCTTCCCAAGTCAACTTCCACAAGTAGACGGATTACTTAAAAGAGTAGGAGCACCAAAGTTCTTCTTTGTAGATGCATTTATTCAGATAACCAATACTTTATTCCCTTTCACTGAGGTAGATGCACTTATTCAAACACAAGATACTGATAAAACATTCTTAGTAGACGTATTATTAGTAGATGATAAAACTACTGACTTTAATGTAGATGCAAGATTATCTACTCCGGGAGCACCAAAACTGTTCTCTGTTGATGCTCTAACAAACTTACAAAACGGTAGATGGCAAACAGACGCATTATTGAGTAAAACTAAGACAAAACCATTCTTAGTAGATGTCTTAATAGTAGCACTTCCACAGAAATTATTCTTAATTGATGGAATTACAATAGGAGAAGTTGATGAAGAATTTATAATAGACGGATTGCTAGAAGTAGAAGCTCAGAAATTATTCTTAGTTGATGCAAGAATACTACAAATTCAAACTATAGATTATACAGTAGATGCAATAATAAAAGACTTTGGTGTAACAGTTGACTTTACGGTAGATGCGGAAATAGTAAGAATAGGAGAATTCTTAATAGATTCATTTGTACAGGCATTGGGAGACGGAATATTAGGAAACGGAAATAACGGTGGTACTAATGATAGCAATTCAACTAATCCATATGTACAGCAACCAACTGATGATAATACCATAACTCTTCCAATAGGAACATTAGTAGGACAAAGATTGAGATTGCCAACAGCTCCTGTTAGAATAGACGATTACACATTTGTTATTCATAGAGCTGGAACAGCTGGAACTCCAACTGGAACATTAACAGGAAAGATATATAAGAATTCAATAGCAGGTAACTCAATATCAGGAGCAGATCTAATAGCAACATCAGACAATGTAGTAAACCTTGCAAGTATAACAACAAATACAAATGGACAAAATGTACAATTTACATTTACAACCCCACCTGAAACTACAGTTGATGACAATGTATTCATAGGATTTGATATTGCGGGATCTAATGAGCAAATGTTCCTTCATACAGAAAGCACAGGAACTGTAATAGATGGAGGAGATGTTAATGTAGAATCAACAGGAGTATGGGGAGCAGATTTGGGAGTAGATGCAGTACTTACAGTGAATATAGATCTTACACCAAGACAGAGAGGCTCTGCTTTAATGCATGCATTTGTTGGAAGATTTATAAAGGAAATTATAGGAGTAGATGCATTTATAAAAGCTATAGGAGGAGTATCACCATCACCACTTGGAGAAAAAGAATTTACAGTAGGTGCAAATATAAGATTCAAACGAGAAGCTCCACCAACAAGAGTAGATGCTATATTAATAGGTTCACAAGACTTTACAGTAAGTGCATTTGTAGGAGACACGCTATTTACAGGACTTAACGTAGAGTCTGTAATAGTAGAGAATAATAGTGACGGAGGAGTAGAATCTGTTATTGTAGAAAATAATAGTGATTCTGGAATAGAATCTGTGATCGGGCAGGATACTTAAAAAGCCTAATATAGCTATCAGACTTATAAACAAGTAACAGATAAGTATATATGGGGCGAGTTAATGGTCAATATAATTCCTGATATTAAAGTAGGCAATTTAGGCACAAAATTACGAGTGCGTATAACTAAGATAAAAGATGATATACCTCCTGAAGACATTACAGGAGAAGAAGATCAAAGGGAGCCTGTAGATTTGACTACAGCCACAGACACTTTTATAGAATTAGAAAAACCTAAAGGAAATAGGGTTCCATTACTTGTAGCAATAATAATAGGTGATCCAACTGAAGGTCTTATAGAACATGATGATAATGAAGGAGTTTTCGATGTTGATGGAAGATGGAAAATAAGAGGACAAGCTAAGTTCGATACAGGTAATTCATTTAAAGGTACTTGGACTGGCTTCAGGGTGAGTGATTAATGGCTATTTGGAATGGATTCAGAAAAAGAGGAACCGAAGCAGTTCCAAAAATATTTCAGACTTTTAACTCTCTTTTAGGATCTATAGTTCGTAAAAAGAATGCAACCATTGTAGGTCCTTCCAGACAATTAGTTGGTGAATTTCCACCAGTAACTTTTGAAAGATTATTTGAATTTTATCATAACTGGGATCAGATTAAAAGGTCAGTTGATACATCTCACCAAAAATTAATTGGTGCAGGTATTGAAATTAAATCTAATAACGAATACTTTAATATTTTTATAGAAAAATGGTGGAGAGAAGCTAATGCTGGAAAAACGTTCAGTGAATTTTTCTTATCTGGATTGATTACAGGAAATGCTATAATGGAAATACAATATACACCTGATGGTAGGGTAGGTAATATAGAACATATTCCTATGCAAACAATATTCCGAATTTTCAGAGATCAATTTGCTAACGAGCTTAAGTTGGTACAAATTGTTGATGGTGTTTTCAAAGAACTAGATCCAGAATTCTTTATGCATTGGATAATTAATAATCCTGATAGACAAGCTTTCGGTAAATCTGAATTTTTCTCTGTAGCATCTCCTAGACCAGTAGCTACAAAAGTAGATAAATTTACAGGTCAACCAGTTAATCCTGATAGGAATATACGTTCTCTATTAGACTCTCAAGCTATATTACAGAATGCAGAAGTAGAAATAAAAGAAAAAATGGGAAAACCTAGACTGTTGGTGTCAGCACCCGGAATGCCTAGAGATCAAATGGAACAAGTACAAAAAGAAATGGCAGATCCACTAACAGATCAATATATTTGGCTTTTTGATAAACCAGTAGATTCTAAAGAATTAGCAATAGGAGCACAAACAAAGTTTGATGATTATGGAGATAACGTAGATGCTCACATAGATATAGCTACAGGATTCGCCTCTAAAGTTATATCTAATCCATCAGGATTTAGTTACTCTGGATCACAAACTCCTCTTGACGTTCTTGACCAACGAATGATAGATATGCAGAAAGACGCTTCTGAAGTTATTATAACTGAATTATTAAAACCATTAGCAGAATCATGGGGATTCAATGAATTTGAAGAAATGGAAGTAGAAGTAACTTTTACACCTAATGTTAAACGACTTACAATGGAAGATATTAGAGGATTAGATCCTGAATCAGTAGCACCAAAAGAGAAGAGAAAAATGTATGAAGCACTTAACATTCCTCTTGATGAGCAATTATATGATGAATTCCAAAATGAAATAAAAGGTGATAAACAAGACCAAAAAGATATTGGTATAGCTCAAGCTCAAGCAAACGGATTTGGAAACGGTGATCCTGAAGCATCTGGAGTTCCACAAGGAAAACCGGGTGGAGGAGGATCAGGAGGAGGAAGTAGTTCATCTGGAAGTTCAGGAATACCTCCAATAAAACCACTAGACGCAGAACCAATAACTGCAGAAAGACCTGATAATGAACAAGGCAGACCTGAGCCACCAAGAACAGATAAACAAGAACCATCACCATTTAGAAAGAAAAAAGGAGAAGTACTTACAGCTGAAGATATAGGAACAATAGTTGCTAAAGCAGTTGAAGCTACATTAAGAGCAAATGAAAGAATACCATTACCTCCTCATGCAGGAAGTAATCGTAATGATTCAGTAGACCTTTATGTATCACAAGGATTAGACACACCGGGAAAACCTGAAATTACTGATCCAAAAGTAAGACAAGCTTATGGAGTAGATGAAGATGACTTTGAACAAGAATTAGCTATAAATGCCCCACAGAAAAGAGCAAGTGTAAAACAAAGCGGAGGTACCTCACCTTATGATCCACCAGTTTTAGATCCTGAAGAGGAACAAAGAAATCAAGAAAGAGACATGAAGAAGCAAGGAATGGTAGATGATGCAGGAAGAATGATTCAACCACATACACCTGAAGAATATCAACAGGTAGGATTAACTGATTATGTTAAAGAATTAGAAGATAAAGTAAAAGGAGATCACACTAAAGGAGGAACAGGAGATCAAAGAATTGACCAAGATTCTACAGCTGACTTTAAAGATCCATACGACTTAGCAGACCAACAAAATGAAATTTCAGAACCTGAACTTCCACAACCACAAAGTACTGTTATAGGTAGAAATATAGGGGGAGAACCAGTAGAAGGAGAACCTGATGATCTAGGAAGATCTATGGGAGGAGGTTATCAACCTGATGAACCAGATTTGAAAGGATTTGGTACATATGGTGACGAACCATACGAAAAATCTGAAGGATATCCAGAAGATAATAATCCAGAAGAATTAAGAAAACTAACTAATAGGCAAGATTTACGAGGACATGAAGGAGTAGGAGATGATTATCCACTTCATCCACAAACACCTGATCCACCTGAGAAATATCATAAAGATAAAATAAAACCAGAAGATTCAGATCCAAGATTACCAATGGTGGATCCAAATCCAGAATTAAATCAAGGAATGAAACCACAAGCAAGATTAGATGATACTCCATTACAAGAACAACCAACAAATAATCCTGAAGGAATAAATCCATCTAGAGATAGATACACCCCAGCTACAACTCCAAATGCAAGATCAGAAGAACCTCATGACTTGAAGAATGATATAACACAAGGAGGAGGAGATGGAAACGCAGTACCTCCAGCTGATTCAGTATTAGGACAATCAGATCAAGTAAGATTACAAAGAGATGAGTTAACAGGAACAGATGATAATTCTAAATTACCAACTATAGGAGATCCATTAAAAGATCAAGCAGAACATCCTACTAATACAAATGTTATAGATCAGAGTGGATTAAACATGGCTCCGGGTTCAGTAGCAGGACAATATGAAGATCCTATAAGAGATTCAATTACTGGAAAAACTGATCCTATTAAAGGTTCTCCAGATTTACAAGATGCAACTATACAAGATCCAATAGGAAATGTTCCACAGGATGACGGAATGTTAATGAAACCAGAAGATGTACAACAAGTACAACCTCAGAATGCAGATCCACAAGATCCTAACATAGAAGGAGTAGATGCACCAGCTATGGGAGCAGAACCAATACAAGGTCAAAACATTGATCAGGGTGTTGATCCAAATGAAATAGATCCAAACCAACTTCACGAAGATCCAGAAACTGGAATAACGTATACTGATTTAACTGATGAACAAGGTAATGAAGTACCTGACTTAAGATTTGATCAAACTCCAGATTCAGATGAAAAACAACCTGACGTAGAATTAGAAAATGAAATTGTAACTAAAGAAGAATATGAACAAGAATTGAATGGTCAAAGAGAAAAAAATTCACCTCCTCCACCACAACCTCCAATGGTTTCTGAGGATGATTTTAATGCAGAATTAGATAGGCAAAGTGATGATCCAAATGAACCAAACGTATTTGATAATACAACTTCTACAGAACCTAAAGATAGGATGGAGAAAATGTTTAATCCAGAAGAACCTGACGAAGAAGGATGGGAACCAATGTTATCTGACGAAGAAAAAGGTACTGAAGTTGTAGACTCTATGAGAGCAATGTCAGAACAAGTATTGAATTTACCTGATGGAAAAGTTATTGGAGCCCCACGATTCTATGATAACCGTAAAAAAAAAGATCAGTCGAGAGAAACGGGAACATCGGCAGGAGCAAAAAAAGCGTGGGATACAAGAGGAAGGGGAAGAAAAGAGGATCCAAAAAAGGAGCAAGGAGGAAAAGTAAATGATTCTAGACTTCTGGAAAGAAATAAAGCAATTAAAGATATTACAGATGCATTCCCAAAAGAATTTGATTATGAAAGAGCATTACAACAATCAACTAAATCAGAACAGCTACAAGATAAACACATGCCTATACTTAAGGAGGTTATGGGAGAATTGAGAAACCAGTTTCCTAAGCTAGATGTAACGGGAAGAATAAAAGATACACATAGTATGTTAGAAAAGACTGTTAGAAAAGCAGATAAATATAAAGATGTAGGAGATGAAGATGATGTTTCAGCCATGAGAACTTTATGTAAAGATATGAATCAAGTTGATGAAGTACAAGAATTTATTAAAACGCATTACGATGTAGTTAAAGAAGAAAACTTTATAAAAGAACCAGAGGGAGGATATAGAAGTATTCATTATACAATACAAGATAGTAAAGGATTGAAATCTGAAATTCAAGTAAGGACTCCAAATCAAGACAAATGGGCAAACTGGGCACATGACTTCTATAAACCATTAACTCCAGAAATGAAATCATATGTTCAAGAAAATATTGATCAGTTGGCAGATTACTCTGCAAAGATGTCAGATTATTTCTATGATATAGATAAAGGAAAAGAAGTTGAGGCTCCAGAATGTCCACCTGCTATAGCAGAGTCATTACTAGAAGAAGTGGTGTGTATACAATGACAGGTGAAAGTTATGTTGAATTAGTAATAAAGGAACAATTAAGAGCAACTCCCAAAAAAGGTTTCAATGTTTGTGTTTATGATGATTATGCAAAATTAGGAGAAAGAATAAGTGTAGTTCGTCATACAAATACTTTAGGAGAAGCACAAGAACTAGCAAAAAAACTAGATGGTAAAAAAGTGTATATTTATGGGGAGGATGAACCAAATGGTTAAAAAGAAAAAAGAGCCAGAAAAATGGTGGAAAAGACCTCCAAGATCGTCCAGAATATGTCTAAGATGTACTCATAAATACTCATCTCATATAGATGTTAGATGCCTCAAAATAGTACAGAGAAAACCTGATAGAATAGAGTGTGATTGTAAAGGATTTATAGCAAATGAGGCTGAATTAAAGATGGTTCAGGAAAGAGAAGAAAGGAAGAAAAATATGCTTTTAAAGCAGAATGAGGTTAGTTAGGTATGCCGTTTGGAGAGTATACAAACTTTGATGATTGCTTATCAAAGAATAGTGATAAAGATGATCCTAGTGCTTATTGTGGTTATATTAAAAATCAGGTTGAAGAAGCCCTAAAAAGAAAAGAATCAAGAGAAGCAATAAATAAAGCTATTGAACAAGATCCAAATGCAAATGAGCCAGAAGGTTTAACAACTCCTGACGCAGGAAATCAAGATGAAGAACAAGTACAAGATTTAACTTCACCACAAGGTTCTAGTAAAGAAGCAGATAATGATCAAGCTTCTGGAGATGGAGAACTGTCACCCGCAGATCCGCCACAAGATCAAGCAGAGCCCGAAGCAAACCCACAAGACCAAGCAAAACCAAATCAACAAAATGCAACAGAAGATGATTTACCAACAAGAGATGATGCAGATTATAAAGCACCTGAAGATGAATTTAAAGATGAACGAAGAGATGAACATGAAGGTTTAGAATATAATGGTGAATCATATCATAGAGTTAACGCAATAGAATTTGAAGATGAAATTTATACACAGAAAGATGACAAAGAAGAAACAAAAGAAGACGATATTGAATTTGAAGATAAAGATTACGGAAAAGCAGATAAAGATGTTTTAGAATTAGATGATAATTATTATAAAAAAGATACAGAACAAGCACCACCAATGGATGATATTGGTACTGATGTTGGTCAACCAGCTCCACAAACAGCGATAGATGTTCCAGAATTAAATCCAACTACAGAAAATGTTATTATTAGAGAATCAAATGGTAAGTATAGAAAGTATAATGTCTTTCAAGCAAAAGAAATTGTTGGAGCAGTTGCTATGGGTGCAGGAAGTCTAGCAAGAATGGGTGCTAAAGCAGGAATGGGTGTAGCTAAAAGTGCAGGTAAAAGTATTGCAGGAAGTATTGCAAAAAAAACTTCAGGTGATGAAGAAGAAATTGCTGGAGTAAATGTAGATCATGTAGATAGTGCAGGGAAAGCTGAATTCAGGGCAAATAACGAAGCTTCTGAAGAAATAAGAGCAGTAGAGAAAATTATTATTAAAGAAAAAGGAAAACTAAAATTCAAAAGTGTTTTCACTGAAGTTAAAAAAAAAGCTTCGAAAATGA
>SDBT01011960.1_pt1 | contig 13942 bp, 13 predicted proteins | sample 2277101 | NCBI WGS metagenome assembly SDBT01 (sample SAMN10404973, study PRJNA504765) | marine sediment metagenome | isolation source: marine sediment core GS10_PC15, 103 cmbsf | place: Arctic Ocean: Southern Knipovich Ridge | collected 2010 | reverse complement strand
TCTCGTCACGGACAGGAGCGTGTGCCAAATAAACAGAATTATATGTCAATAAACGAAGTGCTGTCCCTCTTTTTGGCTCATTTATTGTCGTTTTAGTGATGACTATCTCGCGTAATTTCACTTTGGGACTGAGTTTTGACAGAACCGCAAAAACCATATTAGCGTTCTTTTGCACCATCCATTGATAGCCAAGAAGTCTCATAGCATCCATGAAAAGTACCTTTATTTATCTAAAAACGTAATTAAAATGCAATAAAAAACAAAAATATCCTATTTTTATAGGTTTTTTGGCATGAAATGCTTCCAAACTTCAAATATTGTGATATCTTTAGAACGTTCAGTTGAAAAGTTATTTATAGGCTGAATTAAGTTTTTTTTATTTGGTTAACATGAGGGATCCACAAATGGCCGTTAAAAAACGTAAAACCGCTAAAAAAGTAGTGCGCAAGCCTGCTAAGAAAAAAGCTGTCAAGAAGACAGCAAAGAGAAAAGTCGCAAAGAAAAAGGTAGCTAAAAAGAAACCAGCGAAGAAAAAAGTAGCTAAAAAGAAAGTTGCTGTAAAAGTCGCTCCAAAAGTTCTTCCTAAATCAGTTGGAACAGCTAAAAAACATTTCACCAAGTCACAAATGCAAAAAGTGATTTCTGATGCTGTCGGCATCTCGAAAAAGCAAGTCAGCATGACGTTGGAAATGTTGGGCAAAGTGATTGATGCACATATTAGAACTGGTGCAGTTGGCTCACTTAAACTCGAAGGCTTGATGAAAGTTGAAAGAGTTCATAAGCCAGCCAAAAAAGCCAGAAAAGGCGTCAATCCTTTCACCGGCGAAGAAATGATGTTTAAAGCAAAACCTGCTCATAACGTCGTTAAAGTAAGATCACTTAAAAAACTCAAAGAGATGGTTTAATTTTGCTTTTAGCAAGATCTGACGAAAAAAGCCCTGCCAATCGGCGAGGCTTTTTTTGCCTTTAAAAAGGTGTCAGGCATGATGTTGTCAACGTTTCTTGGTGTTTAATTAATGGGGACAGGTTTTGGGTTTTGGGTTTCTAAGAAATCGGAAATGAAAAATCTACACCTGCAAACCACAAAACCCGAAGCCTGTCCCCATATTTACGCAACAGCCTGTTTCACAACTTTCACTATCGATTTCGCAACTTCATCAATAAGTTTGGCATCTTTGCCTTCAACCATGACACGAATCAATGGCTCGGTTCCTGATGGCCTTAATAAAATTCGACCGGAATCTTTTAGCTTCTCCTCGCCAAGCTTCACGGCTTTTTGAATTGCTGGATCTTGGTGGACATCTATTTCTTTCGATTTTTCAACATTAATTAAAACCTGCGACATTTTTTCCATATCGATTTTTAATTCGTGTAGCGACTTCTGCGTTTCTACCATCACGGCTAATACTTGTAGCGCCGTGATAATGCCATCACCCGTTGTCGTTACATCAAGATAAATAATATGTCCTGATGATTCACCACCCAAACGCCAATTTCGCGCCAACAGCTCCTCAAGCACGTATCGATCACCCACTTTACTTCGCGCAAATGGAATATCAGCATCTCGAAACGCATGCTCTAATCCTAGATTAGTCATGACTGTACCAACAACCCCGCCTTGCAATCGACCTTTTTCTTTGAGGTGCCTTGCAATGATTAATAAAATCTCATCGCCGTCAACAACTTCGCCCTTATCATCAACCATAATCAATCGATCGCCATCGCCATCTAGCGCAATGCCTAAATTAGCCTGATTCGCAACAACCATCCGCTGCAACATTTTCGGCTGAGTGGCACCACAATGATCGTTGATATTAACACCATCTGGATGCACAGCAAGCTCAGTGACTGCAGCGCCCATTTCATCAAACACTTTTGGTGCAATATGATAAGTGGCTCCATTCGCGCAATCGACAATAATGTTCAAGCCGCTTAAATTGATATCTGGATCAATACTCCGCTTGCAAAATTCGATATAACGGCCTGGCGCATCATTAAAGCGCATGACTCGACCTAATTCTTCTGATTTCACTGTCTCGATTGTTTTTTCTAAGTGGCTTTCGATTTCATGCTCTACTTCATCTGGTAATTTCTTTCCATCGGGCCCAAAAAACTTTATGCCATTATCATAATATGGATTGTGTGAGGCACTGATAACAATACCTGCATCCGCATGAAGCGAACGAGTAACATAAGCAATTGCAGGCGTTGGCATAGGCCCAAGGAGAACAATATTAACGCCAGCAGAGGACAAACCAGCCTCTAAGGCTGATTCAAACATATAACCCGAAATACGCGTATCTTTTCCGATAACGACTTTGGGGTGTTTCTTGTTGCTCGACAAAACACAGCCGGCAGCCCATCCTAATTTTAATACAAAATCCGCAGTAATGGGAAATTCACCCACGCGACCGCGAATACCATCCGTACCAAAATATTTTCGTTTATTTGTCATTGTTAAATCTCGGAATTAAATAAGCGCTTCTTACTATGTTTTATCTTCTTCTTTCGGTAACGCTTTGCGCTCTTTTGGTTTTGATTTCTCGACGGCTTCTTTAGGATTTTTGACTAAAGCATCTTGAACATTATCCCAATCCTTTGGCATACGAGCAGGCTTTCCTGTCATCAAATCATCAATTTGATCAGCATCAATTGTTTCATATTGCATGAGCGATTCTGCCATTAAATTGAGTATTTTTTCATGTTCTTGTAAAACCTGCTTCGCCACTTCATAGTTTTTCTCAACAATTTTTCGAATCTCAATGTCAATCGCCCGTGCCGTTTCATCAGATATTTCTTTATGCCGTGTCGCGAGCGCTTGTCCTAAGAAAATTTCGCCGTCCTCTTCGCCATAGGTAATCGGCCCTAATTCAGACAAGCCCCATTTCGTTACCATGCTTCTTGCTAATTCTGTTGCGCGCTTAATATCATTTGATGCGCCTGTCGTAATATAATCTTTTCCAAAAATTAATTCCTCGGCAACTCGACCGCCAAATAAAGCAGCAATATCGCCGTTTAATTTAAGTCGATTAATACTATAACGATCTCGCTCGGGCAAAAACATTGTTACACCAAGCGCCATGCCGCGCGGAATAATCGTGACTTTATAAACAGGATCATGCTCTGGCACAAGTCGACCAACAATGGCATGGCCTGCTTCGTGGTATGCAGTGAGCTTCTTTTCTTGTTCATCCATCACCATTGAACGGCGTTCAGCGCCCATCAAGATTTTATCTTTAGCGCTTTCGAGCTCAAACATGCTAACTGCTTTTTTGTTTTTTCTGGCTGCTATAAGCGCAGCTTCATTGACTAAATTCGCTAAATCAGCACCTGAAAAACCCGGCGTTCCCCGAGCAATATATGAAACTTTAATATCATCCGACATAGGTACTTTACGAAGATGAACAGCGAGAATTTGTTCACGACCTCGCACGTCTGGCATCGGCACAACAACTTGCCGATCAAATCTCCCAGGACGCAATATAGCCGGATCTAAAACATCAGGACGGTTTGTTGCTGCTAATACAATGACACCTTCTTTCCCTTCAAACCCATCCATCTCAACCAACAACTGATTGAGCGTTTGTTCGCGCTCATCATGTCCACCACCAAGTCCAGCACCACGATGTCGACCAACGGCATCAAGCTCATCAATAAAAATAATACAAGGCGCTTGTTTTTTTGCTTGCTCAAACATGTCACGTACACGAGACGCACCAACGCCGACAAACATTTCCACAAAATCTGAACCCGAAATGCTAAAGAATGGTACTTTCGCTTCACCCGCGACCGCTTTCGCTAATAATGTTTTTCCTGTTCCTGGCGCACCCACAAGCAACACACCTCGCGGAATACGGCCACCCAATTTTTGAAATTTCCCCGGATCTCGCAGAAAATCAACAAGCTCTGTCACTTCTTCTTTTGCCTCATCGCAACCTGCTACATCTGCAAATGTAATGTTGACTTGGCCTTCAGTCATCAAGCGCGCACGACTTCGCCCAAATGACATTGCGCCACCTTTCCCACCTGTTTGCTGCCGTAAAATAAACAGCCAGATGCCAATGATGAGCAATATTGGCAACCATGAAATTAACATTGCAACAAAAATACTTCGCTCTTCTGGCGCCTTGCCTGTCACATCGACGCCTTTTTTAAGCATAACAGGCAGTATTGATTTATCTTCTAGCGGTACATAAGTTGCGAAATGTTTATTGTTTTGAGTAAGACCAGCAATGCTTTGATCCGTAATGGTGACAGAAGCAATTTGCCCTTTATTTATATCTTGGACAAACTGAGAATAACTCAACTTACTTTGCACTGCTTTTTTTGGACCAAAATAGTTAAACGATATGATCAAAATCAACGCGATTGTTAACCACAAAAATATATTTTTCATTAAATCTTTTTTCAAATGCAATTCCTCAAATGCTTAATAGTAGTAATGATAGCGGGTATTCATGGCGGTGACAATCCTAAAAGGCAAAAGGTGTCAGTCATCATAATTCCAATAATTCTCGATAAGAAAAATCTTCATAAATTTCAGAATTATTAATCATCGAGAATTATTGGAATTATGATGACTGACACCTTTTTTACCTACGCCTAATAAATACAATTCTTTCGAACGATCGCGTGATGCTTTTGGTTTCCGAGTTTTAACTTTGTCGAAGTTTGCCCTCAATAGCTTTAAATACTCATCAAAACCTTCGCCTTGGAATACTTTGATTAAAAAGCTCCCGCCGGGCTTTAAAACTTGCTTGGCAAATCCAAGTGCGCATTCAGCTAAATTCATTATGCGCGCTTGATCAACTGACTTAACGCCACTCACATTCGGCGCGATATCAGACAAGACCACATCGACTTTTTTATTATCCAACCTTTTTTGCAACTGCTCAGCAACTTCAATCTCGCCAAAATCACCCTGAAGAAAATCAACACCGACAATCTCATCCATCGGCAAAATATCAAGCGCAAAAACATGGCCATGATTTTTTAATAGCTTGATAGCCACCTGCGACCAGCCGCCTGGCGCTGCACCCAAATCAACAATGGTCATATCAGGCTTAATCAATCGATCTTTTGCTTGAATTTCTAATAATTTATATGCAGCGCGCGAGCGATAGCCCTCTTTTTTCGCCTGCATGACATAATCATCTGAAAAATGTTCTTTTAGCCAACGGCTACTACTTTTTGATCGAGGCATTGTAGTTTCCACTATGATAAAAAAGGTAACATTTTAAACTGTTTAAGGTAAAATGGGTATTTTTAAAACTGAGCATTTAAAATGACGCTATCTAAACAATTAAAACGAGAATTAAAACAACGAGCACATCATTTGAGACCGGTGATCATCATTGGAAACAAAGGGTTAACCGAAGCCGTGCAATTAGAAATTGAGCGCGCTCTCTTGGACCACGAACTCATTAAAATCAAAATCAATGCTGATGATAAAGAATTACGCAAAAAAATGGCTGAAGAAATCTGCCAAAAACGCGAAGCGGCATTTATTCATTCAATCGGGCATACAATTATCATCTATCGAGAGTCGGAAGAATCGTAGGGACAGCCTTCTACAGATGTTCAACCTCAACAATCTCATATTCGACTTTGCCGCCGGGGGTTTGGGCTGTGACTTCGTCGCCAACGGATTTTCCGATTAACGCTCTGGCAATGGGTGATTGAATAGAAATTTTTCCCATCGAAAAATCCGCTTCGTCATTACCAACAATATGATACGTCACTTCTTTATCTTCGTCTAACAGTGCAAGTATTACTGTGACGCCAAAAATCACGCGACCGGTGTTGGGAATTTTTTTGATATCAATGACTTCGGGCATTGATAATTTAGCTTCGATATCTGCAATGCGTGCTTCAAGAAAACCTTGCTGTTCTTTGGCTGCGTGATATTCAGCATTTTCTTTCAGATCGCCATGAGCGCGCGCCTCGGCGATGGCTTTAATAATACTGGGACGATCGGTTTGTTTTAATTGCTTTAATTCTTGCTGTAAATGTTCTTCTCCTTGAACCGTCATTGGGTATTTTTGCATGATTTAATCTCCGTATTTCGTAAAGGCAAAAAGAGCCAGAGGTGCCAGACATGACAATTCTTACATTTCTAAAAAAAACTCTGATTGTGAAGAGCCTCGGATCTAGATAAATGTAAGAATTGTCATATCAGGCACCCATATGCTCATCCACAAATCTTTTAACTTTGTCTAACCATGTAAAAGATTGTGGGCTGTGATCAACTTTATCTTCCGTTAATGATTTTTCAAATGCCTCGAGCATCGCCTTTTGATCTTTATTTAATTTCACCGGTGTTTCAACATTGATTTGACATAAAATATCGCCAGCAAAACCACCATGAACTGATTTTACGCCTTTTCCACGAAAACGAAATACTTTTCCAGATTGAGTTTCTGCTGGAATCTTTAATTTTACTTTGCCATCAAGTGTCGGCACATCAATACTACCGCCAATAGTTGCCGTCACAAAAGTGATTGGCACTTCGCAGAAAAGATCATTGCCACGGCGAATGAAAATATCATGTTTTTGCACATGAATTTCGACGTATAAATCACCTGTCGCGCCACCATGTAGCCCGGCCTCACCTTCGCCACTTAATCTAATTCGATCGCCACTATCAACGCCGGCTGGAATTTTAACAGACAATGTTTTAGTTTTTTGATTGCGACCTTGTCCTCGACAGCTTTCACAAAATTCTTTAATAATTTTTCCTGTGCCGCGACAAGTGGGACACGTTTGTTGAACTGAAAAGAAACCTTGCTGAATTCGCACAAAGCCTGCACCTTCGCATTCAGAGCATTGCTGCGGGCTCGTTCCTTTTTTTGCGCCGGAACCATTACATGTTTCACATTGAACCCAGGTCGGCACATCTATTTTTTTAGTGGCCCCCTTAACTGCTTCTTCTAACGTAATTTTCATGCGATATTGCAAATCAGCGCCGGGTTGCCCTTGTGACCTGCGACCGCGTCTCCCACCGCCCGCACCGCCACCAAAAATATCACCAAAGACGCCGCCTAAATCACCAAAAATATCTTCAAAATTAAAGCCGGCACCACCACCAAAACCTTGCGATCCTGGATTAACACCAGCATGTCCAAATTGATCATACGAAGAACGTGTTTGTGGATTTGCTAAAACTTCATAGGCTTCTTTAATTTCTTTGAATCTTTCTTCGGCTTCTTTATTCCCTTCATTACGATCGGGATGATGTTTCATCGCCAAACGTCGAAATGCTTTTTTTAGCTCGGCTTCGTTTGCGTTTCGTGGCACGCCTAAAATTTCGTAGTAATCGCGTTTGGTTGTCATAAATCATTCCAATCTTTTTATAAAAACCCTACAGCTTTGTTAAAACGTCATCCCGCGGCTTGGCCGCGGGATCTTTTAGGGTGTCGTGAAATCCTATGATAGATCCCGCGATCAAGCCGCGGGATGACGAAGCTATTCTTTTTTCTCTTCGTCTTTGACTTCTTCAAATTCAGCATCCATAACATTATCATCTTTCTTCTCTTCAGATGCCTCGCCTGGTGCTTCAGCGCCCGGCTGCTGTTGTTCAGCATACAAACGCTCAGCCATCTTTGAAGATGCATCGGTCAAATCTTTTGTCTTTTGCTCGATTATATCTTTGTCTTCACCTTTGAGCACTTCTTTAAGTGCCTTGATCGCTTCTTCGATTTTAGATTTCTCATCAGCTTCGACTTTATCGCCGGCTTCTTTCAATGATTTTTCAGTAGCATGAACAAGCGCATCGCCTTGATTTCGTGCAGTCACTAAATCATGGAACTTCTTGTCATCCTCAGCATGAGCTTCCGCATCTTTTACCATCTTCTCAACTTCATCTTCAGATAAACCCGTTGACGCTTTAATCACAATCGATTGTGCTTTGCCAGTTGCTTTATCTTTTGCTGACACATTTAAAATACCATTGGCATCAATATCAAAAGAAACCTCAACTTGCGGAATGCCTCGAGGCGCAGGCGGAATGCCCGCTAAATCAAATCGACCCAATGATTTATTAGCAGAAGCCATTTCGCGCTCACCTTGAATGACGTGAATCGTCACGGTTGATTGATTATCATCTGCTGTTGAAAACACTTGGCTTGCTTTCGTTGGGATCGTCGTATTTTTCTCGATTAACTTCGTCATCACGCCGCCCAATGTTTCAATACCTAATGACAATGGCGAGACATCTAACAATAAAATATCTTTCACATCACCAGACAACACCGCGCCTTGAATTGCAGCACCAACTGCCACTGCTTCATCAGGATTGACATCTTTACGTGGCTCTTTACCAAAAAGATCTTTCGCAAATTCTTGAACTTTCGGCATGCGAGTTTGCCCACCGACCAAAATAACTTCGTTGATTTCATTAATCGTTTTGCCCGCATCTTTAAGCGCAGTCAAACAAGGTTCTTTTGTTTGTTTAATTAAATCTTCAACCAATGATTCGAGTTTTGCTCGCGTCAATTTGATGTTTAAATGTTTTGGACCGTTTGCATCTGCTGTAATATAAGGTAAATTCACATCGGTTTGCAACGCAGAAGATAATTCAATTTTTGCTTTCTCTGCAGATTCTTTTAAGCGCTGCAATGCTAATGGGTCTTTGCGCAAATCAATGCCTGAGTCTTTTTTAAATTCATCCACCAAATAATCGATAAGTAGTTTATCAAAGTCTTCGCCGCCTAAGAATGTATCACCATTCGTTGCCAACACTTCAAATTGGTGCTCGCCATCGACTTCAGCAATTTCGATAATTGAAATATCAAACGTACCACCACCTAAGTCATATACTGCGATAACTTGATCGCCACGTTTTTTATCTAAACCATATGCAAGCGCTGCAGCAGTTGGTTCGTTGATAATACGCTTCACTTCAAGCCCAGCAATTTTTCCTGCATCTTTGGTTGCTTGTCGTTGAGAATCGTTAAAATAAGCCGGCACGGTGACGACAGCTTCTGTCACCTTATGACCCAAGTAATCTTCTGCCGTTTTTTTCATCTTAATTAACACTTCAGCAGCGATTTGTTGTGGCGCAAATTTCTTACCCTTTACTTCAACCCAAGCATCACCATTATCAGCTTTAACAATTTGGTATGGCACCATATCAATATCGCGCTTAACCACCGGATCATCAAAACGCCGACCGATCAATCGCTTGATTGCATATAAGGTGTTTTTAGGATTGGTGACTGATTGACGCTTGGCTGATTCGCCGACCAACACTTCATCGCCTTCTGTATAAGCGACAATAGATGGGGTTGTGCGTCGACCTTCAGCATTTTCGATTACGCGGACTTTATCGCCCTCCATAATCGCAACACACGAATTGGTCGTACCTAAATCGATACCGATAATTTTGCTCATGATTTTCTCCTATTTAGCTAATTCACACGATTATTTCTCATATGGGGCCAGCACGCCTAGGTTTCAAGGGAATATTGAGAAAAAAAGATATCAAGCACAATCAAAAGGCGTCAAACATTAGTTTTCTTGAAAATTAAGATATTTTGATGCTGAAAGATGATTGAGCTCAAGAAAACTAATATCAGACACACTTTTTACACAAGCCTTGGTCCAATTTTTATTGAGAAACAACAACAAGTGCTGGCCTAATCAAACGGCCATTTAATTCGTAACCTTTTTGGAAAACCGTGATCACTGTGTTTGGCTTAACTCCAGAGCTTGCCTGCATTGACATCGCTTCGTGCAAATTAGGATTGAACGGTTCATTTTGTGGGTCAATGATTTTCACACCATGCTTTTCCAGAGACTTCAGCAACATTTGATATGTCAACTCGACACCATCATGAAACACTTTTGCAGCAGCATCAATACCACTTTCAAGCGCTTTTTCAAGGCTATCCACAACTGGCAATAACTCTTTGATAAACTTTTCAGTGCTATATTTATGTGCATTTTGAACATCGACAGAAGCACGCCTGCGTACATTTTCCATTTCAGCATGAGCGCGCAATAAGGTTTCTTTCACTTCTTTTAGCTCCGCTTCAAACCCTCTGGCATCATCACGATATTCGCCACAAGATCGGGAATTTTCTTCGCCTTTCTCTATTTCTTCCTCAATTTCCTCAATCTCATCAATCTCGCGCTCAAGCTCTTCCTCGACGAAAGCTTCGCCTTTTGTTGCCGGCTTACCTTTCTGCTCCGCAGGCTTTTTGCTATTAAAGGCTGAGTTATGAAAAGGATTGTTGCTTTTGCTCATCTCGATCTCCCAAATTTAGAAGGTGTAATTTTAAGACAAATTATAAGAAAAGGCCAGCGAGAAAAGAAAAAGGTGTCAGACATTAGGCAACTTGAATGAAAAAGCGTGTCTGATATTAGTTTTCTTAAAACTAAGAATTTTTCAAAATCAACAGATCTCAAATTTCGAGAAAACTAATGTCTGACACCTTTTTCATTCAAGTTGCCTAATATCTGACACTCTTTTTTCTAATTCCTAATTCCCCCCAAATCAGATATCATGACCATATTAAACAAAAGGTAACACATATGACCTTCAACACCATCGGCATTGTTGGCAAACGCTCTCTGCCAAAAATGACTGAAACTTTACAAACACTCATCAACTTACTCAAAAAACTCGATAAAAAAGTTATTCTAAGCGATGAAACGACGGCACAGTTAAAAAACAATGATCTGCCAACAGCAACCATTGAAGAACTTGCAAAACAAGTCGACCTTGTGATGGTCGTTGGCGGCGATGGCAGCCTTTTAAGCACTGGACGCGTTGCCGCCTTATGCGATACCCCTATTCTTGGCATCAATCTAGGCTGTCTCGGCTTTTTGACCGACGTGAGAACTTGTGATATTGAGGAAAAAATTACCGCTATTTTAAATGGTCAATTTATCGAAGAAGATCGTTTTCTGTTGGAGATCAATATTCCTAACCAAGAAAATAAACCCAACGAAGAATTTGCATTAAATGAAATCGTTTTATCAGCAGGCCAGTCGCCTCACATGCTTGATTTCGAAATTTATATTAATGATACTTTTATGTATAGCCAACGCTCGGATGGATTAATTGTTGCAACGCCAACAGGTTCGACAGCTTATGCGCTTTCAGCAGGCGGCCCCATCATTCACCCAAGCATAAATGCTGTCATCTTAATTCCAATTTTTCCTCATTCATTAACCAATCGCCCAATCGTGATTGATGCTGATAGCGATATTCGAATCACACTATCAGCTGATGCCGAAGCAAAACCCACTATTTCGTGTGATAGCCAAAATTGCATTAATGTTTCTCCAGATGACACCATTCATATTCATAAAATGTCAAAACCATTGCACTTAATTCATCCCACAGATTATAATTATTTTGATGCACTATATAGTAAATTAAATTGGGGCAAGCAGCTCATCTGTAAATAAATTTATGCTCACACAAATCAACATCAAAAATTTCACCATCATCGACGAATTGGATTTGTCGCTCCAGCAGGGCTTGACTTCGATCACCGGTGAAACGGGCGCAGGCAAATCAATCATGATCGATGCGATTGAACTTGCGCTGGGAAAACGTGCGCCGAGCGATATCATCAAACACGATAAAACTCGCGCTGATATTTCAATTGAATTTTCGATTAAAGAAAATCCTGCTGCAATTGAATTTCTTGTTGGGAATGAATTAGATGATGCTGAAAACTGTTTAATTCGACGCACCATTCACAAAGATGGTCGCTCAAAAAGCTATATTAATGGTATTCCAACCACCTTACAAACATTGCGAACGCTCGGCGATTTACTGATTAACATTCACGGCCAACATGAATTTCAAACATTATTAAAACGTGAACAGCAACTTAAACTTTTAGACAATTTTGCACATCATGATGACTTGCTCGCTTTAGTCAAAGCCACATATCTTGAGTGGCTCAATGCCAAAAACGAATTTGATGACTTAACACAAAAAATGTCGAGTATCGTTGAGCGGCAAGAATTTTTAACCTTTCAATTAAAAGAATTAAATGCATTAAATCTACAGCCCGGCGAAATCGAAACGATCAACCAAGAACATGAGCAACTTGCTAATGCAGATACCTTGCTTTCAAACTGCCAACTAGCACTAAATGCTTTATCTAAAGATGAAAACTTATCAAGCACTAAATTATTATATCAAGCTCAACAAGCCGTTGGCCAAATTGAGCAATATGATGATCGCCTTAAAGATATTTCGGCGTTAATCAACAACGCAATCATTCAAACAGAAGAAGCAACGACCGATCTTCGACATTTTCTCGATCGTGTTGATTTAAATCCCGAACGCCTACAATATATTGAAGAACGTTTAGCAAAAATCCATGGGCTCTCTAAAAAGCATCGCGCCTTGCCAGAAGAATTAGTTGCGCTACAAATAAAAATGCAAGATGAACTAGACAAACTTGAAAATCGCGACGAATTTTTAGAATCGCTTAAAGCAAATCTCGCACAAAAAGAAAAAAATTATTTTGCCGCAGCCAAAAAACTTTCTAAAAGCCGGCAGAAATCAGCAAAAAAACTCGACACAATGGTCACCGATAACATGCAACAGCTCGGCATGAAAGGCGGAAATTTTAGCATCGCATTTGAACCTCGCGCGGAGAATAAACCGCATATTGCGGGCCAAGAAAAAATTTCTTTTTTAGTGAGCGCAAATCCAGGCCAACCATTGCAACCATTATCAAAGGTTGCATCCGGCGGTGAACTTTCCCGCATTAGTTTAGCGATTCAAGTCATTACCGCAAAACATAGTGACACACCCACTTTAATCTTTGATGAAGTTGATGCGGGCATTGGCGGCAGCATTGCTGAAATTGTGGGTAAACTTTTGAAAGAATTAGGCGAATCGACTCAAACACTTTGTATCACACATTTACCACAAGTTGCCGCAAAAGGTCATCATCATTTAACTGTGTCAAAACGCCACAAAGACAATGCAACGACAACGCAGATTACTTATTTAGAAAACGACAATCGCATCAACGAAATCGCCCGAATGTCAGGCGGTATTAAAATCACCGAACAAACTATCGCACACGCGAAAGCAATGCTAGATGAATAATGTTTTTTATCGCATGATTGCTAAAAATCAGCTACTATAGCGACAATCTTAGAATTGACTGGAGAAATTTTATGAAAAAAATATTTATCACACTGGCATGTTGTTTATTGCTATCTAGCTGTAATGTATTCCATGCCTATCGTCCCGATATTCAGCAAGGCAATGTATTAAACGAGAAAACGGTTCAACAGGTTCATCTTGGTATGTATAAATTACAAGTTGAAAGCTTATTAGGCGAGCCCGTGCTTCAAAACACATTCGACCAAAATCAATTATTATATGTTTATAATTTTATTCCCAATCGCGGGAAACCTATCAAGAAAAAATTGATACTAACGTTTAGCAACAATAAGCTCGTTAAAATTAAAAAATAATTAATGTAGGGACAGCTCGCGAGCTGTCCTCTTTGGACAAGCCACCCTTCGGCAAACTCAGGGCAGGCAGACTTGTCCCTACAAAACAATTTGCCAACATGTTACAAAAATTATATCATTATCTTTTTCAAATCGATTCGATCAACTAATCGGATAAATCGAATCCAAAGAATGCCAGCACCGATCATCACAACAATGACCAAGCCTATCCATAATCCTGCGCCACCGAAATGCCACTTAAACGCCAGAAAATAAGCAGCGGGTAAGCCAATACACCAAAAAACAAATGCACTGACATAAAGCGGAATCTTTGTATCTTTTAATCCGCGCAAAATACCAATCACTGTAAATCGGCACATATCACCAATTTGCGAAAACGCCAGAATCGCAAAGAAAATCAGCGCAAAATGAATCACCTGCTGATTAGCTGCAGCATGAATATTTAAGTCAACTCCAATAATGTATTTTGGCAAGAACCAATAAA
>SDBT01011959.1_pt1 | contig 13942 bp, 14 predicted proteins | sample 2277101 | NCBI WGS metagenome assembly SDBT01 (sample SAMN10404973, study PRJNA504765) | marine sediment metagenome | isolation source: marine sediment core GS10_PC15, 103 cmbsf | place: Arctic Ocean: Southern Knipovich Ridge | collected 2010 | reverse complement strand
ACCGCCTCACTATAGTTTTGAACTACTCCTTTTTAGGCGGCCTGACAAATTGAATAGTGATATCCATTTCATCTCCTTATTAATAGAAAAGGGGCTGTCCCAAAAGCGATTGGCACAACCCTTTTTTTTATTTACCGGAGTATATTCTCATTTACGTAAGTATTATAAAACAAAAGAGAAGGGTGGCAAGAGAGGTCAAACCACTTATCAATAATATCAACCGTTAGTCACCTTATCATGTCAGAAAAACCGACCTCAGAACACACCGAGCGTAGAAGTATGGAGAATTCTCGTTGAGTAGCTAGCATGATAATCTTACTTATCATGCGGGATGATACTGATCTAATATAGCATTACTATTATTAGAATGGAATATCATCCTCGTCTATAGTTTTCAACAGTGGATTTGGCTTGGGTTGAAATTTGCCAAGAAATGGCATGCCATGCAATATATAATATCCAGGGTTATCTGGATCAAGTAACTCTTTTAGACACTTATCAAACGCAAAAACCCAGCTATCTGTTCCTGGGGTAGAAAGAAAGTCGACGAGGCAATCAACAAGGTATTTATTTCCTGATCGAACCGCACGAGAGATTTGAGCTGCACATTCTTCAATTTGAACCTCGCTCTTGAATAATATTGGCAAGGTGGTCATCAAGTAGTTGGCTACATAATTATGATGATCTTGATCTCGTGCGTTGAACTTGGCGAGAATTGCTGTTCGTAATTCATTCTTCCTTGTGAAATACTCTGCAATTGAACTTATCCAGGCGCTTGGAGCAGAATTGGTCATCTGTGTTTCTGGACTATACCAAGCTCCCTTGAGGCAATTAAGTAGCATATTCTCGATGCGTAATCTTGGCATCTTCTGGATCTTCGGCCAGAATATTGACGGCAAGACATTTATTACTAGACCAATTTGGTCCTCCTCTTTAGCTGTCTGTAATTCGTTCGAAACTACCTTCAAAAAATCTTCTACATCGTTTGCTTCTAACATATCCAGCAAGGCATGGATTATCAACATGTAGTTATCAGCCTGTGATTCGGTTTTTGCTTCATAAACTTTAATGAGTATGTCAAGGCGCTTACGAACAGGAATATCTTTTACAAGCTCGTTTACGTAAACAGAATCATGTGCAAAGTAAGGATCTTTTACCAAATCCATGAATCCTTGAACTGTAAAGGAAGCCTGAGATCCTCCCAATAGATTTACAAGGTAATCAATAAAAATGATTATGGCATCAGCGGTGTCTTGTGTATCCTCGACCTTCTCATGAACGCGCGGGTTTCGGATTAAGGAGTACATCCCACTCAATATTTCCCGAAGCCCAATCTGAATATTGCGCTCGGTTTCAGTTTGAAGCTTGTTTATACGGATTCTTGGCTGCTTATTTTTATCGAATCCCAAAGCTTTACCAACTAGCTTACGACCATCCCCATCCAGTCCTGTTTTATCCCTGAGGAGTTCAGTAATAACAGCCATTGCATCTTTTATGGCATCCGAATAATTCTCAGACTCGTAAGACTGTGATATATATTTCCATATTTCAGGCTTTATATATTTCTCAATATTCATATTAGTGTATCCTAATGGATAATCTCGCTCGCCGGTGTGATTATTATTTTTAGACCTAAATAACAAGTCTACCGTCCTAAACCGGCGGCGCGGAGGAGCGAGGCGTAGGCCCCCTTTTTTTTGTATCACACAACATAAAATTTCTTCAGGGCTGTATCATAGTTTAAGTATAAAGGGTGTGAGGGTTGCCCAGATTTGTTCATTTCCAAGTAAAACAAATTGGGAATGTATTTAAGAAATATATCTCCTCTACCTAAATACTTGCCATGATTTCCCCAAGCTCCAACCACTAAATTTGATTTTTCTAACAACTTTCCTATCCAGGCATCATTTTCTGGTCCAATCGGATCAGTAGCTTTTTTCAAATCTTCTGGTTGAGTTGCTCTAAACGCGAAGAGATTTCCCACATACAATCCACCACAATCCCATCTTTTTGAAAACCCAATACACTTGGTAATTGTTCTATCGTCGTTTTCTTCATCAGCGGTTGAAGGGTTTAGGCAAATAAATAAGACAATTGGTTTTGCATGATCCCATATTCGAGATAAGGTATATCTGTATTTTCTATCCTTTGATAGAATTGCGTCCTTATCCATTTTAGCCTCATATCTGCTTATCTGTATCATACCCCCGGTGGGAACTTAGTGGGGAAGCATCGCCCAAGATTGGATTATATAGATTTATAGAAAGTATTTGAAACCAAAGGGCTGTGAATACGGTACGAATCCCACCAGAGATATTATGTTTTATAAATCAGCTAGGCTAAGATCCTGCTCACGGGACAAGCTCATGATAACGCATGATAATGTACCTTATCGTGCGTGTCGCAACCGAAATATCGCAAATCCGAAGTATGAGCTTTGCCCTTCAAATAATGACTCTGTTGATCAGGAATAACTAATACCGTAGCTTTGAATACCATCCGGATTTATTGACAGGTAAGATATACCTCCACCAATTCCTGGTATGAGATTGCTGAGGTTATAAAGACTTGCTATTGTCCGTATCTGAAATACAAGGTACTTAGTTAAATCTTCAACACTTTGGGCGTGTGGAATTTCTATGCCGATTTTCTTAAGTCCGGCAAAGAAAGTTTCAAGCTGGCCAAATATTGAGGCATACAATTTGTAATCTCCGTTCCGCGTTCTCCAAGCTTCTCCTATCAAAAATTTTTGTCTAATAATATCGGGAGGCATATCATGATTTGCATTAAACTTGTTTGGGTCAATTGATACCCCGCGTTCTTCCAAGGTTGTGCTCGGCCCATCATGAACGTGGTAGAAGCTAGGGACTTTTTCGCCCTTAAATTCTTCAAAGCCCGCAACATGAAATCCTAATCTGTTCTCTCCAGTGGGAGAGGCCCCGACCTGCCTGTTTAACTCATCGGCAAGACAAGAAGCAAATTCTTCTAAGCTCCGAATTTTGTTGTTTGCTTGAATAAAGGTGGTGAGCCATTCATCAGTGTTTTGTTTTCCAATATTCCCAAGACCCCAGCAGGATATTCCTGCTTGGAGGTAATCAATCACTTGAAGTTTTGTTGCAGCATTGGGTTTAACAGATACTGTATTTGTTGCGTTGTTGATCATGGTTACTGCTGTATCTGCAGCCATTGCAATGGCCCCAGGTTGGAGTTCTGTCAAAACAAGTGTCATCTGTTCTACCTCCTTATAGGATTATAATAATTTACGCTAGTTATTTTATATTTAACAAATAAGTTAGGAAGAGACTCATACATGATAATGTAGATTATCATGCGGGCCACATAACTCACGAGCTCACCTATTCAACCCTTCCATTTGCTTGGGTTGGGATGATGTAGGTTGCTGTTGAACCCGGTTAAGCGAGTACTCAATTCTGACAAATGCTTTAATCATTTCTGTAAGGATAATAGCTTCGATGCGCAAATCACGCAAGCAAATGGGTATATCCAAACCGTAACTTTCTGTTCGAATGCCCCGTTGGTCCTATCTTGGTGTTGTTCTTGATCACTTGCGTATTTTTGACTGGAATGGATAAAGAAAAGGAAGTCAATGGAAGCTTATTAAGCAAAACGTCACAAAAAATCTTCTTTTTGAGCAAATGAACTAGTTTTCGTTCGAGCCTTCTCTCACTCCCCCATCCTAACTGGTTGTAGCTGAATGAAAGATTGTTTGGTTTTGTAATGTTTATGTTATTTGTGTAGTTGTGTAAGGATTTTCAAAGTACTAAATTGCCTATACGCAATTCGGCTATTGAATAAAATTTTGGTCCCGTTTTCTCCCCTTTTTGAGCCGTATCAAGGATGAATTCCACCCAGAAAATCGCTCTCCGAGCTTCCTGGAAGATCACCGGCTGCTGGGTTTCGATTTGACGATCCATTACTCTGGCCGCCCACCTTAACCGGCTGTCAGATTGAGCGCGGGTTATGCGATAAAATTCATTGATAAGAAAGGTTAAAAATCAATTTGATCAGAGACGCCTTTAATATTTTTCTTATGGTCTTCTTCTTTTTTCCGTTCTAATTCTTTCTTTATTCTCTCTTTTCTTTCCAGTTGACTAATGATTTCATTCGCCTTTTCTACACATAAAACTAGTGTGTCTCTATGATAATCACGGACCTCTTCGATAGTTGTTCCACGTAATATTATTCGGTTTCCCGATACTGAAGCGATTCCAGGTCTATGCATTGTACTGAAACGTGGAGGATTGTTCCAAAGTTGTCTGAGGATATCTGCCCATTCTGAAGAAGGTGTTTTTGATAGTTGAATTGGAATTGTATAAAGACCACTACCCCGGGTGCCATCCATCTTGGGAGTGGTCACTTCATCAGCTAATATACCAATTATCTGGATTTGATCTGATGAATGCATTGGGCCGTCAGTATTATTTGACTCAATTATCCTTTTCTTTGACTTTATTTGGTTCGGTGGTGTACCAATTGGGGGTGCTTTCACTCGTATTCCTAAAATTGTGGCTAGTAAGTCTTGGTATTGATCTTCTGAATATGGATCACTATTTAGTGATATATAATACTTGCCGATAATCCATGATGGGGCACATTCTTTCCAAACCTTTCCGCGAAGTATAGGAATGAATTTTCTGTTATTTCCATATGAGAACAATTCAGCAGTTATAATGTCTCCCTCATATCCAACTCCCCCTTCTCTTTTGTCAGATTTGTTTTTATAGTTTTGTGTACATATTATTACGACATAGTCGTTTTCGCGGATTGATTTTTCCATAAACTCAGGTAACTGATCTCCAGGAATTGAATCCCATTGATCAAGAACAACGTTAACGCCATCTGATCGTAAACGAGTAGATAGATCACGAACCCATTCTTTATGAGAATCGTTATCCCATGAGTATGATATGAAAGCAGTTGGCACTTTGTTTATCATAGTTATTCCTCAAGATCGTATAACGGATGAGCTCACCTGCAGCCGGGTCTTGGTTTGAACGATCCTACATCCCAGGACATCCACCTTAACCGGCTGTCAGGTGGAGCGTGGGTTAGCTTTCAATCCTCATTATTTAATCCCAAATAATCAGGTAAGATCGCAGCTTTTAATGTCTTGGCTTTCCGCAATTGCCTCTTAGTTAATCCAGTTGTTTTGGATAAGTTTGCACCTAACAAAGAGGCATTTTTGAAGTTAACATTTTTTAGTGTAGCGCAAGAAAAATCCGCATCCATAAGATGTGCATCCTTGAAGTTCGAATTTGATAAATCTGAAAACATAAACTTTGATCGGCTTATTTTTGCTTCAGAAAAATCAGCTTTTCTCATTTCCGCACCTATAAATGACGCCTCAAATAAGCTTAAGTAACTGAGTAAGGTTCGGTCTTTATTTCCGGAATGATCGCATCCGCTAAGATCAATATCATTTAAATCCGAACCACTTAAGTCTATAACTTGATCAACTATATTTATAAGGTCAAGGTTATACAAATATCTAATTAGGATACCTTTTCTTTCACCATTCAATCGTTGTAAGGCAGTAAGTGTTTTTGCACGAAGTAATTGGCGATTCTTTTTCGGATTGAGGTATTCCTCAGTGGTAAGAATATTGGATAAGTAATCTAGATATTTTTCTAATGTAGAGTCTTGGGTTTGATTATTTGAAATTCTATTTGAATTTCTATTGGTCTGATAATTGAACCAAATAGCTATTAGTGCTAGGAAAACTGGAATAATAACAATCTCAATAATATCCCACAGTTTTTTGTCTTCAAATCCTGTCCATGTTGGCCATGTATTATTTCTTATCAAATAGAAAATAATGCCCCAAGTGATTAGGACAGAAAAGATAACAATGAATGAAATGAGAAATGTTTTAGTTATTTTTTTCATAGTAATGTTTCTCTGACAAATGAAAGCTAACGGTTAAGGATTGATGTGGCGCAAAGCCGCCACATAATCAAGGTTGAACAAAGCCGAGAAAGGCGTTCATTTGGAATTTGCTTGAGGATCTCTCAGCTGGTCAATATCTGTAGTGTACCCAAAGATATGATATTTTTGCAAGTGAATGACAATCTAGTCCCCCTCAAAAAGTATAACTTCAATCTGATTTTGGTGCTCAGACTGCACAAGAGCAAGGTCAAATAAACCGATCAGGATGTTTTCCCAACCATGGGTATCTCCCATTTTCGTGCGTAAATATACGGTAGGAATCCGAGAGACACCCATTGGAAGCTGTGTGGCTATTCGATCAGATCTCGGTTGAGAACATACTCGCCATACAGAATGATATTCTCCCAGCCAATGGGGCTAATGGGTTCTAACAGAGTTTTGAGGTCGTCAATATCATCAATCAGTTGAGTAAAAGTGAGGTAGAGGTGGTTTTTTATCAGGCAGCCGGAATTATCAACGACCGGGCCACAGAGGAAAATGTTACTGGCAATTTACGGTTATTTTGCAGAGGCAGAGCGTGAATTTATCTCCATGCGTACCAAACAGGGTTTAGCGGTAGCAAGAGCTAGCGATAAAAAACTGGGGAGGCCAAAAGGTAGCCGTGATAAAGAAAGAGTGTTGGATCTGTATCGTGAACAGATTAAGGAATATCTTTATCTAGGTCTTTCGTTGAGTAGTATCAGAACTATCCTCAATCCACAATTAGAAATACCGATTAGCTACCCATCTTATCGGTATTTCGTTCGTCAAAATGCAAATTAGTTGAGCTTTGGCAAACAAAGAAAGGAAAAGGGTGGATTTCTACCGTATATTTACGCACGAAAATGGGAGATACCCAATTACGAGGAACTGCCGTTTGAGGAGCGGCTGACTCTACTGCTCGAACAGGAATGTACAAAGAGAGAACACAACCGCATTCAGCGCCGGATCCTCCAGGCTCGTTTCCAGCAGTCTGCCTGGGTACAGGATCTGGATTTCTCAGCCAAGCGGGGCCTGCAGCGTTCCCAGGTCCTGCAGCTGGCTCAAACCACCTGGATCACCAAAGGCCTCAACCTGATCATTCTTGGTCCCACCGGGGCGGGAAAGTCGTTTTTGGCCTGCGCTCTGGGCAGGTCTGCCTGTCAGCACGATCTGATTGTGCGTTACTTTCGTCTGCCGCGTTTTTTCCAGGCGGTCAAAACCGCTCAGCTTGAGGGTGAGTATCCCCGCTTTCTCAAATCGTTATCCAAAGCTCATTTGCTGATCCTGGATGACTGGCTGAGGGATCCGCTTTCTTTGGCTGAAGCACAAACCTTGCTGGATGTTCTGGACGATCGTTATGGACTGAGATCCACCTTGCTGGCCACCCAATTTCCGGTCAGCACCTGGCACGCCCGCCTTCCTGATCCCACCCTGGCCGATGCCATTCTTGACCGCCTGGTGCACAATGCTCACCGCATTGAACTGCAGGGCGAATCACAAAGAAAACTGCGCGCTGAAAGCGCCATGTCGTCCACTTAATGTATAATCATTTGACCAGTCTTGTTTACTCTCCGGAGTGGACGACTATTTCCGGAATCAGTGGATTCTTTCACCGGAATATGCATTCCTGGACAGTGTGGATGTCGTTTATCATGATAGAGAATGAATCGTTTGATCCACGAGAGATAGGCTTTTTCTGTGCTATAGGCGTAATTGAGCTGTATAGGTAGATCTATCAAGCCCATCTTGAATAAAATAAGAAATTTACTGCTTAGAATTATCGTGACAAATCCAATCAACATCTTGATTTCTTGTAACTGGAAGTTTTTCAGAGTCTGTTATATATTTTTCAAAAAATTCTAAAAAGTCTTCGCCAGTTGTCGTTTACTAAATCAAGAATTTGTTCGTTTGATGGGGCTTGCTATTATAGTATTTAACTAATTAATTTTAGCTGTCAATATCTCCCGGCTAACAGAATTGTTAATTTAGAGGGTTTTAAGTTAATTCTGGAGGTGTTACACTGAAATCGTAATCCAAATTATTCTGATAATTTATTCAAGAGAAAAAAGCTCGTGACGATACAAAAACGTACTCAATATCGAATCCTCGGCCTGGTTTCGTTTTCTCTGATCATCTTAGCTGCGGCCTATGGATTTACTGGTGCAAATACCATTCAAAACGCAGGAGTGCTGGGCGTTGGTTTTGGTATCAAATCCGCTTATGCTGTTTCCAAAATAAGCTATGCTCTGGATGTTGAAAACCCCAGCACTTTTACAGCTGTGGTTTTCGAAATTGATCAGGAAAGCGATCTGGTTTTTGCCGGTGTTTCAGCAACAGAAAAGGGTCAGGTGGTCTGGGCCGATGATTGCGAGAGATCTGCCACAATATGGACCTGCACCTTCGACGAGAGCATTGATGTACTTGCTGCTGATTGGCTGCATGTGTCACCCTTTCAATAGTAAGGAGTTTTGAGCTCCCCTTATTATTAGAGGGCAGTTCTTTCAGAAAATGAAGTTAATATGGCATGGATTGCATTTGAACCACGCCGTTTACTGACTTGCCCCCAGCGTTAGTCCCAGTTGCTGGTGTTGCAAAGAGGTAATCCTCTTTGCCTGCACTATGAACCGTCGCTGAGTGCTTTGTTTTTTCCTCCCGCTACCTCTTTTTACGCAAGGCATTCGGCCGCGCGGTGATCACGGAGGCATTGCGTAATAAGACCGTCTATTTATTTGATGCCCTGCGTTTGCCGGAATTCAGCAAACAGCCTATTTGTTCTGTTCCTTTGTAGGTCAATTATGGCGTCTAATTTGTATATAATTCCGTAAGAAAATAAAGCCACTCGCAATAAACAGGGTTACATTGGCAGCGCATTTATGAATCGATCAATCTTGATTATTCAACCAGATAAACCTACGTTAGTTGAATTATCCCGTATTTTTAAGCAGCGAGGAGATGAGATTCACACGGCTCCCTCATTAAAAGACGCCAGCACCCAATTGAAAGTAACCCTCCCTGACCTGATCCTAATTGACATAACTTTACTCGGTTCAAAATGGCCAAAATCTATCCCTGTTTTATTAAAGAGATTCCAGAAAACAGAGCTGCTCTTTACCTATTCGTCGAATGAGGGCCTGCCAAAATCCTATTATAAGGAACTTGTGAAATGGAAGGTACTCACCAACCCAATCACTCCGGAAAGGGTTTCCCTGGCGGTGGATGGAACTCTAACCGATATTGATATCCTCGAACCTCTGCAAAAGAAAAGTCGGCTGACTTATCCAATCCGGTTCCAAATCAGCTTGCCTTATCTCATTCTCTCCCTGTTTTTCACTCTCTCGGCAACTTACATCACAACCAGAATTGTATTTGATTCTGCAGAAGAGCGCTTTGCCAATCAGCTCATTGAATCTGGAAAATTGTCAGCAGAATGGATAGTCTTGGAGGAAGACCGACTCCTGGAATCGCTGCGCCTGGTGGTCAATACTACAGGTCTGCCAAAGGCAGTTGCTAACGAGGAAATTAATATCATACACAAATTAATTTATCCTTTGGCCGTCAATTCCCAGGTTGAAGACATTGAAATCATTAATACTGAAGGATTCACCATTTATTCTTTACGGCACAGAACGGGGGGATCAATCGAAGATTATCAAAATTCCACCGGTGGTGATAATTTTTCTAATGCTGAATTCATTCAGACCATCCTTAAAGAACATTTGGATAGTTTTGGGGATAAATACGCTGCTGTCGAAAACCCTCCCTGGGGTCATGTTTTTTATGTTGCCGGACCTATTGTTAACCAGGATATAGTTGTTGGCGCGGCTCTGGTTGGTATAACGCTTCCCACTCTTGTGCAAGATATACGCGAGACCACTTTAGCTCAAACTACGTTATATGATTTTGAGGGACGGGTATTAGCAACCACCTTCATAGCAAGTCAAGAACTCGATCCAGGCCTGATCGCTCAAATCATGCCTGGTCAGGATGATTATAGTCTTCTTAATAATAAGACAGTCGCGGATATAAATTACACGGAATTACTGGGTCCATGGGAAGTTAGAAATGACCTGGATATTGGTGTTCTTGGCGCTGCTTTGCCTCAGAATTATCTTGTTTACACCAGTTGGGTCACACGCACTCAAATCTTTGTCGCCCTGGGTGCATTCATTGCTTTGATCCTGATGATCGGCTTCTGTTTGGCAAACCGAATTTCAAAACCCCTCGAAAGCCTGGTCAAGGCCTCAGAAGAAGTAGCTGCGGGTAACTACATGGTTGCCCTTGAATCGCCGGGAACCAATGAAGTCGCCCGGTTAACCTCCTCATTTAATCAGATGTTAAAAAGCCTCAAGGCATCACGGTCTGAACTTTTGGAAGCGTACGATAACAGCTTGGAGGGTTGGTCGCGCGCCTTATCTCTCCGTGACCATGACACAGATGAACACAGCAGGCGAGTAGTTGAATTGACACTTAAGTTAGCAAAAATATACGGTCTGCCCGAAACAGACCTGGAATCAATACGCAGAGGTGCAATACTTCATGATATTGGCAAGGTTGGCATTCCTGATGAAATCCTCAAGAAAACTGGCCCCTTGACAGATGAAGAATGGATAATCATGAAGAAGCACCCTCTCTATGCGGCTGAAATGCTTCAACCAGTCAGTTTCCTTCAGGACTCACTTGACATACCCCTTTATCACCATGAGAGATGGGACGGAACAGGATATCCTCACGGTCTCAAAGGTGATGCCATTCCTTTATCTGCCAGGATTTTTGCAGTCGCAGATGTCTATGACACCCTACTTACAAAACGTCCTAATCGCGACGCCTGGACAAAAGAAGAAGCTTTGCATTATCTTTCTGAGAATCGCGGAAAATATTTTGATCCTCAGATAATTGACTTATTCTTTAAGCATTATATAGATTAGAAAAAATATAACGTCTTCATATGATTGTTTTCCTGAATGATTGATGTTTAAAGAATCCGTAAATTTATCAGCCTATGATTAAGAAAATTGCTCTCTTCTTCAAAATAAATTCAGCTGCCAGGAAAGTCGTTATTGCTGCCAGCCTTTTTCTGATCGCTCTGGTATATGCAGGCGCAATCTATGGGAATTTTGGTTCGCTGCTGGCAAAAAGCACACCGTTGCCTATTAATCTTCATTCTGTCAATCAAGCAAATTATTCCCAAGATCCTGCATATATGCAAATACCTCCCATGCGGCTTCAACTGGTGATCGATGCAATCTGGGATCAAAATCCGGATACACAAAATTTATCGCTGCGATTAACACGGGTTGAAGAAATTTATTATGCAAATGTCGCCTCAATTACTCCCCAACCGCCAACTAGTACCCCGTATCAAATCATTGACCCACCCCTGCCTGAAATTTTAACTCAGACAGCCACTCCATCTCTTGAAGTTTCACCTTCACCTACAAGCATACTTTCTCCCTGTGGATCAATCTCAATCAGTAATTTTTCGATTGATCAGAAAAGGGCGGGCTGGAGTATTAATAATAACTCCGCATCCACTATTACCATATCGCAGATCAACCTGAGCTGGCCTGCAGGAAATGACTCCCTAGATAAGGTCTTTTTTGGATCAGGGAAAATATGGGATCAAACTGCACCGCCAACGTCAGTGATCATCACCTCCGGCTGGACTGGCAGGTCGAGGGATATTGGAAACGGCGCAAGCAGTACTATAAAATTTACTTTTTTATCTCAAGCCTTAAATCCAGGTTATAACATATCCATTGGGTTCTCTAATGGATGTACTGTTAGCAGATCAAATTAACCCTGTTTGGTTTAACCACCGGGATCTGGGATTTAATCAGCGAAGGAGCGCTCGGTGCCAATGAACAAGGGATTAGTATCTGAAAAGGCATGCTCGCCTCGCTCGGCTTGGATCAGCTCATGCGTGCCGGGCGTGATCCAAGCCAGTCACCGCCGTTGGGCTAGATGGTGGATAATTTGTCGGGCATGATCATATAAGCAGCCCCACGACCTTAGAAGGACTTATACTGAGCTTGGTAGGCGAGCTGGGGTTCCGATTTCTCAGATCAGCAAGTTGTTGGGTTATTCCAATATTGAAACCACACAAGATTATCTCAATATTGAGCTTGATCTGGAAACAACAATCAGTAATTTTGTTCCGTTTTAACTAAAATCACTTACGTCATTTGTTCTATATCCTCTCCGTTTCAGCTCAATACTGCAATGTGCCTATAAATATAACGTCTCCCCTCCCCCATTGATACACAATCGTTGATAAATATTTTATGGGTGAGCCCGGCAGGATTCGAGCCTGCGACCTGGCGTATAACGGCTTTATTCCTGCTCGGCTACATTTTGATATAAATGAAATAACGGATGAGCTCACCCGCAGCCGGGCTTTACCTTTACGGTCATCCGTCCCCGGTCATCCGTCCCCGGTCATCCGTCCCCGGTCATCCGTCCCCGGTCATCCGTCCTTAACCGGCTGTCGGGTGGAGGGGGGGGGTAGGGCACAGTGCTTTTCAAATATTTCTCAAATATCTGGTTATTATTTCTCCCATATTTAGATTTAATTTTGCAAGAATTGCTATAACCTTTAAATCCAACAATAATAGTTCGTGAAATAGATCCCATACAAATTGAGCAAATATTTCTTTCTGTTTAGGATCTCTCATATGCGTATCAGTTACAAGATATTCGTATCTTTGGGGAGAAAAATCACCATGTACAAGGTGACTGTGTCGTAATTTTAATATTGAATCGCCGAAGGTATTATTATCTCCAAATTCTCTCTTGAGTATTTCATCTATCGGATCAAGGAGCTTGGACAGACCCATCGGATGGATTGCTCTAATTACTGTCCCCCCCATAGGTAAATCTCGATGAGTATCCCTACTTGTATCAACCAAAAACATTGAACTGACATAATGATATATACCGTTAAGATAGAACCGAGTCGGTGATGAACCACCCCAGGTGATAAATGATGCTTCATCTAATCTTTCGCAACAATAACAAAGTTCATGCAGAGCGTATTCAATACCTATAAGTTGAAGTGTTTCATTATCATCTATAGTATCTTCTGGAAGAGTTGGTTCTTGAAATAAAATCCAACATAACTCGGCTCTACTTGCTAAAGTTCGAAGATTCGACATCGGTAATTCGGAAGCTTTGATAGCAACATCATTATTGAGTTCTTGACGAATTTTCAGAGCTTTTTCAAAGGTATCGCCTAAATTATCAGGTGTAGCTATTTTTGTGAGTTCAACTAATTCATCAACTTTGTCTTGATCAGGGAATATCATTATTATCCTTTTATCTGCCTAAAAGAAGAGCTTGCCTATACAGAGTGGGCCTAAGTCTAGTTGAAGGATCAGATGACGTGGAGGTTAGCGTGATTATTAATAATCCTTGAAGTCTTCCATAAGTTGTCTTATTTTTTGAAGAATATTCTTTTTCTCACATGAGGGTATTTCTTCATCAAGGTTTATTCGTTTTGTTGCATTTTCAAGTATTTTTATAGCATCATCAATTCGACCATCGTCATGTGCTGCGCGAACTAAAATTGACAATCCAAGAGGATGAATATGTAGTTGTTTTTCAAATATGTTAAGTACTTTTTCAAACTGAATCCTAATTTCCTTTTTTCGGGGATCAATTCTTTCATAAGCAAGCGAATCAATTAAACCGATAACTGACGCATCCCTAATGTTTGTTATTGTCTTGTCAAGATGCCGGAATCCAATACCCCTAAGAAAATGAGCATATTGTGTTTCAAATGGGTATTCAATGGGCGCAATGATACCTCGCTTAACTAATATAGTTGATGAATCCAAAGGTACGATCTTGGATAAAAAATGTATGAGTTCATCATTGATATTTTCAATCGCAAAAAAACCTTCAGATGTCAGCCGCTGAGTACCATTTTTCTTGATTTCATGTTTGACAATGTATTCACTAATTCGGATTATAAATATTTTTTTAGGCTTTGATGGGGGCCATTTCTTAATTGGAACTA
>SDBT01011958.1_pt1 | contig 13942 bp, 18 predicted proteins | sample 2277101 | NCBI WGS metagenome assembly SDBT01 (sample SAMN10404973, study PRJNA504765) | marine sediment metagenome | isolation source: marine sediment core GS10_PC15, 103 cmbsf | place: Arctic Ocean: Southern Knipovich Ridge | collected 2010 | reverse complement strand
ATCGACATCGCAGTACTCGCATCGGGCTCAGGTTCCAATCTCCAGGCACTCATCGACACTCCAGATATCAGGCCAAAGATCGCCTGTGTTGTATCGGATAATCCGAAGGCGCATGCCTTGGACAGGGCTCAGGCGGCTGGCATCGCGACGATGGTCGTCCGATGGCAAGATCACTCCGATCGGGAGAATTTCTCGGAAGCAATGGCCGACGCGGTTGAGGCTCATGGAGCTAAGGGTGCCGTTCTTGCCGGGTTCATGAGGGTGTTGGCAAGAGGCTTCATCGAAAGGTTCCTTTCTGCTTACATCTAAATCCTTTTTTACATATTGCTTTGCATTGTTTTGTCATCCTATTAGGTTATCTCCCTTAAATTGATTATGTTCCAAATTCTATGTGTAAAACTATGCTTAGATTAAGTCTAGTATCCATTCAAAGTCTTTTGTTCCTCGTTTAATTTACTCTTAATGTTTTGTTTCTTTACTGCAGTTGTTAATTGATCTACGGCCTTGCTTATTTTATTTAATACTTTTAAGTGTGAAGACATGTTCTTATCAAAGATTTGTTGGTTCTTAGTTACATTATTTATCATTTCATTTGTTTGACTAAATCCTTTTTGTATATAATCGTCATCTATTTTAAAATCATTTTCTTTCTTCTTATTCCACCACTTTTGCATTTTTGGATTTGTTTTAAATGCTTTCTTACCAACGTTTTCTAATTCTCCACCCATCTCTAAACTATCATCAATTAATAGCCACTCTCCTTCTTCATCATTAATTCTCCAGATTATTCCTTTTTTGTTTTGATCTATTGCTAAATCATTTTTAATTAATGCATAATGTTCTTTTTGAAATTCAATATCATAAGGTTTTAGATTGATTTTTAATTTGTTTTCTATTACTTGGATAATATTTATGAATTCTTTTAATGCTTTGAATCTTGATTTAACTGCATCTTCATCATAGTACGACTGTTCCTTTTTATCAAATATTCTTAAATGATTATTACAAAGCCAAACCTTTCTACCCATTGCTTTAATTCTTGGGATATTTTTTAGGATACCTACTAACTTATAATTGATATTTGATTTTTCTAAGATTCCTATTCTTTGATCCCATTTCTTTATCTCTTTTGGAAAATTTACTTTGATTATATATGCATGCCCCCGGATAAAATCCTTGGGTAAAAAACTACCATACTCAGTTGAATTTTCACTACCTTTTTTTACCTCATACCATCCAGTTCCTTTTTTTATAATCATTTCCTTTTTCTTTAATCCTCGAAGATAATAGTTTAAATTTTCTTTAGAAATACCTAATTTTTTTCTAATCCTAGTTAGATTAGTGTCTGTCTTTAATTCAATTAATACCTTAGAGTGAAAACTTTTTTTTACAGTTGAATTTTCACTAGCGCACTTCTTTTTCATTCTTATTATAAATCTCTTTTTTATTTAAATGCTTGTAACCATTCTATAATTACAATAAGTTATAATTCCTTATCCAATCTAATTTCCTATTTCTTTTATAAAGTTTTTCATAGATATGGATAAAATTCATCCATATTTCTAATTTTTACGCAGATTATTTATAAGGTTACCTGTGAATAATGATTTTTTTCTTGTTACTATTGATTAGTTACGAAAAGGAAAGGTATATAAACAATCATTACGTGTATAAATTGAGAGAAAGTTGGGGTGAGGCAGACCGAACTCTGTGTCGAAAGCAAGGAATGACTGCCCAACACCCCAATTTCTTAGCCCCTTTATCCCTATGTTTATTTTTAAAAGTTAAATGCTTTTTCTATTCTCTCTACTTCTTTAATCCTTTCTAATGTACTTAAATCCTTTTCTCTTCTGAACTCTGATCCTTTTTTCTTAACTAACTTCTGTGTTCCTTTCTTTATTGTTCCAAGATCCTTATACTTAATTCCTAATATTGTTTTACTTTTTATTGGCCTTCTTGATTGTGAAAAATCTACAATAGTTTCTCCATCTTGTTTTACTTTAAAGGTTCCTTTATGTTTTCCTTTCTTTATCTCAAACTTCCTTCCATTACCTAACCTACGTTTTAAGACGTTTACAAGCTCTCTGGCAGACTTTTTTGGATTCTTGGTGAATACATCGTAATCTTTTGTTTTCTTTCTTAGATGCGCTGGAACTTGCACGTTGATAGCTCTAGCGCCATGAATGACTTGCCCTTTCCTTTCAGCCATATCTAGAACTACTTGTCTGATTACTAATTCATCTTGTCCAGCTAATTTTCTTATATCCATTTATAACCCTCCGATTAATCCTGCTTCTACTCCGATTAATTTTGTTCCTACAATGGTTGTTACTCCTACTTTTAGAAAATCTCCTGCAGTTTTATCTTTCTTTAATGCAAACTTTGCTGTATGTCCTGCTAGTCCTGCCGCCATAACGGTTGGTACAATGTTTAATATACTTGTTATTGCTGTCATTTTAATTAAAATAGTTTATCCATTTTAGGACCACAAGGATTTAATGGGTTATCGAAAAACCTTTGATCGTTTACTTCGAATAACTTAGCTTCTCCTGGTTTTCTTTTTACTAACTTTTCTTTACATGGTTTTGTTTTATCTATCATTTTTATTTCTCAACTCCTAAATCTTGTTGTGTATTGTTTGTTCTATTTTCTACTTGCTTAAAGGTTAAAAGGCCTCAAAAATCAAAGACCCAAAAAAATAATTAATTTGGTTATGAATGTTACTGTCATTACTTTATAGTTATAACTTTAATTATGTATCATATTCATAAACTCATTTCTTAGATTAGGAACTATTGCAACTATCAAGATCGCTAATGCAAAGAAGATTACTACAAGATTTGCCATAGCTCTTCCGCCACTTTCTGCAATATAACCTGTTGGTTGTGCTGTTGCGTTCAAGATCCATGTTTCTCCAGTAAACTCAGATGCTGGTAAGATACCAACTGATAATGCTCCAGTTGTTGGATTAATAACATTATTTGTTATAGTATAGTTTCCAGCGCCTATTTCGTTTAAATCAGTTCCATTTATAATCGCAACACTACTTAATGCTCTATATTCTAGGTACGTTGTAGTTCCATTTGTTTGAACTCCAATATCTAAGTCTGTTAAAGTTACTGTATTTACTGATTCTCCTACTGTCTGTGCTACTACTTGAAATAAAACTACTCCTACTAGAAGTGCTACAAATGTTATAATTATTACTCCTAAATCTATTTGTCCGTTTTTATTCATTTATACCCCCCTCCTAAAATTATGTGTTTGTTTGTTAAATATCATTTTATAAATAGATTCATCTCATCGATGTCCTCCCTTAATTGACCTTGAAAGAATTGACTTGGTTGGTTGAACATAGATTTAACTGGTTCTTTATTTCTTAGATCAACTGTGAATTGGCTTTTCTTTAATACTCTTCTTGATGTTATTGGCTTTCTTAATGCTGTAGATACTTTTTTTGAGAATTTTGCTCTAGCCTTTTCTATAGATTTCTTTTCTTTCTTTGATTCTCTTTCTGTTTTTTTAGCCCTACTTAAACCTTCACTTATCTCCATTCTTAATTCAGACTTACTTTTTTTTGTTAATTGGCTTGGAATAAATCTTCTTTCTTCTTTTAATTCCTTTTGCATTTTTTGTGCTTTCTCTGCTAATCTTTGAAATCTTCCTGGCGAATCAAATATTGTTTTTACCATCTTATTTGAAAAACATATGCTCCGATTTATTTACCATAGGAATATTTGATTTATTATCTAAAAAGATATTCTTTTGTTTGAGAATTGAACTTCCGCCAGTTAATAGTTTTTTATTATCTGTTAAGACATTAAAATCACTTTTTAGAATTGAATTTTTACTTGAGAAGAAATCGCTTTGTTCTCTTTTTCTTATCTTTTTTAATTCAGTTGTTATTTGTTCTTCTTCTTGTTTTTTAATATGAGCTTCTAATTCTCTTCTGTTTGAAGACTTCTTTCTTTCGTTTAACATATTATCTAATCTATCTTGCTCTTGCATTTGTTTAAACTTTTCTTTAAGTTCATGTTTATTTGCACTCATTTTTCTAATCATATCTATTATTGGCATCTTAGTTTTCTACTTTGTTTTCCATTTTATTTTCCTAGGGTATCCCAGATTTTTGCAATCTCATCTATTACATCTTTCATTTTGTTTATTTTTTTCCGGTTAGTTCATCGAATTTCTTATCAACTGCAGCTAGGGCTTTCATGTACTTCTCGTCTGCTTCTGATAAATCCTTCAAAGTTATCTCCGTTTTTGTTTTTGTTGTCATTTTGAAATTTCTTTGGTGGGAAAGTCATGAAGTCTTTTGCTATCTGATCTAATCTATCTTGTTCTGATTTCATTTGAAAAACCCATCCTCAAAATCTTTTATTTTTAAATTAAGTAAAGCATCTTCAGAAATCTCTAGTTCTTTTAACTTCATTTTCTTTATAGTTAAATTGGTTTGGTTGTTACGTTTATTTTTAGATACGCTTACTAAATCGTTTAAAATTATTGATTTCATAGAGTTACATGTATGTTTGGTTTTTTAAATGTCGATTACCTTTTTACCAACTTACTTAGTACCATTCCAACTACCAATCCTCCAATAATTGCGAATATAGAAATGAATGTGTTTCCTAAAGTTTCTGCAAGCATAAAGAAAAATAATGCTACCATAAAAGACAGGGCCACCCCATTCATTCTAAAAAATGCTGCAACTCCCGCTATTACTAATAATGAGATTGCTCCAAATATTGTAGGGTTTCCTGCAAATACCTGAACTAATATTGTTTTCAATTCTAAAGGTTGTATAAATTCCATCTTAATCTGTACCTCTGAAAAATTCTACTGCGGAAAGTATGAACCCTACTCCAAGAGGGAACATAATTATACTTACTAAGGCTCCGACCCAAATTTCTCCAGTATTTATTGCATAAGATATAACCAAGGCAAATGTTTGTATTAATGTTGTTGTAATGAAAACAACTAGAGGTAAAACTACATAGTTCTCTGGACTTGATCTTGTGAATGAACCTATTATTATTGCTCCAACTATTGCGATTAATATTCCTCCAGTACCGAAGATAAAATTCCAAAATCCTGAGTTACCCAGAGTAGAAGTTATTAACCCTGTATTTGGGTTTATACTTATTCCGAAGACATCCAAGGTAGTTCCTAATCCTGTTGAAATTCCTGCAAATTCCATAAATATCATCATAGTAACTAAAATTATTGTGTAATTCCAAAATTTCATTTTATCTTTGAACCTCCCTAATTATTATTGTTACTAAAGTTATTCCTGCTACTATTGTTGGGAAGTTTTGTATAGCTCCTATTGGATTTGGTATTAGTCCCATTACTACATCGAAGAAATAAATTAATGCAAATACTATTGTACTTATTGCCATTGGACTTACTAATCCATATTTGAAACTCATGATTCCTACCGATAAAAATATTACTATGAATACTATTAAGTGTACCCCAAAGTCATCAAGACCAAAGATTCCTGAATTAAGATAAAGAGTTAGATCTGTAAAAAATCTAGCTATACTCCATTGTGTGCTTTCAGTATTATACACGGTCCAAAATCTTGAATTATTTATTTGTGTTGAATTTATTACCCAGAAATAATCCATAATTATTGAATCGTAACCATCAGTATCTTGATTTAAGTTTAATGTTCCTCCATTGGTGTTTTGAGTTGTTGATTGTAATATTGTTCCATTTGATAATCTTAATGTTATTCCAAATTGGGATACATCCCAGAAACCAGAAGCTAAGGTTAGATTAAATGCGTAAGTAGTATCATTAGTTAGTTGTGTCAAACTTGGTTTTATTGAATAAGTTATTCCCTTACTATAGTCTATTCCTCCTGCAGATGTCCCCCCCATAAATATTGTATAACTACTTTGTGTTGGTGCGAAGCTATCTACAAAGGTTGTAAATCCCTCCTTAACAAAAGTAAAAATATGGATAAAGTCTGGATTCAGAAAAAATGTTTGGCTACCCGAAGCGGTTGTTGTTCCAGTTCCAACTTCAAAATCTGAACCTCCAATTGATCTAACTACAGTTATATCTACTCCGCTTAATGGTTGTTCGGCAGAATTTACTGTTTGAAATGTTACGAAGATTCCATCAATCGCATTTAATAAATAAAGTATTTGGTCTGTTATTGTATTTGTATAACTTGTTACTTCTGGATTCCAAATACGTTGAGGATAAGCAAGGCCCTGTTTATATTGAAGATTTGGTAAAACCTTTAGAGTCCTATTTGGAGTTGCACAGAAATTATATTCAAAATTATTTGTATTATTTATGAATTCTAAAGTTTTAGTTATTGTTCCTGAACCAAGGTAATATGTAAATGTTGATAATGGGATACTTGCATTAAGTAAACTTAAATCTGCTTCATCTTGGAAAGATATATTTAAGAATATTGTATCTCCTCCATCTCCACCACAGATCGAAAAGTTTGTATCATTAATTAATACATCATTTGACTTTGAACTTATTGTACTTCCACCATAAGTAAAATTCCAATGGAAAGATTTATTTCCTACCTCGGTTGGAATATCAATAGTCTTACTCCAAACATTTCCAGATTGAGTTCCAGCAAAGCTTGTTCCATTCCAAATTAGATTTGCTGCAGTCAAAGAAGAATTTGCAGTTACATTAATTGAATATGTTTCTTGGCCTGTTTCAAATGTTGAAGCATTGAAGGTTTCTGAATTTTCAAATATTTTATATCCCCATTCGTGGAACTTTGAATTAATATTTCCAAAAGTATCATTTGCATATAATATTAAATTGAATACTCCTTGTTCTAGTTTGAATGATGTTTCATTAACTAAACCAAATAATGTAGTATTAGTTCCATTATAATCAACCCAGATACTATCTAAATTAGATTCTATTATTGTCCAATTTAATGTTTCATTTATATCTGCAAATCCGATGTTATTTAAAGTGATTGGAAGATTAATTGTTATTTGTGGAACAGTTGTATCAACTTTAAAGGTTCTATTTGTTGTTGCGAAAGTACAAGTTGAATCACTATCGCACATTTCATAAGTCCATAAATAAGTTCCATCTGCAAATGTTGCATTAATCTTTGTACTATTTATTGTTCCTGATACACTATTTGTTTGATTTCTTTCAAAGGTTCCAGAAGCATTATGGAATAAACTCATATTAACTATTGTTGTACCACCAATTATTATTGCTGTTGCATTAAATTCAACTTCGCTTGAAGAAGAATTAACATTATCAATTGGAGCATTTAATGTAACTGTAGTTGAAGAAGCTGCAAATGGTAATCCTGCGCCCCCATTATACAAATCTTCGATTTGTTGATTTGATAAACTTATATTCCAAAATCCAATTTCATCAATAGTTCCATTAAGCTCTCTTGCACCATCTCCTCTTGCACCAATATATATTTCTGCAGGATCTATATCAATATTCCCTGCAGTTGCATCTGTATCAACAGTTACCCCATCCATATATAAAAACCATCCAGTTGAATTTTTAGTAAAAACATAATGATGAAAATCTCCATCATTTATATCTGCATTTTGATGATCAAGAACTACAACAAGTGCATCTCCAGTCCATCTAAAAAACTGCATTGTTAAAGGAGAAGTTGCACTAATAAATACCATCCAATCTTTATTAACACTATCATCATTTCTACTTATGGGTACCATATTTCTCCCTGATTCATAAGTAGATAACCAGAAACTCCAAGTTCCTTCTGTAACTATTGTATCCATTAAAGCATGATCGGGGATTATAATTTTACTATCTCCTGTATCTCCTTCATTTGGAAATTGTGCTGCTTCATTTAACTTTCCATTTGCACCTTGAGTAATAGTAGTAGGAACACCATCAGATAATCCAGAAATACTACTTGCATAATTTCCAGTAGGTTCATCTAAATTATAATATCCAATCAATCCTGTACTTAAATCACTTGAAACCCAATCTGCCCATTCTGAAAGTTCTATTTTTCCAATCACTCCAGTTCCTAAAACATAAATCCAATCAACAACTTTTGAAGGTTCTTTTCTTCCTTCAAGTTTTAGTTTATAAATTCCTGCTTCTAATTCAGTTCCTATAATATAATCTTCCCAAATTTCTTCAGTTTCAGTATGACTCCCAGTTTTAGTTTTCTCACAATCATAATTTGAACCATCTTCCCCTATTACTTCTATACATTCAGTATCATAATCATTTACTTCTTTAGATGTTTCTCCTATTTTAATTTGTAAGTTATAATCTTTAATTGGTTCTTCTTTCCAACTTTCATCTTTTTGTAATGTTTTAAATATAACATCATCAACTAAACTTCCTTTTTCATTTAAGGTTATTGTTTGTATTGCTTCACAATTTATACATCCTTCTGAATTATAATCTAAAGTTCCACTCCATAAAGTATTTCCTAATCCAAAGGCATTTTTAATTTCAATATCTTTGTATCCTGCTTTTCCTATTGTTTCTTTTACATCTTGAATATTATCAAATTCAAAAGCACTAACTAAACTTGTTGTTAAAATCATACAAATAAATAATGTTATGAATAGTTTTTTCATGTTGCGAATCTTGCTGGTGCTGATGAAACAAATTTCCCAGTTATACCTCCGATTATTACACTAAAGATTATAAGAATCCAATAAATTACAGTAATATCTACAGCTAAACATAATAACTTTGTTCCGTCTGAAATAGTATCTGCACTTGAACATCTTAAATCTATTCTAGCTCGATCTACCTCGGGGGTAAGAAAGTTTATGATTACTAAACCAATAATAAGTACAACTATTGCTGAGATTATTGAGATACCTAGGGTTTGTCCACCTTTGTTCATAAGAATGCTCCGGCTGGGTTAAACCAGATTTTAGTTGTGTTAGGTCCTGCTTGCCCAGTTCCTACAATTATAAATCCCTTAGACTTTAAAGTGTTGATAGTATTATTTACATTCTCTTTTTTTACTATAATTTCTCTTTCAAATGTTCCACAAATCGCAGGAGTGCTTCTTGATTTTATTCTTTGAATATCTGAAACAGATTCTCCTGCAAACATATCTAGTATTTTTTTATTCATTTTTATTCACCTTCCCAAATTTATTTTTAAATATCATAATAATACTTTAGCTGCAATAACTCCTCCACCAATTAATATCATTACTCCAATAAAATAGAAACCATTTAAATCAACTGCAACGCAGGCCGCACGATCGAAGTTTGATATTGAAGAGTTTGAACAATCCATTCCTAATGTATCTCCCACTGAGGCATTCATTGCCCTTGCAGAAGTATCTGAGATTACGGGTGCTAATGCTAATGCTAAAATTATTATAACTAATCCCAAACTGATTGTAAATAGGGAGACTTGAGCTTTGATTGAATTCATATTCATTTTTCCCAAAGAAGACTTATGATTTTTTCTTCTTGAATTTTATTTAACTCTTCTTTAGAAAATTCCCTTCTAGGTAATGTTAGGTCAATGGCTCCTGTCTTTTTATTTGTTCTTGCTTTAAGTTCTAATTTTTTAAACATAATATATACGCGTATAAATTGTTTTATAAATGTCGATTAAGAAATAGGATTAACTTCCGGAAGATTTATTACTATATCTCCATTCTTATATTCATATCCATATCTTTCTGAAAGTAAAGATTGAAAGAACTTTGTCCAATATTCCCTATTGAAATGTGTTATCCCATGACAAGTATAACATAAAGAAATGCAATTTTGTGGTATGGTTAGTTTCTTGTTATAATTTATATGATGAATATCAAATGCCCTTTTTATCTTTTCTCTATGTATCCCGCACACCATACAAATTTGATTATCTCTTTTCCTTATTAAATTTTTAAATTCTAAACTGAAATTTCTACCATATTTCTCAAAAGATTTTCCTCCCCTCCAATTAGAATTCTTATCTAATTTTCTACCTATTTTCTTCTTTATTTCTTTTGCCATTTTCTCTCCATGTATCTCTTCGTATGTTTTTCCTAGTTGCATTTTCCCCCTTTCTCTTAACCTTTCTATTTCTTCTTTTGTTCTTATTCTTTTTTTACCAGCTATAGAAATCTTTTTCCTTGTCTCTTCTGAGAATTCCCTATTCTTTAACTTCTTAGATATTTTCTTTTTATGATTATAGGATAATTTTTTACCTTTTTGACATTCACTATTATCTCTTATCTTTATATTGTTTTTTCTTAAGGTATAATTTATTGTCAGATGAGAAACATTAAACATTTTAGAAATTTCTACGGTAGACTTCTTCTCTCTCACATATAAATCGATTATCTTTTTATAATCACATTCATTTATCTTTGTCATCTTTATCCATCAACTCTTCAACAGCCTTATTGAAAAGAACTCCTGGAGAAATACCTTTCTTTTTTAACCAAGCTGAATAGGTAGGATAAGTTCTTACAGAAATTACTACTTCTCTCAACTCTGGCTTTTGTAAATCTTTTATTTCCATTGTATACAATTAAGTTACATCGAGTATTTAAATGTGTGTACCCACTATTAAATTACACTAGAATTAAAAATTAAATCCAAAGTTATCCTTTTTTCTTTTACCTTTTCTTTTTGGTGCTTGGCTTCTAAAAAATTGGATTTCCTGTGTCTCCCCAATACCGGATAATCTTTTAGTTTTCTTTTGAATAACTTTAAACTTATCTACCTTGCTTCTTCTGATTTCTCCAATTGTTCCTATCCCTAATTCTCCAAAAGGAATCTTTCTTCCATTCTCTTGTACAAATCCTCCTGCAGCAATTGTCTTCTTTAATTTTTTAGTAAGGAATTTTGTTGCTTCAAATTTTGTTGTGAATGTTTCTGTCTTAACATCTTTTCCTTTCTTAGTTATGAATACTGTAAACTTCTCTGGTGCTTTTTCTATTTGTCTTGCTAATCTTTGTAGTGTTCCTGTTTCAAATAAAGCTGGTGGTTTTGGTTTTAGTTTTGTTTTTGGGATTGAAGGTTGTGTTTGAAAACTTATTTGGGCTTGTTGTAATTGTCCTATCTCTTGTTTTACTCTTTGTTTTGCTTGTTGTTTTATCTTTTGCTTTATTTGTTGTTCTGCTTTCTGTAATGTTTTTTGTTGTTCTAATTGAGCTGTAGGTTGTAGTTGTGCTATTGGTTGAAATTGTACAGTTGGTTGTAGTTGTACTGTGGGTTGTAGGATACTTACTTGTTGTAGTTCTATTTGTGGTTGTATCTGTTGTGGAATTTGTGTTGTAGTTACTTCTAATTGTGGTTGTGTTATGCCTATTGCTCCTACTCCTGAAGTAATTAATCCTCCAACTTGAATAGACTTTCCAGATAACTTTGCATCAAAGATTAATGGTGGAGCTTGAATATCTACCAAAGGTTTTGATTGTAAAAATTGTTGTGTTGGTGGAACTACTACTTTCTTTGGAACGTCTTGAGTAATAAATGTTGTTACCTCATCTCCTAATCCTCCCGTTTGTCCTGCGAATTGAGAAGTTACTACTTGCCCTCCTTCTTGCTGAACTATTACTGGTTTCTTAGATACTTTTTTTAAGGCCTTCTCTTCTAATTTTATACTTAATTCTTGTTTTTTTAATGCTTGACTAAATAATTTCTTTTCATCTATTGAATCTTTCTTTAATATATTAATTAATTTTTCTTGAATCTTTTTTTGTTTTGCTAAATCTCCTAAATCTGGTTTTGTAAATCCAGAAACTAATCTTCTTTCTGATACTTCTTGAATCTCCCTTCTCACTTTAGGACTGATTAATTTTTCTAGTTTTGATTTATCTCCTATTGCTTTTCTTACAATAACATCTAAGGGTTGGTCTTGCCCAAATACTATTTGTTGCCCTACCCTTTTCTTAATCAGAATACTTTCTTGCCCCCTCTTTAGTTCTAATAATCCTTTTCTTGGTCCTGTTTGAATTATATCTGTGAATCCTGTTGTTTGTTGTTCTAACTCAAATCTTCCAGTTAAAGGATCCTTTCTTAGTTTTTGTTTCCCCTCTAATCTTACCTTAACCTTACTTGCGATTAAATCTTCTTTCACATCTGAAATTATAATGTTTCCTGCATCATCAGTTATTTGTGTTCCTTTTAAAATTCCTCTCTCGGTTTTTATTTTTGATTCTATAATTGTTTTTGAAGGAGAGCTAGAAGAATCTATCTTAATACTTTCTATTTTTACTTCGGGTTTTATATTTTTTAAATCTTCTAAGAAATTAACTTTAATTGGTTTTTCTATTAGTACATTTCCATTTTGAATAATTTTTGTAGTTCCTACTCCTGCTTCATCTAAGTTAGTTACTTTCTTTAATCCTTTTCCTAAATTTATTGTTTCAGTATATTCTCCTGTGCTTGCCCTTTCTGCAGTTCCAGAAAATACTTTCTTTTTTCCTCCAATTAATCTTTCTTCTTTTACTTTTCCTATTAATGTTTGGGTTGGTTCAAATTCGGATACTATTGTTTTTCCCCCAGGTCTTGTTGATATTTCTAAAGATAGTGCATCATCTATTTGGTCTGTTCTTATTCCTATCTTTTGTCTTGCGGTTCTTGTTCTAATCTCAGTTATCTTTTTTGTTTTTAGATCTCTTATTTTTGATTCTGGTCTTGTTAAAAAAGTTCTTTCTAATTCTCTTCCAGTTAATTTTCTAAAATCTCCTGTTTTTCTTGCGTTAGCAATTCTCTTAATACTTCTTAATCTACTTGCAGTTATTACTGCCCCTGTTCCAAATATAAATGCTCCTTCAATCCTTTCTTGACGAGTAACTACTCCTTTTGGTGCTGTTAAGGTTGCGCCTCCACCAACCAATAATGCAGATGTTGGTGCAATGGTTATTAGGGCTGCCTCTCCAACAAATCCTCCTACAGTTTTTAATTGTTCAGGAGTTATTGTAACTTTTTGTTCTTCTATTGTTAATCCAGTTATATCTGGAATTTTTCTATCTCCCTCTTTTATTTTGATTTCTTCCTTAGGTCCAAAAATAACTTCTCCCCCTCCAAGTTCTAATCCAGTTACTTCAATTTTGGGTACTTCTGATATTGTTCTTTTTACGAAGATTTCAGTTTCAGGAACAGTTGTAGTAATTCCAGTAAATCCTAATTGTTCTGCAACAACAACTGGTAATTGTCCAGCTAATTTTGCTCCCCTTACTAATCCTGTAGATACTTCTGCTGCAACTTCTCTTGCTGGAATATCTCTAAATTTTATTGATTGGCCTTCTTCTGGAACAAAAATTTGTCCAAATTTCTCCTTTACTTCTCTTTTTATAAATCCTGGAAACTGTTGTATCCTTTCAATTTTTGTTGGTGCAGGTCCTATTGAATCTTTAGGTTCTGTAAAGAAAATCTGTTGAACTCCAGGTCCCCCTGTTGTTCCAGGCACTATTTCTTTTGAAGTAGTATCTATTTTAATTGACCCTTTTGGAACTAAAACTTCTTCCCCATCAATTATTCTAATTTCTGTATCAACAGTTTTTCCAGTTATACTTGATAATGAAGTATCTAATATAGGAATCCTTCCAAAGAAAATATCCTTCCCTACGTCTTTTACTTTTTGTATTCCTTTCTTTATTCCCCCAACGGTTTCAATTAATACCCTTCCCCCTGGCCTATCACTACTTACACCTAAAAGATTTGATTTATCCACAGTTATTTTTTTAGTATCTATTACAGATTTCTTTTCTCCTAATCCTACTGATTCTCTAAACTTTCCAATATTTTCTCTTGTAATAGTTTGAATTCCTGCACTTGTTGCAACTGTTCCTGAAACAGAAATCCCTGCTTCAATTCTAGCTAATTTTGCTTCGACATCAAATCTATTTAAATCTTGAGTTAATTCATTTCTTAACTTAGTTCCTATATTTATTCTATCTTGTTGGTTAGTAATTCCTCTAAGATTTTTCTTTAAGTTTTCTTGAAATTGGTTAGTCCTTGCG
>SDBT01011957.1_pt1 | contig 13943 bp, 24 predicted proteins | sample 2277101 | NCBI WGS metagenome assembly SDBT01 (sample SAMN10404973, study PRJNA504765) | marine sediment metagenome | isolation source: marine sediment core GS10_PC15, 103 cmbsf | place: Arctic Ocean: Southern Knipovich Ridge | collected 2010 | reverse complement strand
CTCGAACAAGGCCGGGCCGAGCAGCCCGCAGCCGTGTGGCATGTGGCGAACTGTAATTGTAAGCGCCCCGTGGACAAGCACGGCGAGGTAGCAACAGACTGCCGCTACACCGACCCCCGCTGCTCACCCGGCCTGCTGAGAGAGGCAGAATTGAGGCTGGAGGTGTTGAATGAAGTTGAAAAGCTAGCTGGCATTGCCGACAGCGAGACAGAGTTCTGGGAAATGCAGGCGTGCACAGTAGGCAAAGCCCGCGCCGATGTCGAGCGACTGAAAGGAGAGAGATGACGTGGCAAGACTTCATTGAGGCTGGGCCACCGGCTATCGTTGCTATTGCTTGTTGGGAAGGCGTTAATTGGCTGATTCGTTTTGCTGAGAGATGGGTCCGAGGGCTACGGAAGGGAGAGAAATGACAACTCTAGGATGGCTGGTCTTGTGCTTACTTTTTGGGCTCGTCAGTTTCATTGCGGGCATTCTATTTGTTGGCTGGAGCCGTGACTGGAGGCTGCCAAAATGAGACTGCTATCAATCGTTCTACTGTCTGGGTTGCTTGGCTGTGCAACCACGCCTGATGTTATCTACACGGATGACCCAGTTTTTGATTTCGTCGATGTGGACTATGTTCCTTCCGTGGAGGAAGTAGCTTACATCTTTGCGGGACAGAAGTTCTGCCCGCAGTGTAAGAAGGAGGGATTGACAAGCTCGATTCATGCGTCTGGGTGGACGGGGTGTACACTTATGTACTGTGGGGGAGAGTGGTGGGACGATGAAGGTAACCCTCACTACCCGGAACCGTGTAATACGTGCTCCCAAGGGTATTCCTGCTCCCAAGGGCATGAGTGGTCAGAATCATGGGCATCTCTCTAAGAGGAGAAGAAATGAAACGCGCTATGATTGTTGGTGTTGTGTTGGTGCTGGCGATGGGGGTTGTGGAGGCGAAGAAGAAGAAGCCGGCTGAGGAAGCTCCTCCGGTACCAGTAGAGGCGGTTGCTGAAAACCCCCCTCCGATTCCTTTTGAGTGCGCGGGTCGGTATAGGAAGCATCAGTGGGATGTGTCCGTGCCCGAGATGAAGCCCGAGGAGAAGGGGCGGTCGTTTACATTGGATCTAGGGGGGAAGTCGTATGGTCCGTACTGCATGCAGCACCTGCTGGAGTGGGTGGATCAGAACATCCCTCGTGTAGTGGTAAAGGTGGCGCCGGCCGTGGAGAAGGAGGAAGCTAATGCACCCGTATCAGATGATGATTGATATAGAGGCGCTGGGTAATGGGAAGGATGGGTTGATTGTGCAGATTGGGGCGTGTGTTTTTGAACCCAGTGCGGCTCTAGCACATGGTGCGACCTTCCTGCAGAACGTCTCGATTCAATCCGCGCTTGATAAGGGAGCACAGGTAGAGGGGAAGACTATTCAGTGGTGGTTGGAGCAGAGCGCGCCTGCGAGGGAGGGGTTGTTTGATCCGACGCCGATTAAGGAGTCAAGGGCGCTGGAGATGTTGAGAGGGTTTTATAAGGAGTGGTGTCTGGCGGGGCCGGTGTGGTCGCATGGGTCAGGGTATGACCTGGGGCATTTGAAGGATGCTTATGCGAGGCAGGGGCAGAAGCCACCATGGTCGTTTAGGATGGAACGGGACACGAGGACGTTGTTTTCGCTTGTTGATGTGGTGTGGCCAGAGCACGTAGGGACGAAGCATAACGGGCTTGATGACGCGGTGCATCAGGCGAAGGCTGTGCATGCTTGTTTGAAGGTAGTAGAGAAGATGAAGGTTCTGCGTGTGAGGGGTTGACTTTGTCGGCGGGGTGTGTTAGTATCGGCGGCTGAGACTGGGGAGGTGTTGCGATGTCGATCAGGATAGAGGGAATCGAGCGGGTTTTTTCGTTAGTGACAAGGCTCCCCCAGGGAGCGCACTTTAGTATTGAGAGTAAGGGAGGTAAGCCCCACCTTGAGATGCAAGCAAGTGGGGATGTGGCAACTGCTCGGCGGGCTCTGTTTCCAGGGGTGTGGAAGAAGAAGTTCCAAGAGGGCTGTCAGTGGTGGGAGTATCAGCAAACAACCGCTGATGGGGTTGATTTGAAAATCTACGCTGATCGTGTGGGCCCGAAGTCGTGTAAGCGAATCGAGGAGGAGGTTACGAAGACGGTTCATGTTCCTGCGTGTTTGGCGCATGACGAAGTGCAAACACAGACGGTTGTGCGTTGGGAGTGCCCGGAAGAGGAGGCAGTAGATGGGCCTTAAAGTAATTGTCGACGGAGCTTTTGGTTCAGGGAAGACCGCGCTCGCTGCGACCCTGGCAGAGGTAGGGCCAGTTGGGGTTTGTGACAGCGAGCAGCGGTGGCAGTATTACACGGTACCACATCCACATATTCAGCCTCGTACAGCAATGCCGCCGGAGATTATGGTGGCGTTGAATCCCGCAGGCGATGGAAAGCTAGCAAAGGCATGGACGGCTGTGTATGTTGAAGCGTACGCAGCGCCGAGGATGCTGCGGCAGGATGTTGCGTGGCTGCCGAAGACGGAGAATGTTGTCTGGTTGGTACAGACAATGGACCCGATCAATGCGTGGAATGTTACGAGGATCTGGGCGAATGACGCGGGGATTAAGGGGTTGGTGAAGGATAGCGCGAGTGTGTACTGGGATATTCTGCAGGATGCTGTGGATCGGAGTAGTAACCTGGGCGGGCTCGCTTGGACACCGGTGAAGCGCACTGACAGGCGGTCGACTTACACCTTGCTGAAGTCGGGGAAGCACTGGATTCTTACAGCCCACACGCAAGAGAAGATGAACGCAAAGATGGAGGTCGTTGCGAGAGTGCCTTGGGTGGAGAAGAAGAACCCACACTGGGCGGATTTGGTGCTGAGGATGCACTTCCAAGAGAACGAGAAGGTACCAAGGTGCGAGGTGGTGAAGGAGAAGATTCTCGGAGGGAAGGGAGGCGCGTTGAGGAAGGGGGTTATAGTGTCGGGGCTGACGTTTGGGAAGTTGTTGAGTATGGCAGGGACGATTGCGGAGCCGGCGAAGAGTGGGGAGACAATGGAGAAGGTAGAGAGGAGGGTTGAGTCAGCGGTGGCGAGGATTTCAAAGAGTGCGTACCAGCCTGGGGTTGACAATGAACCAAAGGAGGTGGGGAAGTGAAGGCACAAAAGAAGTTAGATTTGTTGCAAGAGGCTGAAAACGACGTTTACTACGGTGGGATGGAGGATGTGAAATTAACACACATCCCAGCCGATGAGCCGTTGCTTAAGGAGATGGTGACGGAGGCGAAGGCGACCGCGAAGGTACGGGACAAGGCTGACAAGATGTTTGAGCGTACGTTGAACAAAGCAATCAAGGTTACGAGGAAGATCGTAGACAAGGAGGAAGCCAGTGAGTGAAGACACGAACTTTGCGAAGGATCCTGAGCTTGACCTGTTGTATACGGGGTTCGAGGATGAGGAGCCTGCTGAGCGGCAGGAGCAGGAGGATGCGTTGCCGAGGGGAACGTATCTGGTGGAGTTGAGCGGAGGGAAGGCGAGCTTTTCGAGAGAGGCGGACGTGAGGCTTGGAAGGCCGATGCCGGGAGTGAGGATGTCGGCAAAGGTTATCGAGGGCCAGGAGGGGACGGTTGGACGGGTTGGGTTTGGGAATTTGAAAATCTACCCAGCCGGGGATAAGTTCCAGAAGGCTGTGGGGGGACAGAAGCAGCCGAGGCTTGCACGGACTGACGAGGAGTATGCGAAGGATGTTAAGACGCATAAGCGCGTGCTCCGGCGCGTGCAGACTGAGTTGAATCTGGTGTATGGGTTGCCTGGGCAGCCTCATACGGAGGCGACTCTGACGGAGTGGGGGGCGCAGTTTGCTGGGAAGCAGGCGGTGCTGGAGATCACCCAGATGCCGGGGAACGACGAGTTCGATGCGAGTAACTTCTTTCTCTGGGCTACTATTGCGGCGCCGGGTACCGAAGTGTTGGATAAGAAGACTGGGGCTGTGGTAGGGACTGCGTTGGATGAGGCGAAGAAGAAGATCACCAAGCAGAACAAGAGGGTAGAGGCGAAGAAGTCGATGGGGAAGACGGCCGCACAGTTTGGCGGGAGTGCTCCTAGCGGGTTCTAAGCGACGTTTCCAGTGGCGGGGGCAGTGTCCGTAATGTCCTTGCCAGCGCTCCCTCTCGGGTTGGGCGGGCCCGGGGGGGAGCGTCCTTTTCAAGGGGAGGTTGGAGTGGATCGAGTGTTGGCGGTGTTGCTGGCGATAGGGTTTGTTGGGGTGATTATTGCGGGGGAGCATCTGTGGTTGTGGGTGATGGAGAGGCAGGCTAAGAAGAGAGGGAAAGGATGAAGATAGATAAGCTGTACTGTCCATGTGACGAGCAGACGCATGAGATTGAGCACTACACGCATATGGAGTGCCCGGATCCGCCGGGGCCGTTTCCATTGCTGATGGCGATTCTGGATGTTAATGCGAATGACAAGGCGCATACGGGGAATAAGCTGACCGCAACGAGGCTTACGGGGTGTCCACGGGCGTCGGCCATTCAGGACAATGTCATGTGCCGGTATGATATTCGGCATAGCTTCTCGACTATCTGGGGCACGGCGATGAATGAGTTGATGGACCGGCATACGCCGGAGGGGTTGGTGGCGCAGATGACGCTGCCCCCGGCGTTCTTGTTTAAGAGGCAGTTTCCTCCTAATGGGGTGTTGGTAGGGGGGACGCCGGATTTGCTGCCAGCGGATTTCAGCGGGGTGTATGATTATAAGTGCCACTCAGGGAAGGCGCAGTACATGAAGTTTACCAAGCCTGCTGCGATTGAGTTGAGCGCACAGGTGAGTTTATACGCTCATCTGCTGAAGCAGGCCAAGCCCGAGGCGTTGCCGGTGAAGTTCGTTGCGTGGCACGGAGCGATGAAGGCAGCGGCTGATAAGTTTCCGCCTTGGTTTCCCCAGGAGTTACAGTTCCTGACGGAGGATGAGATCGCTGCGTTGAGGCCGTATGGTGGGAGGTATACGGTAGCGGAGCATATTGGGATGTTTCGTCGGTTCCACGGGAAGGTCGATGCGATTAACCTGAAGTATCGTGAGGCAGAGGAAGGAGATCAACTCAATGAGCAGCGGCAACAGGAAATCGAAGAAGCCATTAGGGAGATTCCCCTCGTCGGACGAGATGTCTGGAGAGGAGCGAAGTGCAACCTCTACTGCGACGTCAAGTGGGACTGCGACCGGATCGAAGGAATCGTTAGCATCTAGGTTGGCGAATGTGGAGGATAGCTCGTGCCTGGGAGAGGCACCAAAGGGGGTTTTCTTACAGGTTAATATTAACCTGGATGGGACGATGGCATTTAGGTATAACAGTGACGTGGGGGTGAAGGTTATTAGTAGTGTGGCGACAATGACGAGGCTTGTCGGGCAGATTCGAATGCTGGAGTCTCAGGTTACAGAGTGGGCGAAGCACCACGCGGTTAAGAATCAGCTTAGAGAGGTTATGCTTAGGGAGGTGCTTATGCAGAGTGAACCAGAGGGGAAGGCGAACTGATGACGAAAGAAGAGAGGGAAGTGATTGAGGCGGCAACGCAAGCGGTGAGAGGTTTATGGGTGGACGGTCCTCATAGCCTAGCGTTGGATAGACTGCATAGAGCGGTCAAAGCTATGGCACCATTGCCTTTTACAGCGCGTGCTACATTGCCACGGGCAGGGGAACTTCTGGATTGCGCTCGATGTGGTGGTCTGGTGGCCATTGAGGAAGCGGCCAAGCATGTGCGTTGGCATGAATCAGAGGCGAACTGATGGGCTGTATTGAGGTGCCCTATGCGGGGCCGTTGTCAACGGCGAGGTTGGTTGTGGTGGGAGAGAGCCCAGGCGAGCAGGAGGAGAAGCATGGCGTGCCGTTCTGGCCCTGGGCCCCGAGTGGGAAGATCATGACGCAAGGGCTTGGGGGGGAAGGAGAAAGGGAGCGGGTGGTGTTGACGAATGCGTCGAAGGTGAGGCCGGCGTACAAGGAGTCGCCAGCGCATAAGAAGGTGAGACTGGCGGAGTGGACGCCGGTGTTGGGTAGGGAGTTGAAGGAGGCGAAGGAGTGTCGGACGTTGTTGCTGGTAGGGGCGGATGCGGTGCAGGGGGTGCTAGGGAGTAAGCTGCATCAGACGCCGGCGGGGAGGTACCAGAACGAGCGTTCTATTATGTTGTGGCATGGGAGTGTGTTGACGAGGGCGGAAGCGGAAGCGATGAGAGGGTTGTGGAATACTGTGTGGCCTATGGTAGAGGAGTTGCCGCCAAAGGTACATAGCGTAGTAATAACGCTGCACCCTGCGTTCTCGTTGCGAGGGAGGAGCGCGTTCAAGCCAGGGATTAAGACGAACATTGCACGCGCGGCGAGGTGGAGCATTGCGAGGGAAGGGCCAAAGCGGGTACCGGAGGGGGTTTTTAACCTAACGGCTATGCCGGATGAGGTGCATGAGGCCCGGGCTCAGTGCGACATGGCAAGGGAGCCATGGATGTTCGATATAGAAACGCCGTACGAGAACCATGAGCGGATCACGGAGATGGGAATTCTTACCCAGGGAGCGGCGTTTGTGTTTCCTTGGGATGAGGGATACTCGGCAGTGATGCGTGATGCGTTTGCGGGCAAAGGGGTGTCAGGGGGGCACAATGTGTATGCGTTTGATCTGCCGACGCTGGCGAATTATGGTGTAGAGCCGGGGCCGGAGAGGAAGATCGTTGATACCATTGTCGCGGGGTCGTTGGTGTGGCCTCCGTTCAAGGGGAGTAAGAAGGCAAGGTGGTTGGCGTTGAGCGCGTGCGTGTTGAGGGTGTGCGATGGGTTGGCGTTTTGGAAGAAACCGGAGTGGGAGACGACGCGCGCGCTGTTTCAAGCGAGTTGGCCGGGCGTGCCGGAGTGGCTGCAGCCGAGGTTGTACTGTGGGCTTGACAATGTGTACACGGGGAAGCTGTGGCGGGCGGAGAGGGCCTTGTTGAAGGCGGAAGGGATGTTGTAATGAACGGGTCCATGGGGGTGATACTGCAGTTTCAAGCATTGCATAAGATGACCTTGAAGCCGGGGGATGTGTTGTTTCTAGATGAGGAGACTGGTATGGTGACGACCCGAGCCACTTACCACGCCATAGGGGTAGTGGTGCGCGCCCAGAAGCCGAAGAGGCGGAAGAGTCGGGTTTGGTTGGCTGTGCTGCCACAGAGAGTAGAGAGTATGGTGGAAAGACCCTAACGCAAAGACTTGGGAGGAAGAATGAATCGTTACACGATTACACTGGGGAAGGTGACTGTTGTTGCGGAGGAGGAGGCGCCTGAGACGGTGAGCGAACGGTTTGCTAAGGGGTTTGAAGCGCACTCACCAGCATGGGCGAGAGAGTTTCGTCTCAAGAGAGGTGGGCCCAACCAAGACGACTACCCAGAGGTGTCTGTACAGACGTGTATGAAGTGTGGGTCGTTGATTCTGACGGGGTTTAAGATGATACACGAGAGGAGGTGTTGGTATGACCGGTGAGCGTATGACGACTGACCAGAAGATGTTGGCGATGGTTGCATTGGATTACAGGACGAGCGTAATGCTCAGTCCGTATACAAAGAAGTGGTATGTAAGCTGCCGGGCTGAGGTTAAGGAGGGAAGCATAGTTAGCTCCCCTCTATACCATAGTACAACCGCCGAACAATCGATCCGTGAAACCTGGGAGGAGTATTCTAAGGCCCTGTGTGTTGTTGTCAATGTCATGAAGAAGAATCGCCGAGAGGTACGGTGGAATGGCTTCATGTGGGATGATGTTTAGTAGGCGCGCGTTCCTGGGGGCGTTGGCTGCGGTGCCTGTTGCGGTTGGGATTGCCCTACAAGCTAAGACTTCTACGAACTTCCCGTGGAAGATCTACTTCCGCCCTGGGTGGATGGGTGCGGATAAGCGGGCTCTGATGGGGTGGAAGGCACACTATAGCTTAGGGCTTGACCCGTACCGAGGGACGGCGAAGACTTCTACGAACTTTCCTACGGCCGCGCTTTGGAGGAAACATGGGCGTCTTTAGCGAGGTGTACGTGCCGGCGTTCCCAGTCTTTGCAAAGCTGCGCCGGCGGGGCATGCCGCTTGATACTGCGTGTCGGGCGAGGCTAAGGGTAGAGACGGTGCTACGGCTGGCCAAGGCGGAGCGCGAGACGGGTAAGCTGGCGCAGGACTTTCATGTGCAGCGGATTGAGCGGATAAAGGCAGCGATTGCGGGGCTAGAGGATAGACTTGGGGAGGAGATGCTCCTTGCGCGTAGCTGCCGGAGGGCCGGGCTCCAGATAGGCTGTGAGAAGCACCCAGAATACCTGGGCCTGACAAAGCGGGCGAAGTGCCCTGGGTGTGCGAATCGTTACGAGCGCTCGGCTGGGCTACGTGCCACCATAAAGGACTACAAAGGCCGCATCCGCAAGGGCAAGGCGATCATCAAACGCATCGGGCCTTTCTTCCAGGTCGGCAACGACCATCACTGGAGGGAGTTGCTCTTTGAACCGGTGAAGGACGGTGGGCTTGGGTTGACAGCGGTAGCGTGGACGGACGTGAATAGGCTGGCCCAGGTGGATGATGAGGCTATCGAGAAGTTGATGGTGAAGCACCCAGAGGTAGAGTTGCTACAGTTAAGGGTAGCGTCGAAGCAGAGTGAGGCACGGCTGACACGGCGATTGGGCATGCTGCATCAGGATGATGGGTCATGGGCGCCGAACCCGAAGTATGAACCGAACGCGAGTGGGCGGATGCGGTTTGCTTATGCGTTGCATAGGTCGACGGGGAGGGTAAGTAGCGGGGCCGACGAGATCGAGGAGGATAAGAGCATCGAGAGCCCTGGTAACGGACAGAACATCCCCGAGGAGGATCGGGTGATGTATGTTGCTGATCCGGGAATGAGGTTGCTTGCGAGGGACTGGAGCCAGATCGAAGCGCGTGTGGTGGCATGGCTTGCGAGAGAGATTGAGATGTTGCGGATGTGGGTACGAGGGGAGGATATCCATGCGAGGAATGCGCTGACGTTCTGGAAGACACTCGCGGAGTTGGGACTGTGGAAGGGAGAGATGCCTTCGCTTGCGAGGGTAGATGCAGCGAAGTTTCTTTTCCAAGGGAAGCATCGGACGTTTAGGTACGCGAATAAGAGGTCGACCCACGGGCGGAACTACGCCATGCAGCCGAGGAAGGAGTCGGATCGGTTTGGGCTGCCGTTGAGGGTTGTTGAGGCGTTGCATAGGGCGTACTGGGAGGAGTGGGCACGGATTAAAGCCTGGCAGGAGGAGACCTTTCAGAAGGTGTGCCGGCAGAGGTGGCTTGCGAACTCTTGGGGGAAGAAGCTCTGGGCGCATAACTGGGCCAAGAGGAAGGGCCTGTGGGTGGTGGCAGATCGGGAAGAGTTCATTGCGTTCGTGCCCCAGGTTGATGTGGTGATGATGTGCTTGACGTGCTTGCCGGATGTGGAGAGGATATTCGCCGGTGCTGGGGGGGAGTTGTTTACGACGACGCATGACTCTTACCTGGGGCAGGTACCGGATGATGATAGCATTGCGGAAGTGACGATGTCTATGCTTGCGCGGACGATGGAGAGGGAGTGGAGGAAGCTCGGCCAGATCCCCGGGCACGAGGAGGAGTTCGGGTGGTTTACGTGTCCGACGGATGGTGAGTGGGGGTATAACTGGGGGCCTTGGAGTGATGAGAATCCGAAAGGGATGAGAAAGGAGTAAGTATGAATAGAATATTCGAGGGAATGACCATAGCCGCGATAGGGGCCGTGCTGTTTGCTACGGGTCTGGCGGTGGGGGTAACTTTCATGGGCCTTGCAAAGACCGCTGATGAGGAGCCTGTACCCGTGAGCTTAACAGCGCCTTCGTTCGAAGAGGCGAGAGAGTCGGCTGAGTTCTGCGCGCCTGGGGCGGTTCGGTTCTCTCTGTGCCGAGGGGATGGGTGGAATGATGTGTCACTGATGGAGTCAGAGTTGATGTTCCGTGCGGCGACTGAGTGTGCGGCATTGCTGCGTCAGTTTAATTGATGGGGAGGTAGCGTATGCCCTCGATGATTGATGTACGTTCGTGCATCCCCCAGGGTGGGTTTCTACATTCATGGTTGGAGTGGGCGAGACCGCTGAGGCCGGCGGAGTCGTTCTTTCTGTTTGCGTTACTGGCCTGTGCGAGTGCAGCGGTTAATAGGAGGATTCTCGTGAACCCTGGCGAGGAGCCGGAGGTTTTCACCAACACATATACGGTGCTGATAGGGCCGAGTGGGTCGGTTAAGACCACTGCGGCGAAGTACGCGACCCGCCTCCTGAAGGATGCCGTGCCGGAGACGCCGTGCCTGCCAACGTCGTACACGATGGAGGGGCTGTGCGAGGAGTTACACCTACAGTGTGAAGCTGCTGAAGAGGGAAAGAAGAAGTGCGGGGGGTTGTCGTTCGCGCCGGAGTTTTCGAAGTTAATAGGGGGTGTGGACTATCAGCTTTCGAACTTGGGCTTCCTGACTCAGCTTTGGGATAGCCCGAACTATGAGTCAAGGAAGACCCGTACGCACGGGCTGGAGGAGTTCTTTAATCCGTATCTAGTGATACTTGGGCTTAGTGCGCCGAAGGGGATTCAGGGGGTGGATCCTAATGTGCTTGATGCAGGAGGGCTGAGGAGGATTCTGTTCGTTGTGGAGCAAGGGCCGAAGCATAGGGAGGTACGGCCTAAGTTGAATAGTGTCTTGTTTAATGCGCTAGGGGATGTGTTCCGAGGGAGGCTACGGCCGGGTGCGTTTGGCGCGACGATGATGCGGTTGAGTGATGAGGCGCATGCGTTGCGGGATACATGGGAAGAGGAGTTCCTCGGACCAACGCATGATACAAGCAGCGAGAGGGAGGGGTATTTTGTGGCGTGTGCAGAGGCGCATGCGATGAAGCTCGCTGCTATGGTGACTGTGTTGGAGACGGATCACCCAGATAGGTTGGAGGTAGGTGCGCTGCGAATAGGGCATAAGCTGGTAGAGGCTATTATGCCGAGGCAGTTTGAGTTCTACCGGTCGCTTGTACCGACAGCGTATGCAAGGTTGAAGGCGTCGATGTTGAACTTGCTACGACAAGGTGGGGGGATGATGAAGCAGCGCGCGTTTGATCGGAAGGTAGGGGATGATACGGGAGCGGAACCAGCGGAGATCTTGCGTGCGAAGAGTGGGCTGTTGACGGATAAGAGAGTGGAAGTGTCGACCGATGGGGCGCATATCAGGCTGAAGGAGGAGTAGTATGCCGTACATTGAGCAGAAGGAAAGGGTGCAGTTGTTGGACCGGGATCCTCGGGATGTTGGTGAGCTTGCGTATGAGCTTGCTGAGGATGTAGAGATATATCTAACGACGAGGAAGGGCGGGATTCGATTCACGGACCTGGCGCATGTCGTAGGGGCGCTTGATTTGGTGAAGCTGGAGTTCTATCATAGGATCGTGGCACCGTACGAGAAGAACAAGATGCGTGAGAATGGTGATGTCTGGGGCGGGACTATTAAGAAGCTCGGCCTATCGGAGGTGTGAGATGGCGGTTACTTTTGGGGTGTGGGTGTGGCATCTGCATTACAAGGAGTGTGGGTTTTTGAAAGGGCCCTTTGAAGGGACGCTTGACGAGGCGACGACGTGGGCGAAGAGGCTCCTTGAGGAGCAGGGATGGGACCATGGGCAGGTGTATGAGATAACGCCGACTGGGGTGGGGGTTGATGCTGATGAGCGCACCTAGAGACTATCAAAGGTACCCTTATGGGACCATACATGGCCCCAGCCCTGCTGGGGTAAAGTACGACGACGGGAAGCTCAGGTTTGACTTGATCCCACCGCTTGCGATGGCAGAGTTCGCGCGTGTGTATACAATCGGTGCGAAGAAGTACGAGGACAGGAACTGGGAGAAGGGCCTGAAGTGGGGGCGTGTCTTTCGGGCCTTGATCGCGCATGCCTTCAAGTGGTGGGCCGGGGAGAAGAGAGATCCAGATGGGCAGCACCCGCTTGCGAGTGTGATGTGGTGTGCGGCGACGTTGATGCAGTATGAGCACACTCACCGTGAGTTAGATGATAGGAGCACGCACCTTGCCCACCGCCCGGGGGACATTGACTACATATTCCGGCCGGAGCGCGTGCCACATGATCCGTTTGAGGTGACCAGAAAGGAAAATAAAGCGATCAGTAAAGACACGGACAAGCGCCTAGCTAAGGAGAGGGTCGATGACGAGGTGCGCGTCCGGTGGCGCGAGAGCGCGAGATGAAACGCAAAGTCGTTGAGATTATCTGGGACGATGCGTCGAGTAACTCGGATCGATGGCAACCAACCGAGGCGTCCGACCCGGACGACTTCTTCGGGATGCCCTGTGTGACGTATGGGATCTTGTTGTTAGAGACAGACGCGATCTATCGTGTGTACATGACTAGATCCACGGAAGGGGCTCGTGCGGTTGAGTTTGATATACCGAAGTCGTGTGTGCGACGTGTACGTACAGTAGCAACGGTGCCGAATTTGCGGCCCTGGCGTAGGAAAGTTTCGAAGCGTCAGTTGGCTACGATGATGGCAAGCACAAAAGGGGATTGAGGAATGAGAGTTTACCTAGCAGGGACTATCACGGCGGACCCGTCGACGCACTCTTGGAGAGCGACGGCGTGCGAGCATCTGAGGAACATGGGGCATATACCGCTGAGTCCGATGCGGCGGAAGGACCCGGAAGAGATCTCACCGGATGGGCTGACGAGTGATATCAGTCCGTTTCTATTTGTCGAACGGGACGAGATGGACATTCGTAGTGCGGATGTGATGATTCTTAACGCGCTTGGGATGGCCGACCTAAAGCGCCAGAGCATCGGAACATGGGCAGAGATGGGGATGGCGAGGATTCTGCACATGCCTATCATCATCATCGCAACGGATCATGATGTTGTGAAGTATCCTTTCGTTCAGAAGTGGGCTTGTTCGGTGGTACCGAACCTAGGGGAAGCGCTTGACGTGGTGTACTGGCTGGCGGACTAGCGTGCCTTGCGGGACTGGCGAATGTGCGCGAAGTAGAGGATGTCCTTCGCGCGCTGGCGTTGCGCAGGGGAGAGGCCCTTAGCGTTCTGCAGGTCCACTGAGGCTTTGCGCGCAAGGCGTACCCATTCGGATTCGGAAGCGTCGTAGAGGATGTGCCGTTCGAGCGAGGTAAGGCGGGCTTTTTCATCGACGGTTTCCTTCTGCTTGCGGAAGTCAGCAGGATCCCATACAAAATTAGGATGCTTACGCCCGATCTCTGCTATCGCGGACTCGAAGCGGGCTGCGTCAGCAGGGGAGGTGCCGCCGTAGTGGCGGAGGGCCTTCTGGCGGAGGTTGGTAAGGTCTTTGCCAAGGGCGCGGGACTCGAAGAGGGCCTCGCTCTCCTGGCGGGAGGCTACCGAACGGCCACGGAAGATCTCTTGGAAGCGCTCGGAGGCGTCGCGTATGTATTTGGGGCGACCTTTCTCGTCGAGCTTGGCGCCGGGGCGGTGTTGTTCGTTGGCAACCGCTTCGAAGGCATCGTTAAGTTGCTTGGAGGCTTGACCAAGAGGGAGGAAGATAGCTACATCTTCTGGGATTGGAACGTTAAGACCAGGGACACCATAACGAGGGAGATCGACTTGGTTAGTCCACTCGAAGGTGTTGCCAAAGGTGCGGTTGATAGCGTCCTCTTGCTCGGAAGAGATTGGGGTGCCAACAGCGTGGGTGCCGATGCCGACGCTCGCGTTCCAGAGGTCTTTGACGGTTGTGGTGACGGGCTTGCTCACATCGAGACGTCCGCTTGCGATGCCTTCTATGGTAACACCGGGAAAAGGTCCAACCTGACCGATGCCAACACGAGGGGCAAGGTCAGGGACTTCACGGTTCTTGAAGGCTTCGTGTACGTTGGGGGCACGGCCTTCCTGGGCGCTTTGGATAAGTTCGGATCCGACGGCCGTTGTGCCACCGAGGATAACGCCGGAGAGGGTAAAGTTCTTTTCCCAGGCACGGGC
>SDBT01011956.1_pt1 | contig 13945 bp, 10 predicted proteins | sample 2277101 | NCBI WGS metagenome assembly SDBT01 (sample SAMN10404973, study PRJNA504765) | marine sediment metagenome | isolation source: marine sediment core GS10_PC15, 103 cmbsf | place: Arctic Ocean: Southern Knipovich Ridge | collected 2010 | reverse complement strand
AAGGGAGAAGGGATTCCGGGCTTGACGAGGAGTATCCGTTTCTCAGTCAGAAAGCGGTAGTCGAGGGAACCATCAGTTCCTTCCACCTTGACGGGGGAAGGCCAGGATGGGGGTGATCAAAGAAACCGTTGATAAATCCAAAGAACGCGGGCGAAGCCCGCTACTCCCTCTTGAAAAGGGGGCTGGGGGGATTTTTCATACCGCCTGGGAACTCTAAAAACACTTCACAAACTTGCTAAGAGGAGCAACTGCTTGGATAAATCCACCCTCATGCAATGGGTACACAATTGGCGACGGGTTCTGACTCAGGACATCTGCACAATGCCAGATAGCGCAGACCAGATCGCGGAGACAGCGCGCGCCGTTCAACGCCTTCTCTGCAATTCCATAATCTCACAGATGCTCGCGTGCAGAGGTTTGCCGGATGCTGGATACTCCATGCTGGAAACCGAAAACCGAAAACTGACAACTGAAAACTGTATACAGCAAGAGCTTTCCGGGATGGATCTGAGTGAGATTCCCTTCGAGGCGTTGAGCGACATATACGAAAGCTATCTGGCCAGGAAACTAGTTCTGAACGACTCAACAGGCGAACTTGAATACTCGCCCGAAGGTGGACTCAGGAAGGGCAAGGGCATATACTACACGCCGCCTTATATTGTGCGCCACATTGTGGATCGGACACTGGGAAGATACCTCTGGGGGACAGATGATGGTCGGCCAGAAAAAAACGCTGTAGCTAAGACACCGGTGGACATTTATCATTTAAAGATTCTTGACCCCGCCTGCGGATCAGGCTCATTTCTCAGCTACGCCTTTGATATTCTGGCGGAATTCTATGCCTTCCATGACTCCCATACTGAAGCTGACTGGCTCTCGTTCATTCTCGAAAACCACCTCTACGGCATAGACGTGGACAGCGATGCGGTAGACATGACCTGCGCCATCCTGAAACTCAAAGCTCTGGAGCGTATGGGTCTCGCGCCGGCTGAGCCGCCGAATATGAACGTCAGGCAGGGCAACTTCCTCATCTCAGACCCATCTGCTCCGCCAAATTTAAAGCCTTTTGATTGGGAAACGGAAGCGCCAGACGTCATGGCTGATGGCGGATTCAGCATGATCCTGGGGAATCCACCTTACGGAGCGAAGCTCACCTCAACTGAGCGAAAGCTGATCAAGGAAAGCTATGAGACGCGCAGAAGCTCAGATTCATCGTCGCTTTTCGTCGAAAAAGCCGTGAAGATGCTCAAAGACGACGGAATTCTGGGGTTCATAGTTCCCAAGTCTCTAAGCTACGTCGTGTCGTGGGAGCCTATCAGGGAATTCCTGCTGGATCATTGCAGGATCGTGGAGATCGCCGACGCGAGGGAGGCTTTCAAGGGCGTGCTTCTGGAGCAGATGGTGATGATCGCCCGGAGGCAAACCGGATCAACCGAACGAACGGTCATCTCGCTTCTACGGCCTGAATCGGCGATTGTTTCTCACAGCATTGATAGCTCCGCTCTGGCGCCCAAGAGGTTCTCAATATGGCTCAGCAGCGACAGGATCAGGGGCATAGTTGACAGGATATGGGAGAAGAGCGTCCCGCTTGGTGGGATAGCGGAGATCTGGAACGGCCTGAACATCCAGGGGTTGCCGGTCTTTTCAGATGTGCGGGATGCGGAGCATGATCGCCCGTGTTTGAGAGGGAGGGACATCCAGCGCCACCGCATCCGCCGGGACGTGCAGTACATACAGGTAACGGACGCGGTAAAGCGCGGCCGCCTATCACTGGAGATGTTCCAGAAGCCAAGAATCATCGCCCAGGACATCGTCGCCCACATAAAGAATCCCAAGCCCCACATCAAGCTCATGGCCGCCATAGACAGGTCCGGAAGCTGGCTCAACGTGAATACTGTGACCAACATCATCAGTTCCGGATATCCCCTCGAATACCTGTGCGGGATACTCAACTCGCGCCTGATCTCGTGGTACGCCTATGATTTCATATACAACCGCTCCATAAGAACCATGCACTTCCGGCGCGGCTACGCCGACCAGATACCAATACGGCGTGTGGATATGGATGATCCCCACGACAAACTCATGTATGAGCAGTTGACCGCATATGTGGATGAAATAATCGCTCTCCATAATGACGAAACACCGACGGAGAACGAAATCGCCGCACTGGACGAAAAAATCGACGAACTGGTCTACAAGCTCTACGGCATCACTCATGCAGATGTCAGTTTCCTCAGCAAACAGGCCGGACTCTACTGAAAATAATTGTACCTGCGTTCAGAAAAAAGTTAGTTGCACCTAAAAGTAGGCCAAAAGGTAGCCAAAAGGTGGCCACTTTTCGTTTTTTCTATTAGTCTATTGGTCGATTAGTCAATTAGTTTATGAGTCCATGAGTCTATGGGTCTATGAGTATTAGCTAAGATAGAATCCTGTTGCTGGGAATTGCAGTATTGCCAGTCAAAAAACATCCTCATTATCAATATCGAGTTATCATCCATATTACGTGACAATTTTGTGGGTTCGTGGGTCTATACGCATTTAGGCGATCAGTCCATTAAATGATAGATATCAGATGCCTCAACCCACCAACCACATCCGACCCAAGATGAAAGCGGATAACTCGCCGCCATGCGAACATCATAGCTTGCAGGTCTCCCAGAGCCTGAGCCTCTTTGAGCACACCGAAGGTAATGGATGAATCTGGCGATCCTGCTTCATCGGGAATGGGCGCATCTTCGGCATCATCGGCTGTGAATTGAATGAAGAGTCCGTTACCTGAATCGCCCTTGTGAAGCTGCCCTGTGGAGTGCAGGAAGCGCGGCCCATAGCCCACAGTTGTCGCCAGCTTCAGCCGATCACGCAAGTGGATGCGGAATTCTTGCAGTACTTTTGTGGTGTCTTCAGTAGGCTGGACATAAGCCTGAATTGCTATATAATCCCGCTCTACGGCCTGATTCAGGAACGAATCCAGTATTCCTTCCAGGCTATCTCCCGCAAAGATAGAGTATGCTTTGATCCCGTCTGCCTTCAGCTTGTGGGGCATCATAGGCAGCGCGCCTTTCTCTTTGTAGGCCGAAACCATCTCCTTGGCTAACACTTTAGCTGATTCCACGTTTGGCTGATCGAAAGGATTGATGCCCAGACGATGCCCGGCAACGGCAGTTGCCATCTCCCATCGGAAGAATTCGCCGCCCAAATCATACAGGTCCTTCAGATCGATCTGAACCACCGGATGATCGGCATCAGTCAAAGCCTGCACAGCGGCATCGTATGTATCATCGCCATCCAGACGCAGGTAGACGAAGAGTCGATCGTCTCCATACACCTCCGGCGTATATGGCATCTCACCATCCACCGGCAGGATGCCTTTGCCTTCCTTACCTGTACTCTCGGCGATAAGCTGTTCCGCCCAGGCTCCCAGAGCGGCCAGGGGTGGTGATGCGATCAGCGTCAATTTGTCACGTTTGGCAAGGGCCAATTCGCTCATTACAGCGCCCAGAAAAGCGCCGGCGTTTTCACTGTGCATCATAGCCATAGCTCGATCTAAAAGCGTCGCAACGTCCACACCCACCAGCATCGCCGGCACCAAACCGAAGTATGACAAGACCGAATATCGTCCACCGATGGTGGAGTCATTGAGAAACGTCTGACGGAATTTATACCGCTTGGCAATGTCTGCCAGATTACTGCCGGGATCTGTGATAGCGACGAAGTGCTTCCCTGCATTATCCACTCCCACTGCGTCGGCTACCTTATTGTAAAAGAACTTGAAAAATGAAAGAGTCTCTACTGTACCGCCGGATTTGGTAGAAACAATAAAGAGTGTCCGACTCAGATCAAGTCTATTTGCATGTGCCAAAACCGCGCCGGGATCGGTGCTGTCCAGAACAGCCAGATCCAGATAACCATCCCCTACACCAAAGGTCTCGCGGAAAACTTCCGGGGCTAAGCTGGAGCCGCCCATTCCCAACAGGAGAGCATGAGTATAGCCATCGTCGCGCACGGCTTTAGTCAGTTTTTCTATGCGGTGTATGCTCTTCTTCATCGGCCCGGCGATGTGCAGCCAGCCTAATCTGTTGCTGATCTCCGCTGGGTCTGGCTTCCAGAGAGTGTAATCATGACCACAGAGACGGTGCATGATCAATTTTGTCTCCATGTCAGCCAGAGCCGCGTCTACACTAGCCTGATACTTCCCCAGACTAGTTGATATATTCTGCTTCGTCATCTCTGTTCTCCTCAATTTTGGATCCGAGTGCTATTCCGGGCTTATCTCCACAGGTTTCCCTGCCTCAGCGCTTTCAATCGCCCCAAAGACCATCGCGAGGCTCTTTATGTTGTCGGTGCAGATAGTCTCCGGAGTTCCACCCGTCTGGACGCATCGAATAAACTCTTTGATCAATCCCTCATGCCCGCCTACCTTCTCTTTCGGATCATGTGGTGGAATCTCCACGTCCTCCCATTTGGAGAAGAAATCGCCAGTCTCAGCTACCACCTGAATCTGAAAGCTGCTGCCGCCGTCCCATTTGACGCTGCCATTTTCGCCAATTATTCGCCAGTCACATTCCCAGGAGGTATTCATCCCCTCAGCGCACCAGCTTCCTCTGTACGTATACACAGCGCCGCCAGTCATCTCGAATATTGCGATTGCGGACGCATCATGGTCGTACCATGAGCCAGATGGATTCCACTCTTTGCAGTAAACTGAGGTTGGATCTGCGCCAATGATAAAGCGCGCTGCGTCAAAGGTGTGTATTGCCATATCCAGCAGCAGCACATGCTCCATGTGATCCCGGAATCCACCGAAATGCGCGCCGATATAGAAATCGCAGTCTAAGGTGGTTATCGCACCAATTCTTCCGGATTCCAGAAAAGCCCTGAGTTGGCGAATCCTGGGGTCATAGCGGCGATTCTGTATGACGGCGTATATCTTCCCGGCCTCTTTAGCGGCGGCAACCACTTTCCCGGCGTTCTCCATAGAATCAGCCATAGGCTTCTCGCCCATGACGTGACATCCGTGCTTTAAGGCTTCCAGAGTTACGCAGGCGTGCGCCTCCGGCACGGTACAATCGAAAACCACGTCCGGCGCGGTCTGATCCAGCACAGATTTCATATCCGTGCCGATCATCGCATCCTGCAATCCAAACCGCTCAGCCTTTCCCCGGGCAGCCTCTTCTCTGATATCCACCAACCCAACTATTTCCATTTCCGAAAGTCCTTTTGAGACTTCCAGCCATCTTCCACTCATTCCTCCACAGCCAACTAAAACAACGCGGATCTCCTTAGCCATTTCAAGCCCTCCATGCCTCGTCTACGTCTACCATTTCCCCATCTCGACTGGCCGACAGATACGCGGCGTCAACGATAGCCATCGTTTGCAGGTTATCGCGGCCACTGTTCATAAACTCGCTCTCTGTACCTATGGACTCCAACAGACATTTCATATTCTCACCCATCGCCATACTTGTGGCGCTTTTGCGTAAATATTCCTGCTTCCGCGCTTCTCCGCCAACTGGATGAATTGTCAGAATACATGGGTCATCGGATGTAATGGCCTTTTTCACGGACAGCAGCGAACCCGCAGTTCCATCAACGCGCACCCGGCATTCGGGAATAGTCGGCGAGTGCCAACTGGAGACCATAGTGCCAACAACGCCATCGGTGAACTGGATCGTAAGAGCAGTGAATGTTTCGCCACGGACATCGTCGCCCCAATACCGTGTCACAGCGCTGACTTTCTCCGGCGGACGCCCGGCCAGCCAGCGAATGCGGTCAAGAACATGAATGCTGAAGATGCTGATCTCCAGACGCTTTTCATCTTTGCGCCAGCCACCTGTCTTCGTGCGGTTCTGAAAATGATCGTGAGCGACAAACATAACATCGCCAATTTCGCCGGATTCTATGATCTCCTTTGCCGCCATCGTGTCCTGCATGTACCGAAGCTGTTGCCCAACGCCCAATACTACGCCCGCTTTTTCCGCTGCGCGGACAAAAGAGACAGCGTCGGAAAGTCTGTCAGCGAAAGGCTTTTCCACCAGTATGTGTATTCCATGCTCAATGGCGGGAAAGATGACATCGTCCCGAACTGACGGCGGCGTCAAAAGACTGATCACATCTACTTCACCGGATTCTATAAGTTCTTTCGTGCTTGTGAAGCGCAACGGCAATTTATACGTTTCGCAATAATTATCCAGCGTCTTCTGGTTTATATCGCAGGCTGCCACTACCTCGCAAAGATCGCCGGCTATGGCCCGGTAACCTTCAATATGCCTGCGCGCGATGCCTCCTGAACCAACTATCCCTATCCTATATTTCTTCATAATTTTCCCCTCTTCTTTATTAGACAAAGTGGTTCTTCGGGGTTAAGTGGGGCAATCGGTGGCAATCGGGACAGGAATGTCCTGACTATCGTCGCGAGAGATAGCCAAACCACCGATAGGCGGGACATTCCTGTCCCGCTCTCATAGCCCACGTATCCCGTTACCACACTTAAGTCGGAAGAACCGACAAAGTCAACGTAATCTTTATAGTCAAACTTTAGATCTTCACGCTCTGCCTTACATTTCCGCCAGTGCCGCCATAAACTCGAATCTCACACAGAGCCTCTTTCCCATCTGGAGCAGAGACAAACCATTCCAGCGATCTGCCGCCGGTAATGCCGCCCAAATGTCCCAGCGAATAATGCCCCTGAGACGACAGTAGATCAACTCCTTCGGCAGGATGGAACTCCACACGAACCGGACGCAGTCGCCGCAGTTTTTTCCCTTTATTGGATACATTGGTCGGGAATTCGCCTCGATTTGCCACCCTTGCCCGTATGCGGAATACCTGACCACCCATAGCATCCGCCTGGACATCCTCCAGTACAATTAGCGGGTGTTTGGCGGCGTGTTCCAGCGTGAATTTATACGTTCCCTCTGAGATCTTCGCCAGGTCGCGGAGAGTGGGGTTGGACAAATGGCGTCTCAGGAATCCACCGATCTCGACTTTCCCCAGTTGTGGGTGATCAAAGGGCTGCCAGTCCTGATATACAGGCTCGCGTTCCTCCTGCTCATCCCACCATTTCATCATTTTCCGCATTTCCGCTTCGCTATCTTCGTTAGTTTCCACCTCGAACTGCTGTTCGGTGGTGATGCCGGCGCTGTTTTTCATGATCCCCAACTCGAACTCAAACACAAACAGCCCCAGGTGATGGTATCCAAAATTGTGGAAATGCCCGCGCAGGTTGATGTCGCGTCCCCGATCCCGGTGATACTTCACCACTGGAACAACGGGGAAATCCGTGTGCTTTGACCCTATTCGCGCCAGGTCTTCCATTTCCTGAACGTCGCTCTCGTCCAGGTCCGTATCGGAGCCTGTGGATGGCGGTCTTAGCACCGCGGCAGGGCCTGTATGATAGCCCAGCACACCGAAGAGGTTGGATCTGCTGTGGACAAATTCAGCCATACAGCGCATCTCCAATTCGCTGAAGGGGAAATCCCCAGCGCCATGCTGTTCCGGTTCGGGACGCCAGTCATACGACCAGTTTCTGTTCCAGTCCAGGCTTCTGCCGCCGATGGAGATGTGATCCGTTCCATCCCATTGATGGATCTCGCCTTCCAGCAGGACACGGTAGAACGGCTTCTTTGAGTCAGCCCTGCGGCGGATGAGCAGACGTGCATCATCCGGGTCTATCACAAACGCTCCGTCGGGATGCTCCTGGCGCATGGAGAGGATCAGTCCGTCACCATTCATGTCCCTGGGATGCAGTTCATTGGGTTCAGGCTGCGAACGTTCCGTCCGACTGCGTATCGGCCCTGACGTGGTGACGACGAACTCCGCCCCATCAGGATTTATCCGCGGGACGATGTAAAAGACCACGTTTTTCAGCAGATCTGAGCTATCGCAGTCAGCCAGCAGTTGACGCGCAGTATATAGCGCGGCATGTGTGCCCGACAACTCAGTCGCGTGGATATTGCCGTGAATGAGATAACCCGGCTTGTCCTCCGGCGCGCCGGAATCATAGTCGGTTACTGTGAGGAGGTGTATTTCCCGACCATCGCGCGATTTTCCCAGAGAACTCAATCGGCAGAGATCGGGCTTCACCGATGCCAGCAATTCGACGAAGTCAGTAACTTCCTGATAAGTGAAGAAGGAACGAAAGGAAAGTTCCGGTATTTCAGTTGTATTGCCCATAATACCCCTCGTTTAATGGTTTAATTGCTAAATAGGTGTCGCCAGTAGGAGCAAATCTTGTACCCGCCCATAATCTCGTATTTGCCCATTCAGAAGGGCGATCACAAGGATCGCCCCTACGAAATAGCAAGTATTAATATATCATATCACGATCGCAAAACTCCCGCAACAGGAATTTCCGGCACGAATGCAGATCCCAGCATTATTTACTGGTATTGTCTGCGAAATTCTGTCATAATATCGGGAGGGTTCATCTTCCGATGGACCGGGTAACATTTTCTGAATGTTGCTGAAAATCCCCCCAACCCCCTTTCAAGGGGGAGCTATGGATATACTCACTGCAATAGTTTACAGACTTATCATTCCTCATAAGTCTATAGACCCTTGTATAGAGCAGACTTCCTGCTCCCCCTTGAAAAGGGGGTTGGGGGGATTTTCGAGGATAGAAGGTATATCATGCTCAAACAGGAGACATCTGATGAAACTATGCTTGCTTATACTGGTCATTCTGAGTTGTGCCCATCTGGTGCGTTCGCGTGCGTATGCCGCCGAAAAGAGGGAGAATCGCATTATCACGATCTCAACCATCTGTTTGCTGGACGATGAGCAACACCAAACTTGCGATTACGTTTTGTCCGTGATAGAACAAGCAGCGCAACGGCAGCAACATGATCTCATCGTTGCGCCGCTGACGCCCTTTCTGTCGTTCCGAGAGGGGCATGAATCGGAGGACTTGAATCGTTTTGCCGACCTGGCACGAACATATAAAACCTATCTGACTATCGCGCTGATGGAGACAGCGCAGGATGGTCGGCTGTTCTGCACATCCATCCTATTGGGACGCGAAGGGCAGGTGGTGGGGAAATATCGCAAGACTCACGCCCTGCCTGATGATACTATGGCGCTGGGCGATGAACTGCCGGTGTTTCAGACCGATTTCGGTATCCTGGGTCTCAGTCTCAGTACGGACTTCTATTTTCCCGAAGTCTATGCGGTGGAGCGTATGAAAGGCGCGGATATTCTGATCTGGCAGCATTCCCCGGAACGCTTCCGCGAGCACTTTCAATGGATGCCTCTGCTCAAGGCTCGTGCTCTGGATAGCCACGCGCATCTGGTCACTGCCATGTATGCCGACCCCCGCTGTTACATCGCCAATCGCTACAGGATGGGAATGCAGGGAGCAGCCTGGGGGCGGAGCATGATCCTCAACCGCGTTGGCACACCCATCGCCGACACTGGCTACGAGGACGGCATTGCTACCGCAATCATCGATCTGGATAAGCGCAAATTTGATCCCTACACGCCATACTACGAAGCGGAGAATATTTTCTTTGTCAATTGCCTCGGCGACCGCACAGCCTTTCATCCACTGACGGAAGATTGGGAGAAACCGGCGCTCCCGACTTTCAAGAAACGGCAGGCACGGATCGCTGTGGGCTATTTCTGGGATCAGGATATGTGGCAGAATAACGATGTGCCAGACGCCATGTTCCGTGTGCTGGATGAGGCGGCCAAGATCAAGCCGGACCTGGTTCTGCTCTCAGAAATGGGAGCACGCACTGACACCGAGATGACGCGGCAGGTGGCTGCTATGGTTGCCCAACGGGCGCGGCAGATGAATTCCTATATTCTCATCGGTGGTCTGGACGATAAAGGTGAGCGCAGCCATGCGTGGCTCTGGAATAGAGAAGGTGAGATAGTCTACAAAGAGCCAATCTACTGGACGAAGGGCTTCCCGGAGATTCAGGTCTACGATACGGATTTTGCTCGAATTGGCGTTCACCTCTGCGGCGACCTCTATACTGGCGAGATCGACCGTGTATTGGCGCTGAAGGGTGCGGAGATTATTCTTGATCCCAGCCAGATGTGGGGTGCGGATGGTTGCAGCAATCAAATGATGCTGCGGGCGCGCGCCATTGATAATGGTTGTTGGATGGCCTGCGCGCATTGGAATAGCTCCGACACGGGTCTGCGCAGCATGATCATCGATCCATACGGTCACGTCATGGCTGCATCTCAGTTTCAGCAAGAGGGGGCTATCTTCGTGGATATCGACTTCGACCAGAATAAGGTCTATTACGCCGGTCGCAAGCCCAAACAGCCAAAGCGCGGCACAAATGGCATTCAATCGTATTTCACTGAGGATATTCCAGAACAATTTCCCGGTTGGCGCGATATGATTTTCTCTCGCCGACGGCCGGAGCTTTATGGTATAATACCAACGACAAATGAGGTGATCATGAGGTATCGACCACCAGAGGACTAAGGGAGGAATTATGTAATGAGCGATCAACCCAACATACTCTTTATCACCGCGGATCATCTGCGCTACGACACTCTTGGGCATACGGGAGATCCGGTTATCCAGACGCCGGCTATAGATAGACTGGCATCCGAAGGCGTTCGTTTTGCGAACTGCTTTGTTCAGAATCCTGTGTGTCAGCCATCAAGAGCCTCGTTCATGACCGGTCGTTATCCACGCCATCACGGAGTTCGCTGGAATGGCAACAGGCTGGATGAAAATGAAGTGACGCTGATGGAATTCCTCAAAGATCATGGCTACACGACCGCCTCCATCGGCAAACATCATTTGAGCCAGCAGCGCTTCCAGAAAGCTATAGACTATATGGAGGCCAGTGGAATTCGCAACATGAAGCCCGAAAATCCCTTCGTCCAGTATGTCAAATCACGGGGATATGAGTATTTAACTGGCTTTGCGCTCCCCAATTTTCGGGAGAGTCTGGGGGCGGTTCCCTCCGACATGCCGGAGGACTGCCATCTGGACGCCTATGTGGGTCAGAAGGCGCGCGATCATCTGAAGCGGTTGGATGCGGGAAAGCCTTTTTTCATGTGGATTGGATTTTATGGCCCGCACCATCCCTATATACCTTCTGGCCGTTTCGCTCGCATGTATGATCCGGACAACGTGCCTCCATTCCATCGATCTGATGACGATTTGAGGAAGAAGCCCAGAGAGTATCGGCTTTATTGCCAGACCGAGAACCACAAATACCGGGGATTTCCGGATGCGTCAGATCTAACCTTCCGAAAAATGAAGGCCGCATACTACGGCATGGTATCTCAACTGGACTGGCAACTTGGATTGATACTTGACGCCCTCAGAGAACAGAGGTTGGAGGATAACACCGTTGTAGTCTTCACCTCAGATCATGGGGAGTTTCTGGGCGATCACGGGATCACTGCCAAAGCTCCGTTCCTCTTGGATTGTATGCTTCATGTGCCATACCTGATCCGTTTCCCCGGTGGGCAGCGAGGTATGATACTGGATAATCTGGTGGAGTCGGTGGATATCTTCCCCACTCTGGCAAGCCTGGCTGGAATGGAAATTCCTGAATGGGTTCAGGGGTATAACCTGACTCCGCTTCTTACCGGGGAAGACATGGGAGAATATAGCGATCGCGAGGCCATCTATGCTGAGGCTGTTGATAAACGCTGTTTGAGAACAAAAGAATGGAAGTTGATCCACTATCCGGCTAAGGACTATGGGGAACTCTATCATCTTACGGAAGATCCGCATGAGCTGAATAACCTCTATGATGATCTCCCGGAGATGCGCGAAAAAATGACGCTGGATTTCTACCGCCATCTGGACGCTACTGAAGATTTCAAGCATCCGCGCTATACGAGGTTCACTGAGAAAGACCCGGAAACGGGGGAAGAAGTAACCCACTATCATACATGGTAAAAGGAGAGGGTTATTCAGTTTTCTGCATTTGTTGGTTAGTGAACGCCGGTTGAGTAGGGCGAAGCCCGTATCGAAACCAAGTGAACGGGCCTACTCCGTTAATTCCGCTGGGTTTCGATACGGGCTTCGCCCTACTCAACCGGCGCTCCTCGGTAAAAAGGAGTTTCAAATTGACACCTAGAGAAAGAATACTCGCTACTTTTGAGCATAAGGTAACGGATAAAGTTCCCATACACAACATAGGTTTCACTTCGCACATTGCCTCTATCATCCTGGGGCGCGAGGCTTACGTGGGTGGTGGTATACAGCAGTGGCGAGAGGCGAAATCTCTGTGGGAAGGCGAAGAAGCGCATCAGGAGTATCTACAGAGATCCGAGCAGGACGCCTTCGACGTATCCGCCGAGCTGGGACACGATATTTTGCGCCTGCAATACTGGCGCATGTCCGAAAAACCCGCTCAGAGGAAAGACGAACGCACTTTTCTCTACGGTGACCCTGAGAAAAGCTGGCGTCTGATGAGATTTGATCCTGATACGGAACTCTATCAGGTGATCGATCAGTATCCGCCAAAGGCTGAGGATACTTTCGAGAGCATCGAGAAGCAGGTAGCAGCACAGGAAAGATCGCTGGAGAATTACCATCCAAGCTCAAAGGCCTCATCTCATACACTATCTCTCATGGAGAAATACGGGAAGAATTGGGTCGTGCGAATCGGCGGCGGAAGTCTGGGTGTTTCCTATAGTTCGCGAGCATGGCTGGAGGCCATCGCAGCAAGGCCGGATCTGGTGGCGCGGTATCTGGATGTGCAGGCAGAGCGGGCGGTCAGGAGCATGGAAGGGATAGCTGCCGCCGGCGTTAAGATGGTTTTTGGCGGCGGAGATTTTGCTTCAGAACTCGGGCCTTTTTACTCGCCGAAATCCTTTCATGACTTGATGCTGCCGCGTCTGAAGCGGATCACCGATGCCTGCCATAAACATGGTTTATACTACCTCTTCGCCAGCGACGGAAATCTATGGCCGGTGGCGGATGACCTGTTCGGAAACTCCGGTGTCGATGGCTTCTACGAGATCGATGGCAAGGCAGGGATGGATCTCAGAAAACTCAGGGAACGGTTCCCGCATCTCACGCTGATCGGAAACATCAGTTCTCACACCCTCCACACAGGGACAAAGGAGGACGTGGCCAGAGAAACCATGTCGTGCCTGGACGAAGCCAGAAGGAGCCGGGGTATCATCGTGGGAGTCTCAAACTACATTCTTCCCGGCACGCCGGAAGAGAATCTGTGGGCGATGATCGAGATTATGAGAGAGCATAGATAATACGATCTTTTCACTTATGCAATGGGTAGAGTTGTAGGACGGGAGGAAAGAGCTTATTGTATTGCCGGTTTAGGAGTGAGACATTTTGGGGGTGAAATTATGTGAGGGTCCAGCCCTTGTTCGTGGACGCAGAAGGGAGTATAATGATGAACAAAGAGGCACAGGCAGACAGTAAGAGAGAGGAGGAATCGTGGTTATGTTGAGGAAGAATTTGTCAAACGAGCAGAAAATGAAGAGAGATATATTGAGCCTAAAAGTCATAGGCATTTCTTGTATGTTTTTTGCTGTAATCTTCTATATGATGGGGACGCGGCTCCTACCGAGTGAAGGGCGGCATGTGGCTTGGATTCAAGCTGCGGCTCTTCTAGCCTTACCCCTCATCTTTATATTTGGTGCATTAGTAGGTTCCGCATTGGCAAGGATAGTCCGGCTCTTATGGGCGGAAGTGAGCGAATGCCGGGCACAAATCCAGTTATTGATGGATCAGATTTCCGCGCCAGAAGGGCGTGGATGTAACAACAGGTTGTTATGCCAACGTTTTGGTGAGGAAGACGATGAAGACAGCGTTGGGCGCTATGACTTGAGGACGTGGGAATCAAGAAAAAGGGAAATACTGGAAACTCTAAGCCTGTATTCAACACCTGTCTGAATCCTATTCCAGCTTGATGCATTTCAGATATATTCCAGGATCAGGCAAGTCTAACGCCTGGACAAACTCGCTCTGAAACTGAGTCAATGGAGCCAC
>SDBT01011955.1_pt1 | contig 13946 bp, 14 predicted proteins | sample 2277101 | NCBI WGS metagenome assembly SDBT01 (sample SAMN10404973, study PRJNA504765) | marine sediment metagenome | isolation source: marine sediment core GS10_PC15, 103 cmbsf | place: Arctic Ocean: Southern Knipovich Ridge | collected 2010 | reverse complement strand
TGATTATTCACCGGTAGCCGTCGGTGACTATTGGGCCGGGCCAAGCCATACATTACCAACGGGAGGGGGGGCGAGGTTCTCCAGCGCGCTTACCAGCAACGATTTTATCAAGTCAACGAGTATTATCGAATACGATAAGAAGAAGTTGTCAGAAAGTGCTGAAGATATTATTCGCCTGGCCGAAGTCGAAGGCCTCGACGCCCACGCAAAGAGCATAAAAATCCGACAGCAGGATTAACACTACACCTCCCAGTTAAGTTTTTCCTTATATTTCCAATAAAACCTGCCCAAAAGATGGGCCATCACCATTGTCAGATAAATGCAAACTGCGCTGAGGATATAACTTATAAGCCATGATTGTGGCAAAATCGATACTATTACAACAATGAGTCCGCCGACTGTGAAGAAGAGTAAAATCAGACCGCAGTAAGGAAGAAAAACGGTAACTGACGAAGCAATAATTAATACTGGATTTAGTGCCCGAAGAGAATCAAACAAAACCGTCGCCAGCAACACCATTGGCAAAAAAAGGACGCCGTATGTTACCAGCAGCCAAAAGATTAGGTCGGTTCGTCTGGTGATAATAAAGTATGCAAATAATGGGCCGAGACAAACAGCAATGCAAACAAAAACCTTTAATACTGGTGAAATAAGCTCCCCCGCGTTGAGTAGTACAGTCGGTGATATATCAATATTCGGTGCACGTCGACCTCCATTAGCACTATCACGAATACAGTCTGAAAGACAGTAAAGCAGATATCCTATGAAGATTACTAAAAAACCCAAGCCGAAAATAGGAGGGTGAAGCCAATAACCCAGACGGCCTAAAGGTAATAACATTCGAGGCAAAAAAGAAAGAATTGCTAAGTGAACCATACCTGAGGCACTAATCGGATAAAGAAGCACATCGATAAGCCAGGGGAATTTGCGCTTAACCGCTAATTGGGGTTCTTCAATTACTTTCACCTTGTCTGCCTTCCAAGGCTTTGGAGTCAGGACAAGCAACTAAACGTTTGTCAATTTTTCCTTAATCAGTTCTGCGGCTTTGGCAAGGCAATCTTCGATTTTTTCCGGATTTTTTCCGCCGGCCCGTGCCATTTGTGCTCGGCCGCCGCCGCCGCCGTCAACGATTGGGGCGATTTGCTTAACGACGTCGCTTGCTCTTAAACCCCTCTTTATTAAATCGCCGGTCATTCCTGCAAACAAAGTCACCTTACCATCATCGGCAAAGGCCAAAACTATGGCAGCGGATTTCGCCTTCTTTTTGAGCATATCGATAGCAGCTCTGACCTGCTCGGGAGAAGTTTTTGAAAGCCGGCCAATGATTATAGAAGTTTGGCCGATTTTTTCGCTGTTTTGAAGAAGCTGTTTTGCTTCGGCCATAATCTCGTTTTGCGTACTGCGTATTACGTTTTTCGCTTTTCGTTTTTCGCTTTTCAAGTCCTTTATCAACTGGCCAACTCTGTCAACCAGCTCTTCAGCGGGAACCTTTAGCATCTCCGAAAGCTCGTTAATAAGATTGCTTCGCTGTTCGAGATACTCGTCGAGTTTATAGCCGGTCAGCGCGGTAATTCTGCGGACACCGGCTGATATGCTCTCTTCCTTGATTATCTTGAAGCCGCCGATAGAGCCTATTCTATCAACGTGAGTGCCGCCACAAAATTCCCGGCTAAAGGCATTTGTGATTTTGTTCTTGTCCTCTGCGCCGATAGCGACAACACGAACCTCGCTGCCGTATTTTTCACCAAACAGTGCCATTGCACCGAGTTTTTGCGCCCGGTCTTTTGGCATTACCACACAGCTAACCGGATAATCTTCGGCGATTTTTTCTCTGACCAGATGCTCAACTTTTTTTAGCTGCTCGCCGGTCAAAGCCATCGGGGATGTAAAGTCAAATCTCAAATAGTCCGGGCCAACGAGACTGCCCTGCTGGGTTACCGATTTGCCGGCAACCTGCTGCAGGGCCCACTGGAGCAGGTGAGTGGCGGTATGGTTTTTCTTTATCGAGTCCCTGTCTCTGCTGACGATAGCCCTTACCTTTTCGCCGGTACCAAACGAGCCCTCAGCAACCCGGCCCTGGTGAATAGTGCAGTTGGCTATCTTTGTGGTGTTATCTACAATAAAACGTCCGTGTTCCGATTCGACAACGCCGCAATCGCCGACCTGGCCGCCCGCTTCGGCGTAGAAACAGGTTTTGTCAAGCACAATCCCAACCTCGACGCCAGCTTCAATTTGACCCTGCTTTTTGAAACCTTCTTCATCAATCCAGCCGATTATTTTACCGTCGCACCGGTCGGCGTGATATTTATGCAGGTCCTCAGTTACAGGCAATTCACCATCAGCGAGTGTTGTCATTAGTGAAACGGATTTCTGGGCTGCCCTTGCGCGCTGTCTTTGCTCTTCCATAAGCTTGTCAAATTTGGCTGTATCGACTTTTAAGTTGTGTTCTTCGGCCATAAGCTGCGTCAAATCAAGCGGAAAGCCGTATGTATCATAAAGCTGGAAAGCGTCTTCGCCGCTGATTGTCCGCTCGCGCTCGGCGTCCGTTTGCGCCCTCTCGGCAGCGGTGTTGAAGATTTCAATGCCCCTGTCAAGCGTTCTGCCGAAGTTTGCTTCTTCAGACTCGATTACCGTCGAGACGTAGTCGGCTCTTTCAGTTATCTCGCCGAACGCATCGCCCAGACAATCGACGACTACCGGGACGAGTTTGTAAATAAACGGCTCGTGCATTCCCAACTCTCTGCCAAACCTCGAAGCACGACGAAGTATTCGGCGAATCACGTATCCGCGGCCTTCGTTAGATGGAATTGCTCCATCGGTTATTGCAAAGACAAGTGAGCGAATATGGTCGGCTATTACCCTGAAGGCATTGTCGGTTTTGTTGCCGAGTTTCGATGTATATTTGTGGCCGGTGATTTTACTGGTGCGATTAATTATGGGCATAAATAAATCGGTGTCGTAGTTGCCCTTTTTTTTCTGCAGCACGGCCACGATTCTTTCCAGGCCGGCACCGGTATCGACATATCTGGCGGAAAGCGGAACAAGTTCACCGCCGGGTTGAGAGTTAAATTGTATGAAAACAAGATTCCACAGCTCAATGTACCTTGCGCAACCACTGTTAACCCGGCATTTATGACCGGGGACATTCTTTCTATCGCACATCTCGGGGCCAAGGTCGATATGTATTTCGCTGCAAGGCCCGCAGGGGCCGGTACCGCCCATCTCCCAGAAATTATCTTTCTTACCGAAAGCCAAAACCCGCTCAGCAGCTATCGAGGTTACTTTCGTCCACAGCAAGGCTGCCTCATTATCTTTGGGCAGGCCGTCAGCTTCATCGCCTGCAAAAACCGTTGCCCACAATCGGTCCGGCTCGATTCCCCAAACCTCTGTAAGAAGCTCCCAGGCCCACGAGATGGCTTCGGCCTTGAAATAATCATCGAACGACCAGTTGCCTAACATTTCAAAAAAGGTGTGGTGGTAGGTGTCTTTACCCACCTGCTCAAGGTCGTTGTGTTTGCCGCTTACGCGCAGGCATTTTTGACTGTTAACCGCCCGGCGGCACTGCGGGCTGGACAATCCTAAAAAGATGTCCTTGAACTGATTCATTCCCGCATTGGCAAAAAGCAAGGTCTCGTCGTCAACTGGAACTATGGGCGAGCTGGGGATAAATTCGTGACCTTTACTCTTGAAAAAATCTATAAAGCCGCTTCTTATCTGCTCTGCAGTTGGCACTTTACACTTTCCCAAAAACAGTTATCAATTAGTGTATAGCGTTTAGCGTATCCGTTATCATTTATTCTCTATAAGGCCTTTGGCAATGAGGACTTTATTTTTTAGTTCCTCACACAAATCTTTGTTCTCGACCAGATATTTTTTGGCGTTTTCCCTGCCCTGCCCGAGCCGGATGTCGCCATAGTTAAGCCAGGTACCGGCCTTTTCGACTACATCACAACCAACGGCCAAATCGAGCAAATCGCCTTCGTAGCTGATTCCGCTGTCGAACATAAGGTCGAATTCCGATTCACGGAAAGGCGGTGCGATTTTGTTCTTTACCACTCTGGCCCTGATGTGGGAGCCGACAGCACCAGTGCTGTCCTTTATAGTTGCCAGACGTCTCAGGTCGATTCGGATTGTGCTGTAAAACTTCAGCGCTCTTCCGCCGGGGGTGGTTTCCGGGTTGCCGAACATCACGCCAATTTTCATGCGGATTTGATTTATGAATACAAGGGCCGTTTTGCTCTTGCCGATGACGGCGGTGAGCTTTCTCATCGCCTGGCTCATCAATCTTGCCTGCAGCGCCATGTGGGCGTCACCCATTTCGCCTTCAATCTCCGCTCTTGGTGTGAGTGCGGCAACGGAGTCAATAATAATAACATCGACGGAATTGGACCTGATTAGCATCTCGGTGATTTCAAGTGCCTGTTCACCGGTGTCCGGCTGGCTGACCAGTAGGCTGGAGACGTTGACTCCGAGTCTTTTAGCCCAGGTTGTATCGAGTGCGTGTTCAGCGTCGATAAAGGCGGCCACGCCGCCTGCACGCTGGGCGCTTGCAATGACGTGAAGTGCCAGAGTGGTTTTGCCGGACGCCTCCGGACCGAACAGTTCGGTAACCCTGCCGCAAGGGATGCCCACTCCGCCAAGGGCGAGGTCCAGCGATAACGAGCCGGTGGGGATACCCTTGATTTTGGCGTATTTATGCTCATCCATTTGCATAATCGCACCCTGGCCGTATTGCTTTTCGATTTGCGCAATCACACGCTGCAGGGCGGTTTCTCCGCCGGTTTCTTTTAAGGGGGTCTGGTCTTTTTTTGTCTTTGCCATTTTTGCTTTTCTCCAATTCCGTTTGTGTTCTTTATTGTAGTTTGTAATTGCCTAACAGAGTATAAACAGGGCCGGTCGGCGTCAACCGGCTCTGGTAAACCGAGACCGAATCGGCCGGCATAACGCCAAGCTTAAAATCTCTGTAATCTGCGCTCACTGCTGCCAACTCGAGACCTGCCTTGGGCTTCCTTACCCTGCAAAGGGTCAGATGGCCTGTAAATTCTCTGCTCTCTTTGGGCCAGCCAGCCAAAGCCAACTGCTGCTCAATGTCCTTTTGCAGCCGGAGCAGATTACTGTTTACCTGGCCTGTGCCGACCCACAAGACTCTGGCACTTCTGCCGCCGAAACAGCCGACAGATTCTACACCAAGCTCGAAGCTTTTGTGTCGGCCCGCAACATCTTTGACTGTGTTACAGACCTCAACGACTTTTTCGTCTTCAATTTCGCCTAAGAACTTCAGCGTCAGGTGTATATTGTCTGGTTTCACCCATTTGACGTCGCTTTTTTTAATATCAGCTTTGCTCTGCAACTGCCGCTGCAAATCACCTAATGCGCCTCTGATTTTCTCATCAAGATCTATCGCTATAAATACTCGCATTTGGTATTTAGTCTTTAGCCGCCAGTTTCACCGGGGGCTTTTTTACGCTAAAATTGTGTCAACTCCCGCAAGGTTTCAAATCTGCTGTCGATATCGGCTTTGCTTATCGAGGTCAGAGCTGTCAGCGAAAAATCAGCAATCGTAAAAGAGGCAGCCACTGTACCGTAAGCAATCGCTATTTTTAACGAGGCAAAATCGGTGATGCTCGCGGTGCCACAGGATGCCAGATAGCCCATAAAACCTCCGGCGAAACTGTCACCTGCACCTGTTGGGTCTTTGACCTCGGCAGCCGGATAGGCCGGCAGAATAAATCTTTCCCCGCTGCCGCTGCACATTATAGAACCCGACTCGCCTTTTTTGATAATCGCAACTTTCGGGCCCATATCCAAGATTTTTTCCCCTGCACTTATCAGACTGCCGTCAGCGGCCAACATTCTTGCTTCATCCTCATTGATTATCAGGCAATCGATTTTTTTGAGCAGAGTTTCTAAATCGTCCCGATGGCCATGAATCCAGCAGTTCATCGTATCAGCAGCTACAAAAGCGGGTTTATCAATTTGTTCAAGTAACTGACACTGAAGGGCCGGTGCCGTATTTGCAAGAAAGACAAAACTGCTGTCTTTATACTCATCGGGCACAGTTGGCGGCGCTTCGGCGAGGACATTTAATTCAACCTTATCGGTGATGGCTTCGTTCATAGTACTGTAATAGGAGCCCTTCCAGCGAAAGGTTTTGCTTTGCGCTCTTACCTCCAGTCCGGTCAAGTCAACATTTCTGTCGGCAAAGACTTCGGCCAAATCAAACGGGCAGTCCGAGCCGACAACACCTATTAGTCTGACGGGGCTAAAGAGACTGGCTGCCATACTAAAATAAACAGCCGAGCCGCCGAGACAGTTCTCACTTACACCATAAGGCGTTTTAACCGTATCGATACCTATTGAGCCGGTTACCAGTAACGACATTTGTTAAGCTCCTTACACCTGAGTTTCTTTTGCAAATTTTTTCAGTGTAATATCTATTCTTCTCAGAGTATTTTCTTTTCCTAACATCTGCACAGAATCGAAAATTGGCGGGCTGACCGTGGTTCCGCAGATAGCCACACGCAATGGCTGAGCTACTTTGCCTAAACCAACCTCTCTTTCCCGGGCCAATGAACGCAGCATATTCTCAATATTCTCAACGGTAAACTGCTCCAGGGCCGTGATTCTCTCCCGGACAATTTTCAGTATAGCCAGGCCGTCATCTTTTAACAAAACCTTCTTTATCGCCTTCTCATCATACTCGATTTGGTCATTAGCTAAAAAGAAAAATCTGCTTTTGCGCTCGATATCAGCTAAGGTCCTTGCACCTGCATTGATTTTCAAAATTCTCTCAAGTGTCTTTCTGTCTGCGGAAGCTGAAGGAGATTGAGAAGCTTTTAAGTAATCCTTAAAATGCTGGAGAAGTTTTTCTTCGCTGGCCATTCGGATGTGCTCGGTGTTGAAAGCAAGAAGTTTCTTGCGGTCAAACAGACTGTTGGTCTTCGTCAAACGCGAAAGGTCGAAACAGGCGATTAATTCGTCAAGCAGCATAATTTCACGGTTATCTCCAGGGTTCCAACCGAGCAGAGCAAGAAAATTGAGCATAGTCTCCGGCAGATAGCCGCCTTTAAAGAAATCAACGACATTGATTTCCGGAAGATGTACATCAAGGAATCCGGCCATCGCATCAATACTGGGCATGTCTGGCGTGGTCTTACCTTTAAGAAAGTTCTCCATCTCTTCAACGGCGATATTACCAACCCTGGCAAGCTCTTCAATGTCAATATCCTGCTTTTCTTTGATTACGTTGCGCAGGGCCTTCGGACGCTCACGTTTGGAAAGCTTTCCGCCGGTATCACTAACGGTAACGGACATGTGGGCATACTTGGGAAGCTCGCCAAAGCCCAAAGCTTTCCATAACGCCTGCTGGCCGGGGGTATTGTTGAGATGTTCCTGGCCGCGGATGACGTGGGTTACTCCCATAAGCGCGTCATCGACTACGCACGCAAAGTTGTACGTGGGGAATCCATCGGATTTTTGTATAATAAAATCGCTCATCTCACCGGCAGCAAACGTGACCTTGCCGCGTACCACATCGTCAACCACAATGGTTCCGTCCTGAGGAACGGCAAAACGCACTGTTACAGGCTGGCCTTGCCTGCGGGCATATTCGACGTCTTTGGCGCAGGGCAAGTCTCGGGGGCGCGGATATATGAAGTTTTTCTTTTGGGCTGCCGCCTCGTCGCGCATCGCCTGCAGTTCCTCAGGCGTATCAAAACAGAAATAGCCCTTTTTCTCATCAATAAGTTTTTTTATATACTTATCGTAGATGTCCCTTCGCGCCGATTGCAGATACGGACCGTTCGGCCCACCAACTTCGGGGCCCTCGTCCCATTCGATGCCCAGCCAGCGCAGGTCGTTTATGACCTGCTGGATAGCCGTCGGGGTATTACGTTTGAGGTCGGTATCTTCAATGCGGAGTATGAATCTGCCGCCTATCCGCCGGGCCAACAGCCAGTTAAACAGAGCGGTTCTGGCTCCACCAACGTGCAAATAACCTGTTGGAGACGGTGCAAAACGTGTTACAACCATTACAAACCTCTTAATTCCGGAAAATATATGAAAGCACTTGAGGGTAAATTATATCAGAGCTATTGTCAAGAACCAGATGGCGGTCTTTCGGATATTGGCTGACCTTTTCAATGGAAGAAGTCCAGCAGGTTGACGGCATTGTCGCCGCTAACTATAATGTACTAAATCGTAGGACAACAACAAGGAAAACGCCAAATGTGCCACTAAATATGAACACAAATGATTCTACAACCAGACTCGACTTCATCCGGGCGATTGTCGCCGAAGATTTGAAGACTGATAAATGGGGTGGTCGAGTCGTAACACGATTTCCTCCTGAGCCGAACGGCTATCTACATATCGGGCACGCCAAGAGTATCTGCCTGAATTTTGGTATCGCCGCCGAAAACGAAGGTGGCCTGTGCAACCTGCGATTCGATGATACCAATCCGAGCAAGGAAGAAGGTGAATACATCGAATCAATCAAACAAGACGTCCGCTGGCTTGGCTTCGATTGGCAAGACAGACTTTACTACGCTTCGGACTATTTTGAGCAAATGTACGCCTATGCTGTACAGCTTATCAAGGTGGGCAAGGCATACGTTTGCGACCTGACGGCGGAGCAGGTCAGAGAGTATCGCGGCACCTTGACCAGGCCGGGCAAAAATAGTCCTTATCGCAGCCGCAGCGTCGAAGAGAACCTTGACTTGTTCGAGCAGATGCAGGCCGGCAAATTCGAGGACGGTTCATGCACACTTCGCGCCAGGATTGACATGGCACATCCCAACCTGAATATGCGAGACCCGGTTATGTACCGCATCCTCCGGGCGACGCATCATCGCACAGGTGATAAGTGGTGCATCTATCCGACGTATGACTGGGCCCACGGCTTTGAAGATTCCATCGAAAGAGTAACTCATTCGGTCTGTACGCTGGAATTTGAGAATCATCGGCTATTGTATGATTGGTTCCTTGACGAGTTGAAAGTTTATCATCCCCAACAGATCGAGTTCGCTCGCCTCAATCTAACCTACACCGTAATGAGCAAACGAAAACTTCTGCAATTGGTGCAAGAAGGCCATGTGAGCGGATGGAACGACCCTCGGATGCCGACAATCTGCGGTTTGCGGAGGCGCGGCTACTCGGCCCAGGCTATCCGAAACTTCTGCAGGCGTATAGGGGTCAACAAATTCAACAGCACTGTCGATATCGCGCTGCTGGAACACTGCGTGCGGGAAGATTTGAACAGGCATTCTCCTCGCGTGATGGCCGTGCTCAGGCCGCTGAAGGTGGTCATCGACAACTATCCGGGGACACAGGTCGAAGAGCTGGAAGCCGTGAACAATCCGGAAGACCCAAGCGCCGGTACGCGGAAAGTCCCCTTCTCGCGAGAGCTGTATATCGAACGAGAGGATTTTATGGAGAAGCCGCCGAAGAAGTTCTATCGCTTAGCGCCCGGCCGTGAGGTTCGGCTGCGATATGCGTATTTCATCACCTGCTGCGAAGCAGTTAAGGATGCCAGCGGCGAAATCGTCGAGCTGCACTGCAGGTACGACCCGGCGACGCGAGGCGGGGATGCTCCGGACGGACGCAAGGTCAAGGCAACGTTACACTGGGTTTCGGCCGCCCACTCGCTCGAAGCCGAAGTACGACTGTACGACCACTTGTTCACAAAGCAAAACCCGGACGATGTGGCCGATGGTGCTGATTTCAAATCTAACTTGAATCCGAACTCGATGGAAACGCTTGTCTCCTGCCGCGTTGAACCATCTCTGGCAGATGCTGCACCGGCAAGTCGATACCAGTTCGAGCGACTGGGCTATTTCTGCGTCGACCCCGATTCATCTAAAGAAAGGCTCGTTTTCAACCGAACCGTATCCCTGCGTGACCCCTGGGCAAAGATACAAAAAGCGCAGAAAGCAGATTAAGTTAGCTTACGGTTAATTTCAAGTTCCCGCTTCTACTGGGAGGTTTGGTTCTGCCTTGAACAATCTGGAAAAGAGGAGGGCATTGCCGAAAGTGTGGTTTTTTGTTATTATTCTTTCAAGCGCCAACGTAGCTCAACGGTAGAGCTCTGGTTTTGTAAACCAGGGGTTGTCGGTTCGAATCCGACCGTTGGCTGTTCGAGGATAATTACCAATCTTAAACCAAGCCTGCCACGTACCTGAGAGCAGAGGCTAAAAAATTATTGCTGCATAGCCGACGCTCTCGGCGCTTGAGGTGCCCATTGTGCGCAGCATTACCTCGTTACTGTTGGTATGTGCAAGCAGCAGTCCTTCGGTTTTGCCGAGTTTTTTAGCGGCTGCAACCGCTGCGGCTGCAGCGCCGGGGCCACAGGCATTGTAGTTCTCCGCGGCGTTTGTGAGCAATCTTTGCGGCTCAAGCTTCAAGGCCAAATCAATAAACTGCCGGTCGTTAACACTACTGGCCCACTGGAGAGCCTCTGCTCCAGTTCCCATTGGTGTGTAGCCGTAACGCGGGCCGTAATGGGTCAAATCGGTTGAGCCGATGCAAACGATTTTCTTGCCCACAGGGCTGATAATACCGCCGACAGCTTCACCTAATGAAATTGCCTGCTCGCTCGGTGGGACCAGAATTGGCAGTATTTCCGCATCAGGAAAAAGATATTGTATGAATGGGACCTGCACCTCGATGCTGTGCTCGGAGCTGTGGGCGCCGGAGTTGCTAACGGCCTGTGAGGTGCTCAATACTGCCTCTGCTAAATCCTCGTCAATTACCACATCGCCGAGCGGTGTTGTCCAGGAGCCGGTTTGGTAAACAGCCGGCACGTCTCCAAAGCAGCTGTGGGCAGCTCCGAATATTACAAAGGTATCGACCTTTTTGTGCTGCTGTTTTACGGCAGAAAATACCATTGCCGCCAAGGCACCGCTGAAGGTCCAGCCGGCGTGCGGAACAATGCCGGCTACTATCGTCTCCGGCAACGGTTCGCTTAACATTCCCTGTTCGAGGCACTGGTTGATTTCGGCCACGCAGGATTCGCTCTGGCCGGGATAGAATTGGCCTGCAACAATAGGTTTTCTTGCTTGCATCTCAGGCACCTATTATTTACACTTCCGGCACCGAACTGGTATTATTGGCGGATAATTTAAGACTTGAGTATATCGTAACCTGAAAGGTGAGAAAAGCAAATGGTATCTAAAAAGAAAACTGCCGTAGCGGTGGTGATGGGCTCGGACAGCGATATGACGGTGATGCGAAGCTGCATTGAGAGGCTCTGTGATTTTGGCATTGAGCCGGTAGTGCGAATAATTTCAGCGCACCGCGCGCCACAGAAAGCGGCGGAATTTGCGGAAACGGCTGCCGGGGACGGGATAAAGGTGATTATTGCCGCTGCGGGTATGGCTGCTCATCTGGCCGGCGCCCTGGCTGGGCGGACGACACTGCCGGTTATTGGCGTGCCGTTGATTTCGACAGGCGGGTTAGAGGGGGTTGATGCACTGCTCAGCACGATACAAATGCCGCCCGGCGTGCCAGTGGCAACGATGGCTATCGGAAAGGCGGGCGCCAAGAACGCTGCCGTTTTTGCCGTACAAATCTTGGCTCTGTCTGACAGAGAGCTTGCTGGGAAACTGGCTGAGTTCAAAAAGGCCCAGGAAAAAGAAGTAATCGAAAAAGATTCCGCCCTGCAGTAAAGTTAAGCCGACAGATTAACAAAATTAAGAACTGAAATTATCCGGACTCCTTAAGGTGGGGCAAGCCCCACACTACCCGCTTGCGTCTTTCTAATGGGGGAAATTTTAGCTGTGTTCAAAGAAATAATAGGTAACTGTACCGAATTTATCATTATATGTCACCACCGCGAAGAAATAATAACTAATTTGCCCTCAAGCAAATTGTTTCTACATCTTTCAGAACGCTATCTAATCGGATATCAACATCTTGATCCCCAGAAATATCATAACCTTCTGGGTCTGACCAGTACCGAGCCTTTATAAAACAACGGTCATATAATTCTTGTGCGGCTGGATCATCAATCCTGCGAAGCCTCTCGCCGACTTCGACCCATGCATCAGAAAGCGCCAATTCTTTTTGGCGATTTCTATTATTTGGATCGTTACGCAAATCTGCTAAGTAGCCTCGTGTGTGGTTGGCTGCACGGTTTACGGCTGTTAATGCTTTGTTGACTCGCTCCTTTTCGGCTTCAAGACGATCAGAACGTAATTGGAGAAACTTACGCAGTCTATCAACCATATCTATGAATGATAATAAGCTAGGCATAAAAATATCTCCTTAATACCGAAATACTGATTATATGATTTACGTATAAGAACCCGTAGCCGTTTCACTGCCATTATCTGTTAATAAGGCCTTTTTTGACACGGTATTTGTAAACGGCGGTCTGGGCTTGACGGTAGCCAAAGTCAAGCTGTTCAAGATGAGCGATACACTCTCGTGGCTCTTTGCCGGAAGCAGCAAACGCATCAAGAATTTTCGCATACTTTCTTTCAGAACCTCGGCGTTTACTCTTGAGGCTGCGACCGTGATGCAGATAAACGTACGCCCCATTCTTCGCCTGTCCATAAGAGTAATCGTGATCCATTAGGATCTTCACGCAGTCTGACTGAGAAAGTCGACGGTTTCGCACTTTCGCAGCATCAAGGATTACGTTGTATTCAGTTTGGGAACTCATGGCTCTAACTACTCATTATATGCTTTCCATATAACGAAAACCTCACCGATCGCGTTCCACGACGTTCGCTGGAGCAAATGGTTGGCCCTTTTCAATCTTATTTGAATCACTAATGTAGGTTTCAAATATTGGAATATCCGGTGGAGTTATTCTAAATATGGACTCTTTGAGAATTTCAGGAGTTCTAAGACCAAGCAAGATGCTTTTAATTGAAGCACCGTTATGAATGTATTCGTCTCGAGACAACGTCCTGACCTCTTTTTCGTATTTCCAGACGCTATTCTTTTGGCTTAGGATTCTATGTGGCATTACACTTACTAAATGCCGGGAATTATTTGAAAAAGAGACTCGCCGGGACGAATATTCTACTGTGGCTATTTCAAAGTCTTCCAACTGAGGCACCTGAAGATCAACCTCTATACAGACTCCTTTAAAGCCATCTGCATAATGTGCCCAAAGAAGTATATTTTTGCGATCCTTTGAAAAGGCACATATACGCAACTTTTGTTTGCCTTTCACAATGGCATTAATGTACCCCTGCTTAGTACCTTCTTCATATTCAAAGAGTCCTTCCATTGGATCATTTAAATCAAAGAACGAAGAAGTGTGGAATCGTTGATTGCAGATAATGTCCGCAACAAAATCAAACTTCCGAAGAGATCTATATTTATATAGTTTCATGGTCCCCAACTACTGATTATATGGTTTCCGCATCAAGCCGCAAGAACTAAAGCTGAATCCGCATATCAACTGGATATTTTCGCCATATAAGTAAGAGTTGCAAGAGAAAAATCAACCAAACGTTCAGGTAGTTAGCAGAAATAATCGGGATAATTGCGAAAATTTCTAGTCCTTTCATATAAACGAGTTACGACCGACGAGCAACGAGAGACGACTCACCCATCACCTCTCGCCACCTCCCTCACCCGCTCCCTCTCCTGTTCTACTGCTCTCCTCTCCTCGTCCCAGCTCCTTCTCATTCTGCCCCTCCTCCCCATCTTCCATTCTGGATATACTGGCCTATTACATCTACGACAATGTTTAACTTAATAGCACACTTTCTCTCTTGCCTGTTTTGCCCAAACCCCCATTTCCCGCCTGCCCCATTGTTTAGAGTGTCATTCACTCTAATGGGGCCTGCCCCATTGTTTAGAGTGTCGTCCACTCTAATGGGGCCTGCCCCCAGGGTGAGCTCCTGCGCACCCACAAGCCGGGGTCAAAACAAAATTGTAAATCGCAAATCGTAAATCTCGAATCCCCCGCCCACCTTTTTCTTTCCGTTCTT
>SDBT01011954.1_pt1 | contig 13946 bp, 16 predicted proteins | sample 2277101 | NCBI WGS metagenome assembly SDBT01 (sample SAMN10404973, study PRJNA504765) | marine sediment metagenome | isolation source: marine sediment core GS10_PC15, 103 cmbsf | place: Arctic Ocean: Southern Knipovich Ridge | collected 2010 | reverse complement strand
ATAGCGGACCAGATAGGGCGAACCGGGACCCGCTCCGACTCGGCCGCGATGAACGGCGCGGACGTCAGCGCATAGAACCGATAGATGCCCGAGATCGTGACCTGGTAGAGGAGCCGGACGATCCCGACCCCGGCCGCGTTCTCCGCGGCGGTCAGCCCGAGGTCCGCAGCGAGGACCGACCCGAGCGTCGCGTTGAGCGTGACCTCGGGGTCGGTCTCGTCGAAGGGCGGGGTAACGACCGACCCATCTGGGAGCCGTACTTGAATCGTCAGCGCGGTTGGTGAGACGAGCACCCCGTTGTTATCTCGGAACGTGAACCCGATCTCTGCGATGTCGCCGACGTCGACTCTGCCTGCCATTACGCCTCCCGGTGATCTGCTCGAACGGACGTCCCGGGCCGGTGCCCGGTCGCCACCACAATAACGACACCCTCGAATGACGGGTCTCCGCCCCCGATCCCGAACACAATCGCGAGCGTTCGCCCCGAGGTCGTCTTGCCCACGATGATCCCGACTCGCTCTCCCACTACCGCTACGGCGTTAGCTGTAGTCAGGACCTGCTTACCGGTGGTAACTGCTCCGACGCCCAGAGAGGCTCCTACGGCGCCTGTGAGAGCATCCTTAGAGCTCAGGAGATCACCGGCGGCGGCTAGAACCGCTGCGGCGGTCGTGGCCTTGTCCGCAACGGTGGTAGCTCTGCCTACGACGAGCAGCGGGGCCGTCGCCACGGTCGGCACGAATATCTGAGAACTCGTCACGGCTCGACCCGCGACTAGCACGACCTCCTCCGCAGCGGTCGTGATCGCCGTCGGGGACGTCTCCACGTCACCCGCCACCGCGAGAGCGTCGGTGCCCTCAGTCGCTTTGTCCGGAGTCAGTTCGGTATCTCCGGCCAGAAGCGCAGCAGCTTGGCCGGCCGTCGCCTTATCTGGCGTGGCGGTGAGAGCCCCTACCGAGAAGATCGCGCCTCTGCCTGTCGTCGCGATGACGACGACCGTGGTCGTGAACCCGATCCCAGAAACAGCGAGCGCTTCGACCGCGGTCGTTGGCCGGTCCGGTGAGAGCACGACTGATCCGGCCACGACGAGATACTCGACCGCGGTCGTTGCCTTGTCCGGTGTCAGCTCAACGTCGCCGGCGAGAGCAGCGGCAGCCCGCCCCGTGGTCGGCCGGTCTGAGGTTGTCAACGCCCGTCCAGCGAGCATCGTGACCGCCTCGGCGATAGTCGTGACCGCGGTCGGGGACGTCTCGGCATCACCGACGACGATCAGAACCGCTACAGCTGTTGTCGGCTTATCCGGCGTCAACGTGGCAGCTCCGACAGCGAGGAGGTCCTCCGTCGCTGTTGTGGCCTTGTCTGGGACCGGTTCGGTGTCTCCGGTGACCTGCGCTGCGGCCCGACCCGAGGTTGATTTGTCCGCGGTCGTGAGGGCCCGACCAGCGATGAGGGCGACCGCTTCGGCGACGGTTGTGATCGCGTCTCGGGTCGTTTCGGCATCGGCCGCGACCAGGAGCACCGTTACAGCTGTTATCGATTTGTCCGGAGTGAGCTCAACCTCGCCAGCGACAACTAGGGCGGCCTCGGCCTCGGTTGCTTTGTCCGGGGTCAGCGCGACGTCTCCGACGACGAGCACTCGGGCTCGACCCGACGTCGCCGCGTCCGTCTTGGCAGCCGCAGCGTCGCCACCGACGAGCCCGGCAGCGCGCCCGGCTGTGGCCTTGTCAACGTCGAGGACCGCAGCGGCCAGGAGGAGCCCAGCGGCGCGGCCGGTCGTCGGTATATCAGCGACGGTGACCGCTCTCCCAGCGAGCATCGTGATCGCTTCGGCCGCCGTAGTAACGGTCGTCGGTGATGTCTCGACATCTCCACCGACGAGCCCGACAGCCTCAGCGGTGGTCGCCTTATCTGGCACCAACTCGGCGCGAGCATCGACGACCGCCGCGGCGCGACCCGACGTAGCCTTGTCCGGCACCGCGACCGCCTGTGGGAGGACGAGGACCGCGCCGCGCCCAGTCGTGTTGACGTTTGGCGCGCCCGTCCCTGTGAGGAACCGACGACGACGGCTCCTGAACCTGAGCCTCGGGATAAATATGTGACGGGCCACGCCCGGTTACCTCAGCCCAGCTCGATGAACTTGACCCAACCTGCGAACGCGGTCGACGGGATCGCGACGGGATGGTTGACACCGATCACGAGCGCGTCGGTAGCGAGAGCTGTGAACGGGTCGGCCTCCCAGTTGAACTCTGCCCCGACTCGGTTGTTGAGGTAGAACGGTCCGAGATCCTCGGAGGTCCCGGTCCCAATCGCGGCCGGGGTCGTCATGCCGACGTTGATCGTCGAGGCGTCGGTGTCGTCAGCGAGGAGACCCGAGACCGGGTGCGCGTCGATCGCTGCCCCGCCGGTCGTCCCTGCGTCATATGATCCGCGGAACCGAAAGAACCGCATGAGGATATTCAGCTCGTTCGGGTCGGTCTCGATGTCGGTCGTCAAGAGGAGCCCGAGGAGCGCGACGCCGCGCGTTGTTGGGGCGATCAGCTCGAAGATGTCGAACGTGTTGTCGGTCGTCGCGGCGATCGAGATCGGGACCTGGTGGGCGTTGCCGGGGATAAGCATTTGGGCTCCTTCGGGGAGGATAGATCAGACGGGGATGAGAGTGCGACCTCGTGGACGTCGGACCGCTGGGAACGACCCACCGCCAGCAGCGACGAGCACCCGTTCGAGGTAGCGCATCGTTCCGGTCCCACCGTTGTCGTGAGAGATGGCTAGACCGATGACCTTCTCGCCGTCGCCGAAAGTCTGGAGAGTCGACCGCACGTACGTAAGCTCTTGGGGTTCGTCGTGAATGTCCGGGAGCGTGTACTCGTTCGACTGCGCTGACCAAGCGGCACCACCGACGCTCGTCGCCGTGCGCAAGATCCGCCGGTCGATCGAGTCGAACCAGAAGGCGTGGACCGTATCCGTCGCAGCGTCGGCCACGAGCGAGATGCCCGCCGCGCCGACCGACCCCTGCGTATTAGCCGTGACTACGTCCGTCGAGATCGAGGCATCCTCGGCCTGGAGAGTGCCGTCGATCATCTCTCGGGCGGTGACCTTGTCGGTCACGTCGTCGCGCCATGCGAACCAGATGATCTCCTCATCTGCTCCGCCCGGGTCGCGTTGATAATGAACCGGCGGAATCACGTTTGCCGAGGAGGTCGTGATGATGTCGGCCGCGGTTGTGAGCGTGTCCCGACTCCCGTCAGCGGTGAGCACGTCCGCGGGCGTGAGCGTCTTGTGAAAGAGATCGCCGTTGCCGTGGTCCTTGTAGGCGATGTGAATATCGGTCTCGCCTTGGACCGCGACGACGGCCGAGAAATCGTCGGTCCCGGTCGCGTCGAGCTGGACTCGGGTGTTCCACGCTCCGGGGTCGCCCGTCTTGAACCAGATCGTCGATGGACCCGAGGCCGGTGGAGTCTCGTTGCCGGCGTAGAAGATCACTAGCTCGTCGGTCCCGCCGCCTCGGTAGACGAGCGAGATCGAGTCTGACGAATCGAGCTTGTCGCCCGGAGACGCGTCGACTGACTGGTCGATGACCGCCCATGTATCCGCGTTCGACGGATCGCTGCTCATCTTGTATTGGTGATACAGGACCGTGTTCGCACCTTCGCGAAGGCCGATGTGGAGAATGTGATCGCCCTCCTGAGCGATCGAGCAACCCTCCCAATCGTTCGTCGCTGGTCGGCCGGTCGCCGTCGCCTCGACCCACGTATCGCCGCGGTCGAGCGTTTTCATAAGCGTTGGCAGCGCGTCGGTCTCGGAGCCTTCTGCGATCTGATAGCCGTTTCCGTTTCCGTCCCAGAACGGGCCGACACGATCCGGCTGTTCGATCGTCGTCCCGCCGATTAACCCGACATCATTAACGACCGTGAGCCTCGGCGTCTTCGTGTACGTATCGAGAACGGTCCCGTCGTCTTTACGGAGCCGGAAGTCGAACGTCGTCCCGTCCGCCGTGAACACCCGACCGTCCGAGAGTTTGAACGTCTGGATCAGGAACTCCATCTCGGTACGAGACGGGTCAGTGAAGATCACGGTGCCGGTGATGTGGGTATGGCACCCGTCGCCCGCGATGAACGACCCGGTCCCGCCGAGGAGATCAGTCGTCGCTTCGAGATCGTCGTAACCGCCGCCGCCGGTTCGGGGGTTGTCGGCGATCTCGATGTCGGCCTTCGAGGGTACGCAACCGATGACCGGCACGCCTGGCGACGTGACGCCGATGTCGGTCGAGTAGTGATGCTCGGGATCGGCCGACTCGACGTAGGCGAGCTCGTCCTCCGAGATCCAGAGCTCGAAGCCCTCGGTCGGCGTCCCGCCGCTGACTTCGACCGATATCCGGAGCCGACAGATCTCGCCGATCGGCAGTGAGACGTTCACCCCTTCGGCTGCCTCCCAATCGCCCGCGCCGTTAGCGCTGAGAACCTTCGTGTCGTCCGGACGCCACCGGAACCGAGCTTGATCGTAAGCGAGCCCGGCGATCGTCCACGGGGCGATGATCTCGCTGGCCGCTGTGTTCAGGCCGACCGTGATCGACTCGTTCCCGTGCGCGCCGGTCGCCGTCATCTCGTATTCGACGACGAACCAATCGCCCGACGCCCAGGTCCCCAGATCGACCGAGTTCAACGTGAAGAGACGGGTCGCCGCGAGCGTCTGAATCCCGGTCCACGCGGACACCGATTGAGAGGAGCTGTTCCAGCGATGGACCCTTACCCGACAATCGACCGCTGCGTTCCCGCTCGTGATCTCGATCTCGATCGTGAACGTCCCGGTCGCTGAGCCCGGCGCCGTGCCGAGCTGGATCGCTCCGTATTGAAACTCAGGGACGTCCGGATCGGCGTTCGACATCGTGGTGGCCTGGGTCGCCTGGGTCACCGCCGTAAGGATGAGCTCCAGGATCCAGTCGTTCGGAGTCGACTCCGGGAGACCCGTGACAGTCTCCGCGATCGATCCCTGGTAGTACGTCGTCGTCATCGGGGGACCAGCTCACCGTGGACGGCGTCGAACAGTTTGAAGTACTGGTCATTGTCGACCCACAGGCCGAACTTGACCGTCTGACCCGACGCCTCCTCGCCCTCGACCATCACGTACCGGGAGTCGTCGTGCTGCTCTTTCTGGACGAGCCGAGTGCCGTCGACCCGATAGTAGACGACCGCGAAGAGCCCGAACGCCGGAGCCTCTGCCCAGGTGCCGTCAGCCGATGTGAACCGGGAGCCGTCGGCGTAGATAATCTCCCAGCGATCTACCGGCGCCACGCGCCCATCACGCCAGGCCGGCGACGTCGAACGCTCCAGCAGCAAGCGTGAGCGTGCCCTGTGACCCGAACGTCTCCTCGACGATGTCGTAGAGGATCGCGGGACCCGAGGTTGTGACGTTGATGGCCGCGCCGCCGTCGGTCGCGGAGAACGTGAACACGTCGGTTCCGAGCCCGGCGGCGAGGACGAAGTAGACGGTGCCCTCGGTGATCCCGGCCGGTACGACTCCGTTGACTCTGGTGAACGTGATCTTCTGCGACGCGGCGAAACCGTGGGCGGCGGCGTTGACGACGTCGGTGTCGAGCGCGACGCACGAGAGCGCGACGGTCGAGGCGTTGGGGACCATCCCGAGGAACACGCCGGCGGTGACGAGCGTGAACCGGCCGAGCCACCGGACGGTCGTCGCCGCGGGAATGTCGAGCTGCTCCTGGTCGGTGTTATCGGCGAGCCGACCCGTTGCTGCGTCCCACGCCATCTGCTGGCGGGCGTAGGCAGGCGCACCACCGGTGACCTCGTTGGTTCCGGTCGCTGAGAACGCGGTGTGAGCTGATAGGAAATCGTCGGCCCCGAGTCGGGCATCGATCCCGGTTTCGACGTTGGCATCAGTGAACATTTGGACACTCTCCTCTGGGTAGCTTATGCACGACTGATCGCCGTGTCGAAACTGAACTCGACCTGGGCGTTGAACCATCCGGCGTAGCGGGTCATATCGACCTGCTGAGCGAACACACGTCCACCGGACTGGCGGTCGATCCACGTCATGACCCGCGCCGCGGTCGGGGTCAAGACTTCGCCGAGGTTGGTGAAGAACGCGCCGGGTGACGTCGCCTCGATCTCGGCAACGAACCGCGACGCTGATGATCGGATCCCTCGGACCTGGATCGACGCCGCTGTTTCTCCGGACGGGTTGTCGAACCCTTCGGCCACATCGAGATTGTTCGGGGTCCGCGCCGCGTCGGCGACAGCCCGGACCGTCTGGTCGACGAGTTCGACGAACGTCGACTCCATCGTCTCCCGGAGCGAGGACCGGAGCACCGCGGACGCGGTCACGAGACCTCCACTGCGGTAGTCGACGGATCGTCGGCCGGTTCGGTCGAGACGATGATGAACTCGGCGCCTCCGCAGACCGAGACAGGAGACAACGTGGACGCACCCTGGCCGGTCGGGTCCGCGGCGGCGTAGACCGGGACGCTGTCATCGAGACGGGACACGTCGTCGCAGACGATGAGAGACCGGAGGAGGTCAACGGACTTGACTCCGGTCAGACCCTTCTCGGCGTAGTCGAGCGCGGTGATGAGTCGGACGGTCTGACCGGCAGCGGTGACCGACTCGGTGTTATCTGGGAGCGGCGTATGGCACTTGTCTGCTGGTAGGCACCGATTGAGCTTGATGCACGCGAGGTCCCCGATCGCGGCCCGGAGGTAGCCAGGCGCGCCGAACACGAACCGGCCATCGAGCGTGTCGTAGTTATTGAGCGGCGCGCCGTGGGTCACGACGAGGCGCCACGTTGACGCGCACCCGATCGGCCGGGAACGGTCCTGGGTCGGCCAGCAGTGAAGATCGGCCGGCTCGTCCGGGCATCCCTGCACGACGAGACGTGATCCGCCCTCAACCCTGAGCTCGGTCCCGAGGACCCACGAGTCGTCCGGAGCAGCGATGTCGTTCGAGGTATCCCACCGGTCGAGGACAACGTTGAGGATCTCTCCCGCGATGACCTCACCGATATCGAGTTCGGTCACAGCCCCACAGAGCAGACAGGTTCGGCAGTTACACGGCAGGCACGGCCGGAGCGTCGTCTGGCAGACCCCGAGCGGGACGCCACAGACGTTGGCAGCTACCTCATCGTGGGCATCGACGAGAGCCGACCGGGCCGCTACCAGCCAGGTGAACTCGCCGTCCGAGTAGTCGCCCTGGACGTTCGGTTCGGCGATCCACGCAGCGAACGACGCAGGCGGAGTGCCCGGCGCGGCAGAGACCCCAGGAGGACATTCCGACGGATCGGAACAGCACATATCCTCCTCGGTCGCTAGCAGCGTGCAGGCTCTCGTCAGCATCTATCTCCTCTGAGTGATCTCTGGCCAGGCGCTGGTCGAAGAACGCCCGGCCGAGATCAGGACGGTCAGGAACCGCCCGGATCGACCCAGCCAGCTTCGCCGACAGGGATAGGATCACCGGCTACCCACGACCCGCCCTCGTCTTGGCCGAGGCAGTCGCAGTTACCGGGGAAGTTGACGTCGGACAGGAACACCATCGGGTCCGTGATCCCGGCCAACGGCTGGGGCGGCGTGGCGGTGGTCTGATCAGGGATCAGGATCGCCGAGCCCGGACCCTGCCCGAAGTTGGCGTTGGATCGGAGCTGGCCGCGATAGTTCCGGCGAGCGTCCTGGAGGTTCACGGTCCGGCGCCGGCCGTTGGTCGGGGTCAGGCGTTTGACCCACGGGTAGACCGTCATCTCGTACATGCGGTCGTTGGAATCATCGAACAGCGGGTCGCCCTCACAGTCGAACACGTTGGACCAGAGCAAGATGTAGAACCCGCCGATCGCCCCAGGGTCGTCGCATCGGCAGGCGTCGGAGACCGACAGCGCCCGATGGCCGACGACGTTGTCGTTGTCGTCGAACACACGGCCGCGGTTCCCGATGATGAACTCCATCACGGCGAGCTGCTTACCGCAGAGGTTGAGCGCCAACTCCTGACCGGTGATCCGGTCGTCGATGACACGCCGCGAGCAGTACCCGCCGCCACCGTTGAAGTCGACGTCGGTCCGGCCCGCCTCAACGACGTCGGTCTCGGTGAACTCGACGACGCCGGGGATGAGCATCGTCAGCCCGCCACCGGCGACAGTGAGCGGGGTGCCGTTCTCGGAGACCTGCCCGATCTGCATACCGCAGACGTCAGCGACCGAGTAGGCCTGATCAAACGCGAGATTGAGCATTACGTCCTCCTCGGGAGGTTCGTGGTTGTATCCATCATGTCAGATCCTCGGTCTCGATCGGTTCGAGGCCCAGGTGGGCGGCGATTCGGTTGTTGGACTTCTCGACCCCGACGGTCCGAATACAGAGCCGGTCGAGCCGATGGTCGATCTTGACGACCCGCTCGTACAGCTTCGGCTCGTCCGCGTCGTGGCCGTTGACCGCCGAGTCGACCCCACGGATGAGCGAGAGCAACTTGACGAACGCCCCGATCACAGCGACGAAGATCAACGCACCGGACGTGATGACCGCGACGATGATCGGGGTCAGATCTGCGGACTCCTGGGCGAGCATTCACTTGACCGCCCCGTTAGCTATCGGTTGGAACTCCACCGGCACACCTACTTCGAGCTTCCACCCATTGACCTTGAAAGCGCCAGTGTCGAAGAGGAGCGCGATGAGTGTCGCCGGGTCGTTGCAGACAGACCCTCGTGAGATCCCCCCGATGATGACGCGAACCTGATCGGTGGTCGGGGTCTCCTGCGGGAGTCCATAGATCGGGATCTCGATCATCGTGTGGGGATCCACGCCGGGATCGTCGAGATCGAGCTCGTCTGAGTCGACGTACTGCTCGATCACGAGCCACACTCCACGATTTGGTGGACGCACATCGTGGCGCCGAACACGTTGCAGGTCGGCACGACTGCGATAGCGCGCCGCGACGCGGTGAGCATGAACTGGTTGCCGAGGATATTCCCGGCTGAGTACTGCGTTGTTGAGTCGTCGTCGAGCGTCGTGATCGCCGCCCCGGACTCCTCGTACACGTCTGGCTCCTCGACCCAATCGGCCCAGATTCCCGGCGCTGACCAGAGCGTCGCGAGCCCGGACGGGAAGTCATCCAGGGACGTCGCGTCGGAGCAGGACAACGGGAGGAACGGCAGCCCGAGCGGGCCGATGTATCCACCACCTCCGGCCGACCGGACGATTAGCCCAAGCTCTGTGAGGATCGGAACGACCGCAGACGCCGCGGCCCAAATCCGGACCTCTTCGCCGTCGACCGCTGATGCTCCTCCGGCGAGGTACCCGAACGCTGTAGCGGGTGACAGGTCGATCCCGGAGACGATCACCCCGGTCGCGACGAGCTGCCGTTCGATCTCAGCACCGAGAGCACACGGGAGTTTCGAGTTGTTCGCTGCCCGGACCCAGTCGCGGACCCGAGCCTGCATCGTCGGGTTGAGCTGCTCCGCGTCGCAGCCCTCGATCGTCCGGATCGTGATCGGGTCGATCGTGACGTTGGCTGTCGCGACGAGATCCTCGACGCCGAGCATCTCGTTGTACGTGGACGGCTCGAAGCAATCGGCAGCGAGGGTCTCGAACGGCTGGCAACCGCGCGACGTGAACTGGACACCCTCGGACCAGCCAGGGTTGCCGCCCTCGATAGCAGTGAGCGCTTGGAGCATCGACCGGTCAACCGCTGTAGCAGTCGTGACCGGCGCTGGCGGGTGCGGTAGCTCGATCGGCTGTCTTGGCATGAGTCACTCCTCGGTCAGGTACCGACCCCGGCCTCTGGACTGTGCCTCCAGAGGCCGAGGACGATCACGTGGATCAGGAGCCGCTCTCGCAGGTGGCAGCGATCGGGAGAGCCCTGACGCCAGCGGCGCAGACGTTCTCCAGGTTGACCCAGACCGATGGCTGGCAGCCGTTGCGGGCGAGCCCGTGGGCACCTTCGATGAACATCGACCGAGTCTTGTTGCCTCGGACGTGGACGTCGTCGCGGGTCGCTCCGAGCGTGAAGTTGAACGGGCTGAAGTAGAACCAGCTCGAAGTGTCCACGAGGGCGATCCACCAGTTGTCCTGCGGGTAATTCTCGACCTCTGACGGGTTGGCTGGTCCGCGGGTCGCGACTGCGTTGTCGGCGAAGTAACCGTCACCGGCCCGGACCAACGGCGAGAACGGCTCGGCCGCCCCCGTGAAGTTGTCCTTGGTCGAGACGACGTTCGTAACGCCGAAGTCGGTCAGCCCGAGAGCAGCACAACAATCCGGAGCCGAGGCACCGTCGAGATCGAAGATCGTCGGGAACCCCCACGGCACGATGGCCGTGTAGTTGGCTCCATCGATCCTCTCCTCGACGACGACCGATCCCATGATGGACCGCAGCGCTTCACCGACCGCGAGGACGGAGGAGAGCCGGAGTCCGAAGAGGTCGGCATCGACGTTGAAGTGGAACGACTCGGCCCGGACGAAGTCCAGCAGGACCGTTTCCTTGACCCGCGCCAACCGGCGACGGACCCGACGCTCGACACTCGCGATCTGCTGCGGGTGCGAGTACTGCGTCTCCAACGTGTGCTCGACGCAGGCGTAGACCGGCAGCGCTGTTGCCAGCGTCGCGGTGTTGCAGTCCACGAGGTAGCACACCTTCTGCGCCGCGAGGATCGCGTCGGCGTCGCCGTTGGTGACGGCCGTGTCGTACGCGTCACGCTCGGTCGAGGTCCACGTGCCGGTACCGCCTGCCACGACGGACAGAGCCTCCTCGGTGTGGTACTCGATCGTCATGTTGTCCGACGGGAACTGCGCGAAGATCGCCCGGATCGGCTCAGCGTCGTCGCCGCACTCGGGGATCTCCCGGCGGATATCGGGCGTGGCGCAGATCGACGCGATTCGGGCCCGGCGTTCTTCGCCGATACCTCCGAGGATCGCGTCGTTGGCTGCTGGGCCGTGCGTACCGAGACGGGGCGTGTCGGGCTCGACCTGGTCGAACCGGCCGATCACCGCAGAGCCGCCTCCTGGGTTGTCCCAGATCGAAGCGACCAGCGTGTGGAGCTGATCCTGGTCGAGCGGCTGCCCAGCCATCTGCGTACCGATCGCGGCCACGATCGGCGCGGCACCGACAAGGATCTGCTCATCCTCGTCTTCGGTGATGTCCGGCGCGTCGCCTTCGAGAACCGGGTCACCGACGGGCGAATCCTCGTCGACCGGTGGGGTGGCGTCGTCGAGCACCTCGGTCGGAGGCTCCGTGGAGTCCTCCACCGTAGGGGCCGACTCCGAAGCGGGCGCGTCGGGCACGACCACATCGACGATCTCGGGCGGGGTCCCGTCCTCCGCGGTGATCTCGTTGAGGACTCCGGCGCACGCGTTGCGGAACGAGTAGAGCTCGTTGCGGCGACGACGGGCAGCTAGCCCACCCTCAGCGAGCGAAGCGATCTCGACCTCAGCGGCCGTGATCAGGTCTCGGAGTTGCTCGGGTTCGAGCACCTCGATCGCGGCGGCGTCGAGGATCTCCAACGGCTCCGGTCCCGAGTCCTCGTCTGGCGAGTCGTCCTCAGATCCGTCGCCTCCGGATATGCCTCCACGGGAGATGACCTCAGCCATCGTCAGCGGGCCGGGCGTAGGTGTCGTGTCCATCGGAATAGCTCCTCATGGGGTCGATCGGCGAACCGCGACTTGGCGGTCGTCGTGCGATCGGGTCTCAGCGAGGAAGCCACTTGGGGCCGCCTAGTCAGTCAGACCGACCTCTGGGATCGGAGTCCGATGACCGTTGATACGCGGTTCGGTTGTCACCACGAGGATAAGCACACCCCGCGCCAGAACGCAACTATGCGACTGAGCCAGCCAGGCTGAACCAGGACTGGACCGGCGAGATATCGACGAGCCCGAACGGCGCGAGCATCGTCCCATCGACCATCTCGGGCTCCATCTGCTCGGGGAACCAACGGAAGTGGGCGTCGCAATACGGGCGCCCGTCGAGCGTCGCGTGGGCGGGTTCGTGGCAGCTAATGATCCGGCACGTCGAGGGCGACCCGGCGACACCCGATTCGAGTTGGACACGGCAGTCTCGGCAAACGCCCGACGGCGCGTCCCGGCTATCTTTGCGGTAGCAGCGTCTCATCGAACAATCGACTGGCCGTCGGACCTCTGGTACTCCGTTGCGCTCCCACAGCTTGTAGTGACGGGAGCAGTAGCCGCGAGCCGAGTGAAGTCTGGAGCAGCCCTCCACAGAGCACAGTCGGTAAAGGTCAGGAACATTCGCGTTGGTTGTCATCGGTCTCTCCTCTCAACGTCCTCTCAGACTAGCCCGCTTAGGCGGGGTGTACTAGGGGCTGTTCCTGGAGAGGCGGCCCGCTCAGACGTCCGAGAGCTCAGACGGGGGCGGGCTCAGTCACGATCTCGCGGGCGAGGTTGACGACGGCGGCGCCGGGTCCCGGAGCGATCATCGGATCCGACGCTGGGTTGGCGAGCCAATCAGCGAGTTCCGCGAGCGCCTCGACCTGCCGCTCGGAGATCATGAAGATCCCCCCGGTGGAGTCGGACGGGACCAAGTTGCCGGAGCAGTACTTGCGCATCTGCTCGACGATCTGGTTGCCAGCGGGTACGACTTTGATGTCGCCGTGGCGTAGGTCGTCCTCCGCGACAGCGAGAGCGTCGCCTGCGATCGCGTCATCTACGAATAGGGTCATTCTGTCTCCTCCTCATCGGTGGCCGCAGCATCGGCCAGGAACTCGGCCTCGTCGCCGCCGTCGAACGAATCGTCTTGCGCCTCGCGTGCCGCGGCCAGCTCGTCCTCAGTCGGCGGGTCCGAGATACTCGGGAGCTGAGGCGTACCAGCCTCGTCGTCGCGGAGAGCCCGGACCCGGTCGGCCATCCCGTCGATCGCTGACACCACAAGGTCCTCGTCGATGCGGGCGACCGTCCCAGGTTTGAGAGTCTGGACCAGAGTCCACGGTGGGCCGTGGCGTTCGTCTTTCTTCTCTCCGGCGTTCTTGTCGATATAGGGCCGGTGCGTGTACTTCCCGTCAGCGGAGACCTCGACGAGGAGGAACGCCAGCTCACCGTCGTCGATTAGGAACGGCTCGACGTCAACGGCGTCTCGGAGCCCGCCAGACATCGCGGGCATCTCGATCGCGATATTGACGACTGGCCCGTGAAGAAACCTCGTCGCGCCAGCCTCTTTGAGAACCGCTTTCAACTCTTCGGATATCTTGTGTGCCATCGGTGGTCTCTCCTATCGAAGTAGACCCCGATGCTACTGCATCTGCGACGTCCCGTCGGGGAGGACTCGGACCGTGACCTGAACTAGGTCCCCGGTCGGTTCGGTCCCCTTCGTGAACGTGACGAGATCCCCGTCGATCCGGGATGCCCAGCGTTGAGACCGGCCCACTGAGGCGACGCGAGAGACGTGCTCTGACGCGGTCACGGTAGCCATGTAGCGAAGCAGGCTCGGAGCGTTTCGGCTTGGCCTTCGATCAGTGACGTCCGGTCGGTGCGGCCAAGCGGATGCTCGGTGCCGTCCAGGTCATAGATCACGAGATGGGAGCGGCCTGACGAGCCCTCGCGGACCTTGACGAAGTCGGACGGGTTGGTGGGGATGGTCATTTGGGGTCTCCTATTGTGGCGTAGTGGTCGTCGGTGGTCGTGTGGATCGTGACCCGGATCCGGCGCGGGATCTCGGTGGCGGAACCTCGTCATTCGGATGAAAGATCGCCATGAACGCTCGGAGTTTCTTCTCCTCTGACCAGCGATCGGCACCGAGTATCGCGATTGCGCGAACCTTCTCCACCTCGGTCATCGGTTGTCGCTCCCGTCGTCGCTCGGGTCAGAGCAGCTCTCGCAGACCGCCATCGCCATGCCGCTCGTGAAGAACACCCGAGCACCGCTCATGTCGGCGCTGCAATTCTCACACAGCGGCTCGTCGCCTTCGTTGCGGCGGTCGAACTCAGGATTCCGCGTGGTCATGAGAAGATCCATTCGCTGA
>SDBT01011953.1_pt1 | contig 13947 bp, 4 predicted proteins | sample 2277101 | NCBI WGS metagenome assembly SDBT01 (sample SAMN10404973, study PRJNA504765) | marine sediment metagenome | isolation source: marine sediment core GS10_PC15, 103 cmbsf | place: Arctic Ocean: Southern Knipovich Ridge | collected 2010 | reverse complement strand
GATGTACTAAATCATAATGACGGAGCAGAATGGGATACCGTTACTACAAACGCAATTACTATCCCGGCTGGCTCTACCTGGTTGGCCTTTCAAATGGAATCTCCAACCGATCCCCAAAACGCACACTACGGGGAATCCTTTTCAATCACTGCAGCTACTATGCAAATTGATGTTGTATGTCCTGATGCTTGTGATCTAGAAATTACAAAAAAAGTTTCTGACTTAGATGAAAACCTAGTTGAAGCTAATACTGCAACACTAGGTGAAACACTTACTTATACAATTAATTACGAAAATATTGGTGATGCAGTCTGTACTGGTACGGGTGTAAAAATATACGATCCACTACACGACTACCTTACATACGTTGCTGATTCAAAAAATATTGTCATATCCAATGATGGAGAAGATGATGATTATCACGCAACACAAGGTAACAATTACAACGGGAAGGCAAATATTCTACTTTACAACGTAAACCGCGTTAGTCCAGGTGAATCAGGAGTAATAACTTTTCAAGCTGAAATTACAGAAGATTTAGAATGTGGTGAATATGATATTCCAAACAAAGCAAAAATATGGAGCGATCAAACTAATTACATTTGGAGTAATCAAGTTGATACACATGTAGTAGAAGATTGTACCAATAAGATTTACTTCGACAAAGTTGTTGTCGGTGGTGGCCCTGGTGTTGATGGTGACTGGGAATTCAAAGTTGATAATAGAGGATCATTCTATGATGGTGATTATGTTAACTTACCTGCAAATAGTGGTCCTTACTCTGTAACAGAAAGCTCACAATACGATAGTCTTTACACTTTGACTGACGCTTCGGGTGTATGTTCTCTTGATAGAAGTGGCAATATTGTAATGAACGTTGGTGATACAGGAGGCAGATGTATTGTAGAGAATACTAGAAATACTGGTGATTTAACAATCATTAAGGCTGTTGATTCTGACGGAGATGGTGAGATCGATTTTCATAACACAGGTTGGACATATGACATTAATAGTGGAAACCAAAACTATGATATGGGTACAACCCAAACATTAGTAACTGGCAAATACTCAGTTAGTGAAGATCAACAAACTAATTACCATTCAATAGGTTGGAGATGTACTGATGGCACCAGTGGATTAGGTGAAGCATTAAAAGTTGAAGTTACAACTGAAGATATCACTTGTATTTTTGCTAACACCAGAGACACGGGCGACCTAACAATCATCAAAGCTGTTGATTCTGATGGAGATGGTGATGTTGATTTTCATAATACCGGATGGACATATGATATTGACGCTGGAAACCAAAACTACGCTATGGGTTCAACACAAACACTTGTTACCGGAAACTACACTGTAAATGAAGATCAACAAGCTAATTATCATTCTATTGGCTGGCGTTGTACTGATGGGACAAGTGGCCTGGGCGAAATACTAAATGTTGAAGTTACAACCCAGGGCGTTACCTGTACTTTTGCTAATACCAGAGATACTGGTGATCTCAAAGTAAACAAAAAAGTTGACTTGAATGGTGACGGTGAATTCACAATCGGAAATGATGGTGCAAACAGACTTGGATTCATGTGGGGGCTTGATTCAGAAACCCCAGCACGAGCCATGGGTAGCGATGTAACAGTCGTTACAGGATCATACAGTGTTACGGAGAATGATGTTGATGGTTATCACTTTGTTGGATGGTATATAAATGGAACAAGAAAATCTTGCGAAGACCCACAAGGAACTGAATTCCCTTCTAACTTCAGGGTGACAACAGACGATATTGAAATCACATTATGTAACGCAAAAAATACAGGTGATTTAACTATCATCAAAGCTGTTGACTCTGACGGAGACGGTAATATTGATTATCATAATACCGGATGGACATATGATATTGACGGTGGAAACCAAAACTACGCCATGGGATCAACCCAAACCTTAAGCACAGGAAACTATACCGTAAACGAAGACCAGCAAACTAATTATCACTCAATCGGCTGGCGTTGTACTGACGGAACTAGTGGCCAAGGTGAAACGTTAGATGTTGAAGTTACAACTCAAGGCGTCACCTGTACTTTTGCAAATTCCAGAAACACCGGCGACCTTCTAGTGAATAAAAAGGTGGATACAGATGGTGACGGAATATTTGAATCAGGAAATGGTAGAGCTAACATACTTGGATTCATGTGGGACATCGATTCTGAAACTCCGGCACGGGCAATGGGCAGCACCGAAGCATTAGTAACCGGTAATTATACTGTGAACGAAAATTCTGTAACGAACTACCACTTTGCTGGTTGGTACACAAATGTTCCGGGAGCAGACTTCAGCTGTGAAAATCCTCAAGGAACTTCATTGCCGGTAAATGTATCTGTAACTACGGGTAACCTGACTGAGATTACATTCTGTAATGCACGAGATACCGGTGACTTACGCATCAAGAAGTACAATGACCTTAATGGTGACGGCATCATGAACGGTGCAGATTACTATATGACCGGCTGGCATTTCGATGTATTCGACGGAGGTCAGTTTGTTGCAGACGGAAATACCGGTGAAGATGGCGATTGGCTAATTATTGAAAATCTTCCGACCGGATCATATGATGTTGTTGAAAACTTAAATATACAGGGATGGATCAATACAGAACCGGGAGACGGAACATTGACTAAAACAGTGACCATAACTGATGGTGGCTTAGAAAACGTCCGGTTCGGAAACTTTGAATTAGGTGAAATCAGCGGTAAAAAGTGGAACGATCTTAACGGCAACGGCATCTGGAATATCGGGGAACCAACCCTTGCCGGATGGACTATAGAGTTACTTGCTGATGATATGACAACGGTACTTGATACTGATGTCACTGATGGAACTGGTGAATACACATTTACTGGTCTAACAGCTGGCACCTACTACCTCAATGAGGTTCAACAGGCTGGCTGGACACAAACTTTCCCAAGTCCTGGACAGATACTCGGCCCAGTAGATGTCACTTCTGGAACAGATGTTAGTGGATATAACTTCGGTAACTTCGAGAATATCGATGTTACTGTATGTAAATACATTGACGAAAACGGAGATGGCAGCATTACTGGTGACCCAGTATACACCGCTGGCTGGAACGTTTATCTCGACACCAATATGAAAACAACTTGGGGAGACGGTTGTTATACATATACAAACGTCGGTCCTGGTTCATACACAGTATCAGAAGAGCACAAGGGTGGTTGGACACAAACGTATCCGACAAACTCTGATCACTACGACTTCGGTGCAGTGTCAGGTCAGAATAAAACCTACAAATTCGGTAATTTTGAAAAAGTATCTATTAGCGGTCAGAAATTTGAAGATTTCAACGGAAATGGAACAAAAGATGCTGGTGACACAGGTTTAGCCGGTTGGACTATCCAGCTACTGGATACTCAAGACAACGTTCTTAACACAACCGTAACCAATGGTGTCGGACTCTATAGCTTCGACAATCTAACTCCGGGAACATACCGCGTACGCGAGGTACTGCAAACCGGATGGATCCAGACAACTGTCAATCCAGCAGATATTACTGTAGTAAGCGGCCAAGATGTCAATAACATAAACTTCGGTAACTTTGATAACATCAACATTACAGTATGCAAATACATCGATGTAAACGGTGACGGAGTCCTCGACGATGGAATTCAATACAACGGATGGATGGTATATGTAAACGGTGATGATAAGCTTACCGAGACTAATGGATGTGTCACGTATACAGACAACGGTCCGGGATCATATCACGTTGAGGAAGAAAATAAGACCGGTTGGTTACAAACGTATCCAGCAGGCGGAGATTACTCTTTCGAAGCGGTATCAGGTGATGATGTAACGCTGGACTTCGGTAACTTCGAACTCGGAAAAATCTCCGGACATAAGTTCGAAGATGTAAACGGAAATGGCACATGGGATCCGGGAGAACCGGCACTTGAAAACTGGACGATATATATCTCCGGTAACTGGGCAACAAGCACACAAACATTTGCCGACGGTTCCTATGAGTTCACTAATTTAACCGCTGGTGACTGGACAGTGACTGAAGATGAGTCAGACACAGACTGGATACGAACTACTGCTAATCCGGCTTTGATTACCATAAACAGTGGTGATGTTGTTGAGGATGTCGACTTCGGTAACTTCGAGCTCGGTAAAATCTCCGGATATAAAATGGATACCCAAGAAGCTGGCCTGGAAAACTGGAAAATCTGCCTTGATAGCGGTCCATGCACCTTCACTGATGAGAACGGCTACTATGAGTTCGCCGATTTGACGGTTGGGACATATGTGGTCAGTGAAACTCAGCAATATGGATGGACGCAAATATGGCCCGATGGTGACGGAACTCACAGCGTAGACGTTGTATCCGGAACTGACTCACAAGACAATGACTTCATGAATCGTTTGAATGAATTCGAAGTAGTTATCATAAAGACCGCACAGGCAACTGTCGTTGCAGGTGACCAGATGACCTATACGCTCAACTGGGGCATCACCGGCAACACGCCGGTATTCGACGCATACGTCAGTGACGTATTGCCAGTTGATACGACATTCGTTTCATCTCCGACAGGCGTCTATGATGACGCAACCAGAACCATTACATGGGATCTCGGTACGGTAACTCCTAACGACGCAGGTGTTGTAACCTTCGTCGTAGAAGTAGCTTCACCGCTTGATAACGATACTGTTATTGAAAATACCGGCGATGTCTGCGGAACCGGCTATATTGTTCCGGAAGATGAAAATGAATTATTCAATATTGACGGCACGACCAAATGTGATTCAGATACAACGACCACGACTGTTGAATCTGAACCGATACTCGGCATTGAGAAAGTTAATGACCGGCCGATTGCAAATCCAGGCGATACGGTAAACTACACCGTATACTGGTCAGTTGACGGCAATTCAAAAGCTACCAACGTTACGCTCATCGATACGATTCCTGTCGAATTAACAATCGATGTCGCAACGATTAGCGATGGTGGAATTTACGATGATGCAACCAGAACGATTACATGGGATCTTGGTACACAGGTTCCTCACGCTGAAGGTTTCGTAACGTACTCAGCAGCTATAGAATCCCCTCTCGCTGACGGAACTACATTCGTCAACATTGCAAAGATTACAAGTGATGAAACTGATCCGATATTCTGGGAAGATGATTCAGTTGTTACCGTTGTCGCAGGTCCGATCCTTACAATCGTTAAATCAGTTGATAAAGAATGGGTAAATCCAGGCGACGTAGCAACCTACACGGTTACTGTTGCAAATATCGGCAACGATACTGCATACAACGTACAGCTCGATGACCTGCTCCCTGTAGACTTCACATTTGTTGACTACGCAACCGGTTCCCACACATGGGATCTCGGTGATATGGAAGCAGGATCAGACGTTACTGTTACATTCGTTGTAGTAATCGGCGATGATGCAAAAGTAGGCGTCTATGACAATCTTGCAATAGCATCCGCTGACAACCATGGAAATGTAGACGATACGGCTCCTTTGGAAGTTAGAATCCCGACAGTACTTGCAGACGAAGCCGATCCGGTTCTTGAAATCGTCAAGACTTCTGATAAAGAATGGATTAATCCAGGCGATACTGTTACATACACTGTGAAGGTAACAAATGTCGGTGAAGCTCAGGCAGAAGCTGTCGCTATCAACGTGCAGGTACAGGACGTACTGCCGGCCGGATTCACTTTTGAGGACGGTACGGTGACCAAAGTATGGCCGCTTGGTGACCTCCTCGTCGGAGAGTCAAGAGAAATTACCTACACGGCAATTTCCGATGATACAATCCTTCCTGGATTGTATGAGAACTTGGCAGTCGCATGGGCAGACAATCACGACAAGATCTCAGATACAGTCGATGTAGACGTACGCCTAGTAGAAATACTCGGCGCAGAAGAACTGCCGATAACCGGCGGATCACTCTTCTACTTCCTTCTAGCAAGTTTGGTCGTCGCGTTCTCTGCGTACGTACTGCGGCTCACATTCTCAAAAGAACGTTCATAACATTTATATCTTTGAGATAAGGATACAAAAAGGGGTTTGGGTTTTAACACTCAGCCCCTTTTTGAAGGGTTCTTGACATTCATATGACAGTTTATGTATACTAATCGGATTTATGTTATACTACTCTAGCATTCGAAAACAACCAACTTTTCATATATACCCAGTAAAAAGGGTAATAAATAGATAGAAATAAGCAAATAATTTATAAATAACGTATAAACTTATGCACAACTCTATCACAAAAAACAAGCTTGGTTTCGTGCCTATCGCTGTAGCATTAGGGACAGTCGCCCTTATAGCAGCGATTTTTTTATTGGCGCCTACACAAGCAGATGCTGATGAGCCAGGAAATGCGACCATTCATGCAGAAAAAATCATCTGTGATGATGAGCAATATCTGCCAAATGGACAAGTATCTAATCCTATTACCTTCTCAACAGCTACGGAGTGGTTAGGTCTAGGTCAAAATAGTGACCACTGCTGGTTAGACGCTAATTGGGATTTCGAATGGCGATATGGTAGCAATAGCCCTTGGAATTTGTTTTCTATGAGTAACCCAGCAATCGTACAAACTAATTTAGGCAGAGTTGAAACAAGAGAGGTGTGGGATGATGATTATATTCCATTTACAGGAACTAGTGGTAGTGATGTAACCGCAGAATTCTACTGTGCTAGTGATGTCACTAACTATGATAACTTAGAGTGGCTTACTACTTTAGTACCAGGAGAAGACTATTACTGTATTGGATTTAATGTACCAGAACCATACTGTGGTGATGGTGAGGTACAAATTCCTAACCACCAGGGCCAGGATGAAGACTGTGACGGTGAGCAAGGATGCTCAGATGAATGTACTTGGGAACCGGCCACTGTTAATACACAAAAAGTTGTATGTGATGATGAACAGTATCTACCAAACTGGGGCACCGGTGGAAGTGACATTAATACAAATACAGTTACTAATTTTTTAGCAACCGGCGACAACAATTTACACTGTCAAGTTGATCAAGATTGGCAATTTGAATGGTCCCCCGATGGCGTCGGTAATCCAGGTGATAATACTGTCGGCCCTGCCGGTTTAAACTGGACACCTTTTACCGGTTCTGTAGATTTTCCTGCATTCACCGAAAGAGTTTGGTTCCGAGAAATATGGAACAATGACTATATCCCCTTCACTTATAGTAATGCAAATAACGATTCAGATAATATTTCAGCAGAATTCTATTGTAACGACGATGTTTTCCATTATGATAACTGGGAGTGGATTGATAACTTACAACCAGGTCAGCCTTACTACTGTGTTGGATTTAATGTAGAGATACCTGTCTGCGGTAACAATAGGGTGCAACCAGGAGAACAATGTGATGATGGTGACTTAAATGGTGACCCCAATCAATGTAATGCAGAATGTACCGACACTACCACTCCTGTCTGCGGTAACACAATTGTTGAGGTTGGTGAAGAATGTGACGGAACCAAGGACTGCAATGTAGACTGCACATTAATTCCAGAGCCAGTCGTACCACAAGCAGTTATTCTCGAGCCCGTACTTGCTATCGACAAAGTAGTCGGCGAGGCAAAAGTCGGCCCATCCGATACGGTAACATATACCGTAACCGTGACAAATAACGGCGACGTGACTGCACTCAATGTCTCGCTAGAGGATATCTTACCCGGCGGATTCCTGTTCAGCGTATCTGGAACAGATACAAATACATGGGATCTCGGTGATATCGCCGTAGGCGAAGATGTCATTGTCACCTACGATGTCGTAGTCGGCAAAGATGTCGCAGACGGCACCTATGAGAACCTTGCAGTCGCTTATGCTGAGAACTACGGTAACGTATCAGACAAAGAGCCGGTCAAGGTAGAAATGGTTCCAGTTGTTCTCGGAGAAGAAGCTCCTGCATTGACCATTACCAAAACGAATGATGCAAAGATGGCTAATCCGAATCAGACAGTAAACTACGAAGTCGTCGTAACTAATGTCGGCGGAGCGCCTGCAATGAATGCGATGCTTCATGATACGCTCGATGAAGGGCTCGTATTTGCCGGTACGGCAACTGAAACGGTATCTGAGTGGGAACTCGGAGACCTCGTTCCATCCGAATCCGTAACGATTGTATACGAAGTAACTGTTCTCTCTAATGCAACCGACGGTGTTTACAATAACATTGCGGTAGCATCCGCTGATGACGTTACTGATGTATCAGCAGATGCAGATCTCGAGGTAGTCACCATCAAGGTGCTAGGTGCTGAGACACCAGAAGAACTGCCTGTAACCGGTGCCGGAATGCTCACGCTTTTAACAGCAGGAGCGGTACTACTTGGAACCGGACTGATCTCGAGAAAAAGAACGAAATAACGACATTCTAGATAATCAATAAAAACAGGCCCGGCAACGGGCCTGTTTTTTGTTACCTATTCCATGTCATACACCCCAGTTTGGGAACCCATCGCGGGCACGGAGACCCGCTCTGGATTGATGTTTTTATTTCTCCGAGCGCACCCCTCTGCGGGTGCGCTCGCGTTTTCTCCATCGCGGGTGTCTCTGTCCGCGATCTCATCCCCGCCCAAGGCGGACAGTCACAACGAGCCCGCTTTTTGGATTAAAATAATTTATTAATTAATCTCCGATTAAAATATTGATACGGCATATTCTGGTATCTTTTTGACAGTTTTGACTTAACAGGGTTTTGTCCGATATACCATAATATATTTTTTAAATATTTACGGTTGCTAATGATACGAGTGTAAAACCGACGCTGAAAAATCGGATAGTTGATACTATTTTGACAACGAATCTGGTCACAATAAAATGATTTAACCGCGTGTATTAATTGTGAGACATTATAATTCCTCCGAGCGTGGGCGTCTCTGCCCGCGCTCCCTATTTCGAAATTGAGCGCACCCGCAGAGGGGTACGCTCGGTGAATATTCTTTTTACTGCTTTGATAAACCAATAAATGAACGTGATCTGGCATGATTTGGTATGCCAATACATCATATTGTTTCAACTCACCGGCGTTGAACATAATATCCGCCATCAATCTCGCGTATTTCATTTCTTCAAATAACTCAAACCCCTCTTTAGTCCGAAACGTTATAAAATATGGATACTCCTCTTGGTAAATTCTACGTTGGGTCATAAAAATTCCTTCCGTTTGAGGGAAGGTTGTATTAACATAATTCTAATCTATTACGTATCTATTCGTCAAATTATTGACAGATTTTTTAGTTATGCTAAGTTTATTTGAAACATTGGCAGTTGAAGTACATTTTATGTTATACTGTGAAGGTAAAAAATCAAACAATTTAAATATATAACGTTTAATAAGCTAATTAATTATTCATTAAATAAGTATGCGTATGAATAAAAAGTCTAATAAAAGCCTCCATATAATGATCATGGCGGTATCTGTTATTGCCCTATCTGGTATTGGGGTATTTTTATTTTCCAATACCACAGACGCGGCTCCGGGCAGTGGTGCTATTTGGACGACAAGCGGCTCATGTGGTGATCCCCAAAATGTAAATGAATACAACGTTGGGGAAGTTATCTATATTAACGGAGCTGGTTTTGATGCAGGTAACTATAGCTGGTCAATAACAGGCCAGCCAGGCAATTCATCCGGAGATCCAGGTTCCGAGGTAGCTTCAGATGACTACACTGTTGGTTCGAGCGGCGAGTTCTGCTTCGAAGCATACACTGTAGCTGATGGCGACTGGGGCGTATATAAAGTGGCTTTTGGTAATGCAAAAAATGATAACTATCATGTAGATAATCATGGCGGATTAGACTTTGCCATTATCTCTGGTTATAAATTCAATGATCTCAACATGAACGGCGTTTGGGATGGTAATGAACCGCCTCTTAATAATTGGGAAATATGTCTAGAATATGTTAGCTCTTCTAATACTAATTCAACAAATCCTCCAACTGTATGTGTAGAAACCGGAGCTGGTACCTGGCCCGAAGGATATTATGAATTTGAGATTCATTCGAATTATAGCTACTATGCCATCACCTTAGCTGAAACGATGAAACAAGGATGGAGTCAATCAACACCTTCCAGTGGAAATATTGAACTAACATTAGCTGGTAATGATATATATGCCAACAATGACTTTGGTAACTACGTCACTCCATTTTGTGGAGACGAGATGAAGAACCAAGAATCTGAGCAATGTGATGGGGCTGACGGCATCACCGGCAAGCAAACATGTTCTGCTGAATGTAAAATTATTGAGCCGGAGCCGGAACTATTTCCGATTTTGAGCATCATCAAGACAGTAGATAAAGCCCTGGTCAGTCCATCTGATACCGTAACCTACACCGTGACCGTATCAAACTCGGGAGATGGTGATGCAGTCGACGTCGAATTGCTCGATGTCCTCCCTTCAGGTATGACATTTACTAATGCGGATGGTTCAAATAGCGGTGATACTGAAAAAACATGGACATGGGACTTACTCGAAGCTGGCGCAGACGTAACGGTTAAATATGATGTATTAATCGACAGCAATGCTGGTGTCGGTAAATACGACAATGTTGCTGTAGCGCAGGCAAGCAATTTTGGGCAGGTTGAGGCCAATGCGTCGGCTAAAGTTCATATCCCGGTTGTACTCGGCGAAACCGCGCCATCACTCACTATCGAAAAATCAGTCGCAGAATCATTCGTCAATCCGGGCGGAATGGCAACGTATACGGTAATCGTCACCAATGACGGTGATGCACCGGCATTCAATGCCACGCTCGTGGATGTACTTCCGACCGGCTTTGTATTCGCTGATACTGGCAAAACAACGATGACATGGGAGCTCGGTGATATTGCCCCGACTGAATCGGTAACTATCACGTATGACGCGAAAGCAGATGTTTCAACGCTAGCAGGTAAATATATCAATACTGCTACGGCGGCCGCGGATGATGTCGATGACATCGACGCAACAGCATCTCTCGAAATCAGAGAAGTTCAGGTACTCGGCGCTGAAGACGAACCGGTAATTCTTCCTGCTACTGGAGCAGGGATATTAGCCGTACTAACACTAGGAACACTCGTAATCGGTACAGGTATCATTAGCAGAAAACGGACCAAATAACGAAGCCTGACAAACACGCTTCGATTAGGAAAAGGCCCCGGAAAAGGGTTAACCAAAAATTACCCTACTATTTCCGGGGTCTTTATATTACAAAAATCCTCAGCAACTAGAGGCCTTGACAAATGAAAAGCTTTGTGATAGAATCCACTGTTAAATATGTTATCAGCTCTGTGCTATAATAATATTATATGAGCCAGAATAAAAAGTTGCATCAAAAAATCGCTCACCATGCAAAACGTGTGCCGCATCACACGAAGCGTTTTTTTATTCCGCATCACAGCAATGACCACAAACCGCATGCCCTTCGTCCTTCTGCTCTGAGAATGTATGCGTACGCAATAATTGCAATTAAGCTTTTTGTAACAAGCTTTCTATTTTTGGTATACCCGTCTCCGGGTGAATTTGCATCAATAGCACGTGCAGAGATTCTTAACCTTACAAATGCGTCGAGAACAGAAGCCGGAATTTCGACACTCTCTTTAAGTGAAACGTTAAATCAGGCTGCACTGCTCAAAGCACAGCACATGATAGCAAATGACTACTTCGCTCATACAGCGCCGGACGGCACAAAACCGTGGGCATTTATAAAACAGGCGGGCTACAGCTATACCGCCGCCGGTGAAAATCTCGCAATGGACTTTACTGAAGCATCATCAGTCCATACGGCGTTTATGAACAGCGCTTCCCATAAAAAAAATATCATGAATGGTAAATACACTGAAATGGGCATCGCAATTATTGACGGTGAGCTTGAGGGACATGCCACGACATTATTAGTTGAATTCTTTGGCAATCCATATGAATTAGTGACTCCAACTCCCGAGCCGGAACCAGAGCCAACCCCAGAACCTGAGCCAGAACCTACTCCTGAACCTGAGCCAACACCCGAACCTGAGCCAACACCAGAGCCGGAACCAGAACCGGTACCGCTCTTCTACAGAGCTGAATTATCAGATCAAAGCGCTGAAGATCTCGGAATCAAAACGCTCGAAGAATTCGATTATTGGGTTGAATTTAAAAATAGCGGGACAACGACATGGCAAAATAACGGCGATTATTTCGTCGCGCTTAATGTTACGAATCCGATCGGACGGCACAGTGATTTTGAACACGAAACATGGATAGATTACTACCGTCCTGCAAAACTTTCCCAGAACTCAGTTGCGCCGGGACAAGTTGGACGGTTTGAATTTACGTTGAACGCTCCGGAAGAAGCAGGTGTATTTGAAGAATCATTCGGCCTTGTTGCAGAAGGTGAGGCATGGATCGACGGCGGTGCTATAGAATTGCCGATCGTAGTCGTCGCGCCACCGGAACAAGCCTCTGAGATGGAGGTAGAAATTATTCCGACACCGATATCACCTACAACAAATACTAACCAAGCTTCTGTCGTAGATGAACTGCCGCTCGTCACCGAAGATCTTTCTAATAAAACAGCGGAAGGTGATGCTGTTAAGGGTGTAGTCGCCGGCGCGGAGGAGCAAAACAATAATGCTAAAGGATTTGTAGGAACCATACTAGAATACTCACAGCGATTCTATATCGTATTCGTAATATTCCTGACAGTCATCCTGCTTCTGAATATTCTGATAGAAATTAAAGTCCAGCATCCGCATGTAATCGCCCAGACCGCGATCGTGATTATCATAGCCACCACCGCGATTCTTCTGCATCCCCACTTCCTGGAGCAGGTTCCGCGGGTCCTGAAAATCACATAACAGCTTAGATTACTAAGTTTTTTAATAGTTATCCACAGCCCTCCATATATTGGGGGGTTTTTGGCATACGGGCAGACTGCCGAGACCTTGACCAATTGCTAATTCTTTAATAAACTAAATTAATTACTTTAATAGCAGATTATTAATTCTAATATCCATACACTTATGAACCGCTACTTTTTGTATTCAAAAAATCTCTGGCTAGGAGCTTTCGTGCTCATTTTTCTTGCGTCTTTGTTTGCATTCACAGGCCCGGTATATGCAGAAACAAATCATCCGCCGACGGTCGAATCTCAGCCGATAACCTCAGTTACAGCTGGAGTAGCGTACGAATACGTTTTGCAGGCTGCTGATCGAGATGGTGATAGTATCGAGTATTCATTCACGACAAATCCTGCTGGCGCGACCATTATTGACGGGGTTGTAGGATGGATCTCAAGAGTGCCCGGAACTTACAACTTTGTCGTTGAAATTGATGATGGCAATAACGGATATGGATCTCAGGCGTGGCAGGTAGTCGTATCAGCTGGTGTTGTCGATTATATTATCGTATCGCCTAATGACAGGCCGACGATCGTCCCCGTTGATGATACCCGGCAATTCTCGGCTGTAGCATATGATGAATTCAATAACATTGTAGGCGACACCTCATTTGAGTGGACAACGGACGAAACCATAGGTTCCGTTGACTCTGAAGGACTCTTTACTGCACGAGCTGGCGGTATCAGTTTTGTGGCCGCAACTTCAGGTGACGTAAAAAATTCTATCGGCGTAATCGGACAGAGTACATCTGATAACACTACAAATACTACCACTACGGAACCAGAGGTCATTGCCGATGACACAGATGAGTCAGTCGTTCCGGCAGAAACAGCTGCTGATGAAGATGCCTCAGATGAAACTGCTGATGAGGCCACTGAAGACGAAGACAGCGAAGAGGAAACAACTGATGATGTTGATGCTGTTGCATATAGTACGGAAGATGCCTCGGAAGAAAACGAAGAATCAGATGATTGCAAAAATTGGGCCCAGTGGCTTATATTCTTACTGCTCGTATTATATGGTATGGCGC
>SDBT01011952.1_pt1 | contig 13948 bp, 13 predicted proteins | sample 2277101 | NCBI WGS metagenome assembly SDBT01 (sample SAMN10404973, study PRJNA504765) | marine sediment metagenome | isolation source: marine sediment core GS10_PC15, 103 cmbsf | place: Arctic Ocean: Southern Knipovich Ridge | collected 2010 | reverse complement strand
GTAGTGGAAAAAAAGGTGGTCGCCATACCAGATGAGATTGTGGGTATTGTAAAATGTGTGAATCCCAAGTGTATCACCAACAATGAAGTGGTAGATACCAGATTTGAAGTGGTCTCAAAATCCGAGGTAAAGCTTAAGTGTCATTATTGCGAGAAGATCACCAGCCAGAGCAATATTGAGATCATTTAAATTTAGCGTATTCGATCGTAGGTTTTTACCAGCAACTCATCTCGCCGGATTCTTCTGAAGGCCAGGTAGTTCAGTATCAGAGCGATTGGCGGGATAATTATTCTCCACTTATGCAACGTTTGGGCCCCATCCAGCTGATGGTTGGCTACTGCGATATAATAAAAGATCATTCCAACCATTCCTGCATAAAGAAGAATAAGGAATATGCATACCCGCATCTGCCGGATCCTGTTCTTGTAAAAGAAAATATTAAAGAAGGTCAGGACCATAACCAGGATGAAAAAAACGGAAAGTGGCCATGTGGCCACTCCCAGTTTGTCTCCATCCAATTCAAATACTCCAGAATATTTCAGGACATACTCCGAACCGTCCAAAGTGAACATGGCGATGGGTCCTGTCAACAGGAACAGAGAGAGAATACAGACCCCCAGGAGATAGAGGGTCTGTGGTCGCTGTAACATAAAAAATGCTGAACTAGTTATTGCCCAGGATCAATGGCATGCCGTCCTTGCCACTTCCAATCACCACCACTTTACTATTGGCTGATTTGGACAGCTCCAGAGTTGCATCGATACCCTTCTGTTTTAGAATATTAGAGGTAAGGGATGCACTGATTATACGGTTGTAGTCAGCAATACCCTGTGCCTGAATCCTCATACGATCCGCTTCACTTGTCTCTCGGTTCAGCCTGTACTGGTAAGCCAGTGCTTCCTGTTGCTGCTGCAACTTGCTTTCAATGGCCGCTTTGATCTTTTCAGGCAATGTGATGGAGCGGATCAGCAGGTCCTTCATATCAATGTCTTTTTCACTCAATGCCAAACGGGTAGCCTCAATGATGGATGCCTCAACCTCAGCTCGTTTGGTTGAATAGATCTCTTCTGCAGTAAAACGCCCCGTTACAGCCCTTACCGCAGACCTGACATTGGGTATAAGCATGACCGAAACATAGTTAACACCAATGTTTTCGTGCAGATACCCGATTTTATCATAGTAAGGATTGAAAATGATGGTTACATCCACACTGATAGAGAGTCCCCCCTTGTCAAGTACGTCCATGGGTTCTTCGCTCTTCTGTTCCCTGACATCATAGCGGATCATGTCATTCCAGGGCGCGATAACCTGGAATCCAGGGGTGTAAATATTGTCCTTATCCAATCCGCCAGCAAACTTCTTAAAAACGACGCCACGTTCACCAGGCCTCAGAACATAAAACATCTGGCTTCCAAAAATGAGCAATAGCACCACAATGGCCACTACACTTATTATACCGTATTGTGCTCTTTTCATAACTGAGTTATTTAGTATTGTGAGTAATTATTTTATAGCAGGTGTAAAAATACACTATTTTTATTGAAAATGCGGTAAAGGGAATTCTATGGTCACCATTTCACATACAGATCTCATATTGAATCCTGACGGAAGTATCTATCACCTTCACTTATTGCCGGAGGATATTGCCGACACCATCATCCTGGTGGGAGATCCGGGAAGGGTAAAGCAGGTATCTTCTCATTTTGACCGAATTGAATTACGTAAGGAAAACCGGGAATTTGTCACCCATACAGGAATCTTTCGTGGAAAGCGAATCAGTGTGCTCTCCACCGGAATCGGGACCGATAACATAGACATTGTCCTCAATGAAGTGGATGCGCTGGTAAATGTGGATCTGGAGAACCGAACCATCAATCCCAACCCCAAACGGCTGACTCTTATTCGCATCGGTACGAGTGGTGCCCTACATTCTGACATCCGCCCCGGAGCTCAAATTGTTACACAAATAGCCGGAGGATTTGACGGCTTGTATCATTTCTACAACGACCCAAAGGGAGTCACAGTCCCTGGACTTTCCCAGGCTTTTATGAATTATACCGGTTGGAAACGGAACCTTTCCGAACCCTATTTCATTCAGGCATCAGAGAAACTATTGACCCTTCTTTCCGGACAAGATCAAATCACTGGAATTACACTTTCCACTCCAGGATTTTATGCACCCCAGGTACGCTCCATCCGGCTTGATCCCTTTGATAAATTGCTGATTCAGAAATTGGGCTCATTCAGCTTTAACAAATTGAGAATCAATAATTTCGAAATGGAAAGCTCGGCCCTTTATGCACTTTCTGCCCTGCTTGGGCATGAAGCACTTACCATCTGTGTGGCAATTGCAAATCGGATCTCAAACGCATTTCTGGAGGACTATAAACCGGCAATAGAATCATTGATTACCATGGTTCTGGATAAACTTGCACTGGATGACTGAGCATAGCCAAAGAGAAATAGAAGCATTGATGAGTCTTCTTGAGGACCCTGATAACCAGGTTTTCGATACGGTATCTGACCGCCTCATTGAGCTGGGTGAAGAGGTGGTGATTCCTCTGGAGAGGCGCTGGGAAACAACCCTGAAGCCTGAACTTCAGGAGAAAATTGAAAATGTAATCAAACAGATCCAATTCACCACCCTTCGACGTGGAATGAATTCCTGGAAAACTGCTGGGGGAACAGATCTTTTGTACGGAGCATATCTGGTGGCGAGATTCCAATATCCCGATCTGGATTACGATCCAATTAATGAGATAATCGATAAAATAAAGCAGGATATATGGCTTGAACTAAACAATGAGCTAACCGCCCTTGAGAAGGTGAAGGTGATCAACTATTTTATGTACGATATACATAAGTTTGATAAAAGCCTTAAAAAGGCTCATACCCCGCAACTATACCTGGTAAATCATATGGTTGATACTTTTAAAGGGAGTCCTGTTCTGCTGGGTCTGCTTTATGCCGAATTGGGCAGGAGGCTTAATCTGCCGATTTATGGAGTAAATCTGCCTCGCAATTTCGTATTGTGTTATTATGACCAGGATTTCCATGATGATCCCAATGGAATCCTGTTTTATATCAACCCATCCGATAATGGGGCCGTATTAGGATTAAAGGAGTTGAAATATTTTCTGAACCAGCTGAAAATCGAGGAGAAAGAGTTTTATTACACGCCCTGTTCAAATATAGATATTATTGAACGTCTGGTAATCAACCTGCAATATGCTTACGATAAGTCGGGTCATCCAGAGAAAGCACTTGCTTTAAAGAGATTACTTCGTAATCAGTAAGAAAGTGACAAGTGTGAAAGTTGGATCTTTATACTTTACACTTTTAAACTTTTAAACTTTTACACTTTCAAACTTTCACACTCTATAATACTCCCGGTACCAGTCAACAAATCTTTTTATCCCGGTTTCCACAGGGGTGCCTGGATTATAACCATAATCCCTTTTGAGGGATGATACATCCGCCCAGGTTTTCTCCACATCACCCGGTTGGATGGGCATCAATTCCTTTTCAGCTGTTTTACCCAGCACCTTCTCAATGGCCTCGATAAATTCAGTCAATTTCACAGGGTTGCTATTCCCAATATTGTGGATCTTGTAGGGTGCTGATGAGGTTGAAGGATCAGGCGCATTTGGATCCCAGCCTGTACCTGGAGATGGTGGTTGAAGAATCATTTTTTCAATACCACCAACAATGTCATCTACATAGGTGAAATCCCGCTCCATTTTCCCGTGGTTAAATACCTGTATAGGTTTCCCTTCAATAATCGCTTTGGTAAAAAGAAACAGAGCCATATCGGGCCGGCCCCAGGGACCATATACAGTAAAAAAACGCAATCCTATGGTGGGGATGCCAAAGAGGTGACTATAGGTATGTGCCATCAGCTCATTGGCCTTTTTACTGGCTGCATATAAACTCACAGGGTGATCCACATTGGAACTTACCGAAAAGGGCATCTTCTTATTAAGTCCGTATACGCTTGAACTACTTGCATAAATCAGATTATCCACAGGATTGTATCTGCAGGCCTCCAGTACATTCAGAAATCCAGTTATGTTGCAATCCACATACGCCTCGGGATTAGTAAGGCTGTACCGGACCCCTGCCTGAGCAGCCAGGTTGACAACCACATTGAAGTGTTGATTGGCAAAAAGCTCATTCAGCGCTTCACGGTCTTCAAGCTTTAGCTGGATGAACTGATAATTATCAAATTTCGTACTGGCTACAAGCTGATTGTATGCCACTTTATTTTTTGAGATACCAGCCTGCTCAAGCCTGCTGTACTTTAGCCCGATGTCATAATAATCATTAATGATATCCAGACCTGTAACATGAAATCCCCGGGCAATTAGCTTATTGGCCAGGTGAAATCCAATGAACCCGGCCGTACCAGTGATAAGTACTTTCTTCATTATTTAGCGTAACTGATGGCACGTGTTTCCCGGATCACAGTGATCTTCACCTGTCCGGGATAAGTCATTTCATCCTGAATCTTTTTGGCGATATCAAAGGAAAGGGTTTCAGCATCTTTATCTGTCACTTTCTCACTCCCTACTATAACCCTTAATTCCCGTCCAGCCTGAATGGCATATGTTTTTAATACACCAGGATAGGACAAAGCCATTGCTTCTAATTCTTTCAAACGTTTGATATAGGATTCCACCACTTCTCGTCGTGCTCCCGGCCTGGCGCCCGATATAGCATCACAGACCTGAACGATAGGTGCCAGCAGGGTAGTCATCTCCACCTCATCGTGATGGGAACCAATGGCATTGCACACTTCGGCCTTTTCCTTGTACCTCTCAGCCAGCTTCATACCAAAAACTGCATGTGGAATTTCAGGCTCATCATCAGGTACCTTACCAATATCATGAAGCAAACCTGCTCGTCTGGCCAACTTGGCATTCAGTCCTAATTCTGTAGCCATGATGGCGCACAGGTTGGACACTTCTCGTGAGTGCGCCAACAGGTTTTGACCATAGGATGATCGGTACTTCATTTTACCTACCATCCGGGTTAGCTCCGGATGAAGACCATGAATACCAAGATCAATAGCGGTACGTTTCCCCACCTCAATGATCTCCTCCTCAATCTGTTTCTTAGTTTTAGCGACCACCTCTTCAATCCTGGCTGGATGAATCCGGCCATCGGTAACCAATTGATGAAGAGATAACCTGGCCACTTCCCTTCTCACGGGATCAAAGGCTGAAAGGATAATTGCTTCCGGGGTGTCGTCAACAATCACCTCAACACCTGTAGCAGCTTCCAGCGCACGAATATTTCGACCTTCACGGCCAATGATGCGTCCTTTTAGCTCATCAGATTCGATGTGAAATACAGTCACCGCATTTTCAATGGCAGTCTCACTTGCAACTCGCTGTATCGTTTTGATAACAATGTTTTTCGCCTCTTTATTGGCGGTCATCTTCGCCTCATCAACAATTTCGTTGATCAGTGACATTGCCTCAGTCTTAGCTTCCTCCTTAAGAGATTCTACTAATTGTGATTTTGCTTCATCTGCAGAAAGACCAGAAATGGTCTCCAACTGCTCCACCTGCATACGGTGCGACCTCTCAAGTTCTTCCTTCTTTTTCTCTACAATATTGAGTTGAACTCCAAGATTTTCACGAATAGTTTCCAGTTCATTATTCTTCCGTTGTGCATCTTCATGTTTTTGTGAAATGGAAAACTCTTTTTGCTTTACCTCATTCTCACGTTGATTAAGCCTACTATTCTTTTCATTGATTATTTTCTCATGCTCCTCCTTTAACTGAAGGAACTTCTCTTTGGCCTGCAGTATCTTTTGCTGTTTGATCATCTCTGCTTCACCTTCGGCCTCTTTGAGCACATTGTTGCTCTTCTTTTTCACCATGATGTTGAAAAGAAAAAACGCAACTCCTGTCCCAACCAGCAATGAAGCTCCTCCAACTACGATATACAGAACCATAGGTGTTTGCAACACCAATGATTGCATTAACAGTTCCATAGATTTTTCATTTTAGACAATAAAAAAACCCGCATATCTCCCCAAAATCTTTTAAAAACCCCAATAAACATGGGAGGAACTGCCAGATTGTATTGAGTGTCCAATGACCGAACGTATCGGTATTCCGGCGAACCGAAATTTTGGCCTGCTCTTCACAACCCGAGCTTTGTTCCAATTTAATAAATGTTGAGTTCCAAAAATAATTGAAGAAACAATGCGGGTAAACTCTTTTAGTATGTAAAGAACGCTACTACTCTTCTTTTAATAAGTCATCCAGCTCACTACTCAAAACTCCGAGCTCTTTCTCCAAAGATACAACATTTTGTTGTTGTTCGCAATCTAAAAAGTTTATTACGAATTGAAGAGCTGCCATGGTTATAAAATCCTGTGTATCCTTATCTGTATACCTCTGCTTGTACTGTAGGATCTTATCATTAATAAGCTTGGCTGCCTTCCTTATCTTCTCTTCGTCCTGCCGTTTTATTTTCAGGGGATAAAACCGTTCTGCTATTTGCACCTTTATTGAAAGCGGTTCGTCCATCATCCCCGTATTATCGGTTTAATAGAGCAATACACTTGTCAATCTCCCGCACAATTCTATTTATTCTAATCTTGGCATCGTTTGCATCTGCACTGTCCGCCATAATACTCTTCACCAGCGACAATTGCTGGTTTTTCTGTTCCAATTCATCAATCATTGACTGCTTTTGTTGAACCGTTTGCTGAAGGTCATCATTCCTCTGCTTCAACCGACTATTTTCATTCAATTGCTCTCGCATCCGGTCTTTAACCGATTGTATCTTCTCCTTAATTCCTTCCAGTATTTCAACCTGCTCAACACTCATTTAACAGAGATATATATTACAAATATAGAATTATTTTGACAATAATAAATGACAACTATTTCCTATTAAAGCATAAAACTATAGCTTTGAGACCTCCTAAATCACATGATATTAATATGCGCCAATCTTTTATCATTGTATTATTTCATTTATTTTTAATACAGACATCTGGTCAGAATGAAGTTTCATTCCATTCTCCGCTCAAAATCCCCATGGTCCTTTCAGGTAATTTCGGAGAGATCCGTTCCAATCACTTTCACTCAGGTATCGATATTAAGACACAGGGAACCATAGGTCATCATCTCTTTTCCATTGAAAGCGGGTACATTTCCAGAATTAAAGTCCAGGCAAATGGATATGGAAAATCAATCTATATCACTCATCCGAATGGATATACTTCTGTGTATGGTCACCTGGACCGGTACAGGGATGATATCGCAAAATATGTGAAACAAATGCAGTACAAACGGCGCTCGTATATCATAGATCTCTATTTAAAGCCGGACCAGTTCAGGCTGAAAAAAGGTGATTTTATCGCTTATACCGGCAATACCGGAAGTTCCTCTGGTCCTCATCTGCATTTTGAGGTCCGTATTGCAAGAAATCAGCACCCGACCAATGTGTTAAAATATAATTTTAACATTGTGGACCATGTGGCTCCAAAATTCCTGTCGCTCTATTTAGATCCCATCGGTGAAGGTAGTCACGTGAACGGATCATTAGAAAAATTTTCATCCAGGATCGTAAAAGATAATGGGTACTATACCATTCCATATGGAACAAACGTTAAAGCATCCGGACTACTGGGTATAAGTGTTGAAGTATTCGATTACCTTGACGGTGCGTCAAACCGATGTGGAGTTTATACCCTTGAACTATTTTTAGACAACAAATTGGTTTATAAACATGTGATGGATGAATTTTCATTTTCTGAAACCCGGTTCATTAATGCACATATAGATTATGCTGAGCGAATCAAAACCGGGATCAAAGCTCATCGGCTATACTGCCTCCCCAATGACAGGTTGCAAATGTACAAGAGGGAGTTAGATAATAAAGCTGTGGCTTTGAATGACAATAGGACTTATAACATGCGTGTGGTGGCAACAGACGTTGCTGGCAATACATCTGAACTCAAATTCCAGGTAAGGGGAGATCAGAAAATCATTTCCGGTAAAAAACTTCCAGCTGGGTATATGAAAACAGTGAAGTATAACGAATCATACACCTATGTTCAAGACAGCTTGAGACTGGAAATTCCAGCCAATTCCCTATACCAGGATATGGATTTCACGTTTGAGAAATCTCCAGGACAAAAGGGCTCTCTGACACAATTTTATCATGTGGGTTCTCCGGAAGTACCCATACATACTCCTTACACACTTTCTATAAAAGCAATTATTTCAGACCCATCGCTTCAAGAAAAACTGCTGTTGGTTACCCTCAATGATGAAGATGAGATTGCAGCGGCAGGAGGTGAGTATCATAATGGGGCGGTAGTGGCTAGCCTCAGAAGTTTCGGAAGGTATGCTGTGTCATTAGATACCATTGCTCCGGAAATTATTCCGTTGGACGGTGCTATTACCGGAGATCTTTCTGGAAAGAAAACACTGAAGTTCACCATTCGTGATGATCTCTCAGGTATTGGAAAATATGAGGGCTATATAGACAATAGTTGGGTGTTGTTTGAATATGACCTTAAAAATGATCTTATTTCCTATACATTTGACAGTGATCATATTAAAAACACAGGCAACCACGAGCTGGAGCTTTATGTTTCGGATGAAAAAGGAAATGTAAATTTGTTTCATTCAACTTTCACCTGGTAAATCTACAGCCATGTCTTGTCAATACAGAGTTACAGGGTTGATGTCGGGATCGTCCCTGGATGGTGTTGACATGGCTTGTTGTGAATTTCACAAAGATGCTTCGGATTGGGAATTCAGAATATTGGCAGCGGAAACACTCCCCTATCCTGCCAAAATCAAAAAAAATTTAAAGGATGCTTGTAATTGGAATCATGATGACATCCAGGCATTGGATATTGATCTTGGAAAATATTATGCCGATTTGCTTATACGGTTTCATGCATCCCATCAAATCATCCCTGATCTAATCGCTTCTCACGGACATACAATTTTGCATGAACCGGCAAAGGGTATAACCTTGCAAGCGGGACATGGTGGTATCATGGCTGCTGTTACGGGGATCACTGTGGTTAATGATTTCAGGAGCGCAGATGTGGCACAGGGTGGTCAGGGTGCTCCACTGGTCCCCGTGGGTGATCAGTTACTATTTAGTGGTTATGATGCCTGCCTGAACCTGGGGGGCATTGCTAATATCTCCTATGAGAATTTGGATGCTCAGCGAATAGCCTACGATCTTTGTCCTGCCAACATGGCTCTCAACTGGATTGCAGCTTTGCATGGCCATGAATTCGATGAAGGAGGAGCTATGGCAAAACAGGGTCAGATAGATTTAAGGTTACTTCAAATCTTAAATAACCTGGAGTTTTACAGCTCGAAACCCCCAAAATCATTAGGAAGGGAATGGTTCCTAAGTAGCTTCCTGCCAATTATAGAGAAGGAAACTGGATCAGTATTTAACCTGATGGCTACAGTGGTAGAACATATTGCCATTCAAATATCCCTGGGGATTGACAAGTCTGGAATAAACACAGTACTGGTTACAGGTGGAGGTGCCCTGAATCAAACCCTGATGGAGCGAATTAAACATCATGAATCTGCAAAGATTGAAATACCTGAAATAGACCTCATTCAATTTAAGGAAGCCATTATATTTGCATTCCTGGGGCTACTGAAAATTCGGGGTGAGATTAACTGTCTTGCCAGTGTGACAGGTGGAAAACAAGACCTGTCAACAGGCACCATCTATAATTTTACTAATAGCATTAACAAATTAACTATTAGCAACTAACCAACAATATATCATGAAGAACTTTGTGGCATTCAACCCCACCAAATTACACTTTGGACGAGGTGTAGTAAGTGATCTCGGTAAACATGCATCTCAACTGGGTAAAAAAGCCCTGTTGCTGTATGGTGGAGGTTCAGTGCTTAGAAACGGAAGTTACCAGGACACCCTGAACCAATTGAAACACTACAATATAGAGGTTGTTGAATTTAGTGGCATCAGGCCCAATCCATTGGTGGAGGATGTAAATAAAGCAGCCTCACTCGGAAGAGACAAAGGGGTTGAAATGGTAGTAGCTATAGGTGGCGGGAGTGTAATAGATTCAGCTAAAATCACTGCTATTTGCATTGCCGATGGTTGTGATGCCTGGCAATTAATGACCTGGAAACATGACCCATCAGGTACAGTTCCACTAATTACCGTATTAACCCTTGCTGCCACTGGTACGGAAATGAATGCAGTGGCAGTACTGCAAAATCCGAAAACCGGACAAAAAATAGGCTATCGACATGATTTCAATTATCCAAACCACTCATTTCTTGATCCGACCTATACCTTATCCGTCCCTGAAAACTATACTGCATGGGGGGTTGTTGATCTAATTTCTCATTGTCTTGAAGCCTGGTTTGGAGAAGGAGAAGCCACTCTATCAGACAGGTTTGTGGTTTCCATTATCAAAGAAGCTATGGAGGCTGGACCTGCCCTTCTGAAAGACCTGGGCAATTATGAACTGAGAGAAAATGTAATGTGGTCTGCTACCTGTGCCCTGAATAACCTTACCATTTATGGAAGGAGTTCAGCCGACTGGGGAGTTCATGCTTTGGGCCATGTTCTTTCATTCCTGTTTGATACGCCACATGGAGCAAGTCTTTCCATTATGTACCCAGCGTGGATAAAAATGATGCGAAAACGGGCTAAAGACCGAATCGTCAAGTTAGGCAAGGAGTTGTTTGGTACCTCTGCAGTGGATCAAACCGTATCCGGGCTTGAAATCCTTTTCTCATCGTTCGGCAGCCCAATAAACTGCAAAGAGGCTGGAATAGACAGTCATGAAAGAGAGGGGATACTTGAGATGATGAACAAGAATAAAGCCCAGGGATTGCACCATCCGTTGTCAGATCGAGAACGTGAAGAAGTTTTGTCTTATGTGATATAAGAAAAAAAGGGCCTATCTGGCGATGGACCCTTTTCTACAACACTAACTAAAACTACCAACTAAACTCCTAACTAAAATTAATCATTAACTAACCCAATATATTGAATGCAAAATTCATGCCAAATAAAGTAAGCGTTAATCAATCATGAATCATAAGTGGGTATTTATTAACAATGGTTGTCTTTATTGATAATGGTTGTCTTTATTGATTGGTAACAGTTGGTAGTTAAAGAGAAAAGTGAAATCTTTGCAGCCGCGTAAGCGCAGCCACTTCGCAGAAAGTGAAAAGTGCCTGGTGGGAAAGTTAAAAGTTAAAAGTTGGAAAGTTAAAAGAAGGATCTTATGAGAAGAGTTGTATTTGCATTATTATTGGCAATAACATTTTTGAGCAGTGACCTGCTTGGATGTACTAATTTCCTGGTGACTCCGGGAGCCTCGGTGAATGGAACAGCCATGATTACCTATGCGGCCGATGCACATGTATTATATGGTGAATTGTATTTCAGACCGGCAGCTGACTACCCTCCGGGCTCATTCCTGGATGTGTATGAGTGGGATACCAAAAAATTCCTGGGCAGAATCCCCCAGCTATCACACACCTATTCTGTGGTAGGCAATATGAATGAGCATCAGGTAGCTATTGGTGAAACCACCTATGGAGGGAAACAGGAGTTAAGAGATACAACCGGTATAATAGATTACGGAAGTCTTATGTACCTCACCCTTCAAAGGGCCCGGACTGCCAGGGAGGCTGTAAACATTATGGGAGATCTTGTTGCAGAAAACGGGTATTATAGTTCAGGTGAATCTTTTTCCATTTCAGATCCATATGAAGTCTGGATTATGGAACTCATTGGAAAAGGTACTGAGATGGTTACTGAGGGTGGCAGAACATTCAATAAGAATAAAGGAGCTGTATGGGTTGCCGTCAGAATCCCGGATGGTTATGTTAGTGGCCATGCTAACCAGGCACGTATTCGGCAATTTCCACTTGACGATCCTGAAAATTGCATATATGCTCCTGATGTGATTGAATTTGCACGAGAAAAAGGATATTATGAAGGCACGGATGTAGATTTTAGTTTCTCCGATACGTATGCGCCCGTAGACTTTGGAGGGGCACGCTTTTGCGATATGCGGGTATGGTCCTTCTTCAAAGATATCAATGATAATATGGACCAGTACTTTGATTATGTCAAAGGTGAAGATCTGGAAAACCGAATGCCGCTCTATATTAAACCCAACCGCAAAATATCCAACAAAGATCTTATGAATTTTATGAGGGATCACCTGGAAGGAACTGAGCTTGATATGACCAAAGATGCAGGAGCAGGATCATTTGGACTTCCCTATCGGTGGAGGCCCCTCACCTGGGAACTTGATGGCAAAATGTTTGTGAACGAGCGTGCGACAGCAACTCAACAGACTGGGTTCTCTTTCATTGCAGAATCCAGACCAATGAAGCCCGATTTCCTTGGAGGTATTCTATGGTTTGGCATTGATGATGCAGCAGCAACAACTTACGTTCCTATGTATTGTGGCATGACAAGGGTACCTGAATCTTATGCAGTGGGTAATGGGGATCTCCTTACTTATTCGGAGACTTCAGCATTCTGGACTTTTAGTTTTGTCTCAAATTTTAGTTACCTGAGGTACAATGTAATGATGGGGGATGTACGTGATGTACAAGCTGAATTGGAAGCGAAATTCATTACTGAAGTGCCAGCTATTGATGCAGCAGCTACCGTGTTGTACAAAACTAATCCCGAGATGGCCCGGGAATTCATCACAAATTATTCTGTAAATATGGGGAATTACACAGTGCAGCGTTATAAAGAACTGGGACAATTCCTTTTGGTGAAATACATCGATGGCAATATAAAAAAGGAGGAGAATGGTGAATTTCTCAGAAACCCAGACGGATATCCGGTAGGTCCCAACCAGCCCGGCTATTCTGATCAGTGGAAAGAGATGGTTGTTAAGGATGCAGGTAAAAACCTTAAGATGCCCAAAGGTGACGCTCACTAATAACAGCACTTTGTTGATAATTCATCTTATATATTATTACTAATTCAAAATTATTTGTACTTTTGCGACCTGTTAAATCGAGGCACAGAGAACCATAAAGAATAGAATCATGGATTTAATGAAAGTTGTAGCCCAGGAATATGCTCCACAAGCGGAATTACCCAAATTCAGCGCTGGTGACACTATTACTGTTCACTATAAGATTAGAGAAGGAAATAAAGAGCGTATCCAGCAGTTCAGGGGCGTGGTTATCCAGCGACGTGGAAAAGGTAATACGGAGACATTTACTGTACGCAAGATGTCTGGAAATATCGGTGTTGAGAGGATCTTTCCCTCAGCTTCTCCCTTTATTGATAAGGTAGATATCAACAAGTATGGTCGTGTAAGAAGAGCCCGCATCTTTTATTTCCGTGATCTTACCGGTAAGAAAGCACGTATCAAAGAAAAGAGATTTTAGAACACAAGCTCAAAATATTGAAGAGGCTGTTTCGAAAGAGATGGCCTTTTTCTTTTTATCTTCAGGCCAATTTAACTTTTTAATGGCCTTTCGATAAAAAGATGGTTATAGTTTTTCAGCTTCTGATTTGGCTTTCTCAATTATTTGGCTGGATTTCATTTCGGCTTCTTTGACCAGGTTCACTGATTGTTTTTTAGCCTGACGATTGAGCTCTTCTGCTGCACGTTTTGCTGCGATCTGTTTCAGGGGATTACTGCCAGCTTCCTTGATCAGCTTTTCTCCCTGAACTTCAGCTTCCTTCACCAGCTCGTCTCCAGCTTTTTGCGCCTCTTCAATGATTCGTTGCGCTTCAACCTCCGCATCGCTGATTATTTTATCAGCTCTCTCACTGGCTTCATCACGTGCCTTTTCTTCAACCTTCTCCACTTCCTCTGTAACCCTTTCCACTACCACTGCTTTGACAGTTTCTCCCGATGACGTAAGATTTCCTCTCAAGTCGGTAGTTATCCTGGGATCATTGAATGTGC
>SDBT01011951.1_pt1 | contig 13951 bp, 12 predicted proteins | sample 2277101 | NCBI WGS metagenome assembly SDBT01 (sample SAMN10404973, study PRJNA504765) | marine sediment metagenome | isolation source: marine sediment core GS10_PC15, 103 cmbsf | place: Arctic Ocean: Southern Knipovich Ridge | collected 2010 | reverse complement strand
AAGAAAACGTCAGGATCGAAAGCTATCAGGTTTAAAAGAGCCTGACTAATTGTTTTATGTGTTCTTAAAATGGTTTTAAGTTCTCCTATTTGCTCTTCGTTATTTGGAGTTTCAAAATTGAGCCTGGCTTTAATCTCTTTTGAAAAATTAGGGTAAAAAATTAAGGCTGGCAGGTTTTCTATTTGCTCCTTTTCTTGAGTCACGACGATAGAAATCTCATCAATCATTTCCAGCATTCGTGAAGCTGCTTCGGTCTGACTACGCAGATGATAAGCAATTCCGGCCTGATTCAAACTAGATGGTTTTCGCGCCACAACTCCAAGTAGATTTCTGAATTCTTGTAGACCGCTTTGTGTCTGAGCTGCATGTTGTTCGAGGAGTTTGAGCTGCCGTTCCTCCTTTTTATAAGGAACCCAAGCAAAAACAAAAAACAGGAATCCTACTAAAAAAGCAGTAAAAACAAAGTGTTTCAGTGAAAACGTGTCTCTTATTGAATGTGTAAATGATTTTTTGGGCACTTTATTTTTATTGCTTTTTTGTCCACCATATATCCACTAAACATCTTAACATTTAGTTGTTTGTATTGTAAAATCCGAGTATGAAGGCGAGTATAAAACAGAATAGGGATACTTTAGGAACAGTCAAACTATCGAATTTTCTAGGAATTTCAAAAAAAGTTTTTATATTGGGGGTACTAGGTATTGTTTTGGGACTCAGTTCGCTTGCATTCTTTTTGTCAGGAGGAGAAGGTATTGACGGAGACAAGTGGCAGGCAGTCTTCTTAGAAAATAACCAGGTTTATTTCGGCAGACTAACCATATCGAAAAATTTTTATGTCCTAAGCGATGTTTTTTATCTTCAGACCGAAAAAGGAGAGAATGAATTGGGCGTCGTAGCGAGTAATGCGGCCGATATTGAAGACGATAATCCGAATGCCAAACTCGTTAAATTAGGCAACGAGCTTCATGGTCCAGAAGATAGAATGTTTATTGAGAAATCAAGATTACTATTTTGGGAAAATTTGAAAGATGCGTCGACTATCGTAAAATCCATAGATGCTTATTATCAGTAAAGTCTAAAATAACAACTTTTAGGCCACCGGACATAAGGCCGGTGGTTTTAATTTGCCTTGACATGAATCAATAGTGTAAAATATGGGGAATCTTTAGTTCTTTGAGAGGGGATAAATAATGATACCAAATCCATATCCAGGACTCTTCATCGATTTCGAAGGATCCGATGGCTCAGGCAAAAGTTATTTCTATGAAAAAGCAGTCAAGTGGCTGAGATCAATGGGCCACATAGTTATGGAGGTTGAAGAACCCGGGAAAGATAGGTGGTGGGGGAAGAGGATATATGAAGATCTGAATACGCCAGAGGGCTTTCACGAGACCGACCCCATTGGGTTTCAGAAATGGTTTGCTATTGATAGCAAGGAGAACTATGAAAAGAATATTATACCTGGTCTTCGGAGCGGGCATATAGTTATAACCGATCGATCAAGAATGTCAGGCATATGCTATGGCGCACAAAGGACAGTCTTTACAGGCCATAAAACTACTGATGAGGCAATGAGGCGATTAATGCAGGTTAATGAAAGTATTATTGGTGAGCATTTCATTTGGCCGGATCTATGTTTAATCTTCGATGCAAATCCCGAACTATGCCTAGAGAGACTCAAAAGCAAAGGTGTTAAACTAGATGCTTTTGAGACTAGAGAGAAAATCGTGATGGTGCGCGCCAACTACGGGAGCTTTATGAATTTGTTTCCTGCATCCAGAGCTGTCCTGGTAGATAATGATGACAGATCAGAAGAAGAGGTATTTAAAGATGTCATGGGGCATATCGAACAACTTATCTCCCTAAGAAAACAAAATGTTTAAGAGGCTTGATGGCCTCTCTTTTTGTTATATAATGGATAGACTTGTCCTTTGAAAGGGGAAAATATGCAGATCTTAAAGGATGCGGGGACTTTTATTGTTTTAACGCCTGTGACGGAATTACGGGAACAGTTGTTGAGAATTGAGAAGGCGGGTAGAACTTGTTATCAGTCTAACAAGGAAGTTACCGAAGAGACGGCAAAGAAATTTATCCGTATGATATTGAAGCGCGGACACGAAAGCGTAATCGAGCATAGTTATATGACGGTCGAGTTCAGTAATCTTTGTAGAGGATTTACTCATGAACAAGTCCGTCACCGACTCACGGCAATTTCTCAAGAGTCAACTCGCTACGTTGACTATGACAAAGTGGGGGAAGGTCCTGATTTAGAAAGATTCCAGTTAAGATGTGTAGTCCCGCCTCATCGCGATGAGAACAAAAAAGTTCTTTTAGAAGATGGTAGATGGATGTCCATAACAGAGATGTTTACTGAAATAGAGAAATTTTACCGGGGTTTAAGAAGGGATGGCTGGGTTCCTCAAGACGCTCGTCAAGTATTACCGATTGGGACCAAATCTCAGATAGTTATTTCTGCTAATTTCAGAGAGTGGAGACATATATTCACAATGAGAACAGCGAAACCTGCTCATTGGGAAATCAGGAGAATAATGTGCAACCTTCTTGAATATCTAAAACCAATCCTTTCGCCAATTTTTGATGATTTTCAAGAAGCAGGCGTTGATGGGAGCGGATTGCGGTATTTCAAAAAAGACAAGAACTTTTTTATCTAGGATAAGCCCATTTCTGGGCTTTTTTTATTACAAAAACCGTGATAAAGTGAGGATGTTATGGAATACGAAACAGTTATCGGGTTAGAAATACACGCAGAGCTCAAAACTAAAACTAAAATGTTTTGCGATTCGCTAAATAACCCGGATTCAACCGAGCCTAATTTGAATATTTGCCCTGTGTGTACAGGGCATCCAGGTGCTTTGCCGGTAATTAACAAGGAAGCGATAGCTAAGATGGTAGAGATTGGGCAGGCTTTGAATTGCTCAATTGAAAAAGAGTCATTTTTTGAAAGAAAAAACTACTTCTACCCCGATCTTCCCAAGGGATATCAGATAAGTCAGTTCCAGAAACCGTTATGCAGAAACGGATATTTGGATATAGGAAGAAAAATAAGGGTTGAGAGAGTACACCTGGAGGAGGATGCAGGAAAGCTTATACACGAAAAAGATGCTACTTTGGTGGATTATAATCGTGCAGGAGTCCCCTTGATGGAGCTTGTTACTGAACCAGACCTTACAAATGGAGATGAAGTAAAGAAATTTGCCCAAGAGTTTCAGCTCATATTGAGATACCTTGGTGCTTCAGAGGCGAATATGGAGAAGGGGCAGATGAGAGTGGAGGTAAACATCTCGTTAAAAGAGAAAGGGGCGGAAGAATTTGGTACAAAAGTTGAAATAAAGAACCTTAATTCAATTAGGGCTGCTTCTGATTCGGTTGATTACGAAATAAAAAGGCAGACGGAGGCTTTAAATGCGGGGGAGGAGATAGTTCAGGAGACTCGAGGGTGGAATGAGAACAAGAAAGAAACATTCAGCCAAAGAATTAAAGAGGGTTCTGCAGATTATAGATACTTCCCAGAGCCTGATTTGCCGCCACTGAGACTGGAAGATGCAGAACTGGACATAACCTTGCCCGAATTACCACAACAGAGAAGGACGAGACTTATCAAAGAATATAGCTTGCCCGAAAAAGATGCCGAGATCTTTGTAGTTAACAGAATCCTCGGTGATTATTATGAAAAAGTTGTTTCAGAACTTCAGTCTTGGGATAAGCTGGGGCATATTGAAAAACCGGGGGATTTGGATCACTCTAAACTTTCAAAACTTGCCAGCAACTATCTTATCACCGAATTACAAAAAATATATAGAGAACGAGGATTCAACTTTGATGTTGATAGTATAAATATCACCCCAGAGAACTTCGCAGAGTTTATTTTCCGTACTCACAACGGCGAAGTTTCCTCAACTGGTGCCCAGACACTTCTCAAAGAGATGTTTGAAACAGGAAAAGACCCTTCAGACATCATAAAAGAAAAAGATCTTGGTCAAGTTTCCGATTCCGCAGAACTTACGCAGGCTGTCCAAGAAGTAATTAGCGAAAACGAGAAGAGCGTTGAAGATTACAAGAAAGGCAACCAGAATGCCATTCAATTCCTAGTGGGGATGGCAATGAAAAAGACCAAAGGGAAGGCTAACCCCCAGGTAGTTAGAGAACTATTGGAAAAAGAACTTAAATAGGATAAGATATCTTCAGTTACTTGAAAGGAGGGGTATATCTTGCTCAAGAAGCTAGGCCAAGGTTGGCCTATTTTAACTTCTCTGGGCGTAGGCGCCTTGAATATGGAGGTAGTTGTAATCCCACTTATCTTAGTTGGCTATTTTGACCTGTGGGGTGTTGAATTAAGAATTACTGCAATATGCTGGGCTACTTGCGAACTCATATATTGGTATTGGTTCTCTGGTTGGCTTGTGACTCGAATCTCAAGAGGACAGCAGGCGATGGAGATCATTAAGAACGCTGTAGATTTTGGGAGGAGCGTTATCATTCCGAAAGCTCAAAAGGCCGACATTATTGGAGCCACCCGAGAGTGGGCTGTTAGTCAGATTGGTAAGTTCAACCCTGATAAGTATGAAGATAAGAGAATATTCGGGTTTGTAAGAAAACACGGCAGGAAAACAGCAAAAGGAACAGGAAAATTATTAGCAGGCGGTTTGCTGATAGCAGTTGCTGCTGTACCAACTCCGATATTTTGGATTCCAGCACTTGTTGCCTGTCGTGCGGCGAAGTGGAGAACAGGATTATTCTGCATGATGATCGGGAATGCAATAAAGAATTGGATTTTCTGTAATGTATGGATGTGGGGAATGACCCAAATGTAAAAACGGCTCGTGAGAGCCGTCTTTTCTATAGTTCCAATTCTCGTTTCTTTATCTTTTCTCCTAATTGTTTTATGAAATCCTTCATCTCCACCTGGATCGGGGCTTGGGATTCCCGTTTATTCACGGCTAAGGTGTCACCTGCCATCTCTTTATCTCCAATAACTAGGATATATGGGGTTTTTCTTAGTTTTGCTTCTCTGATTTTCTTTCCGACAGTTTCGTTGCTGCTGTCTACCTCAGTACGAATATTCTTTTTGCCGAATTTCTTTGCGATAGCTTCTGCTTGTTTAATGTGTTTTTCGCTTACGGTAATGATGTCTACCTGAACGGGGGAGAGCCATAGAGGAAAGGCTCCTGCAAAATGCTCTATGGCGATAGAAAGGAATCGTTCAATAGAGCCCATGATGGCTGCGTGGATCATAACGATACGTTCTTTCTCTCCTTTTTCGTTAGTACAACTCAAATCAAAGCTCTCCGGCATGTTCATGTCGAGCTGAATAGTAGCAACTTGCCATTCACGGCCCAAAGAATCTTGTGCAAGGAAGTCCAACTTAGGTCCATAGAAGGCTGCTTCACCAAAACCATCAATGTATTCGATATTTTTCTTGGTAACAATGTCCTCTAAGATCTTTTCGGCCTTCGTCCAACGTTTTGGATCACCAAGAAACTTCTCGGGATGTTCCGGATCGTGTCGTGAAAGACGGACTTTCATATCAAAACCGAATGGTGCATAGAATTCCTGGACGATATCCCATATTTTCAAGAACTCTTTCTTGACCTGTTTCATTCTGCAAAAAACATGAGCGTCATCCTGGGTGAATGCACGTACTCTGGCGAGACCTGATAGCTCTCCAGTCTGTTCGTCTCTGTAACACATGGTCGTATTTGCGTATCTTTGGGGTAATTCTCGGTAGCTATGAGGCTTTCTGTCGTAAATTTGGGTGTGGTGTGGGCAATTCATAGGCTTCATTGCGAATAAATGGCCCTCTCTTGTGTTGATCTTGAACAATTCGTCTTGGAACTTGTCCCAGTGCCCGCTCGTCTCATACAGGTCCTTTTTGGTGATATGGGGAATTTCTACTTTCTCATATCCTTGGGCTTTTCGCAGTTCCCAGACAAAATCATCTAAAGTATTTCTTAGTGTAGTTCCTTTCGGAGTCCAAAGTGGCAAGCCGGGTCCTACAAGATTCGAGAAAGTGAACAGATCCAACTCCCTCCCGAGTTTTTTATGGTCTCTTTTCTTTGCGTCCTCTATTCTTACAAGATATTTATCTAATTCTTCTTTGGTTTCAAAGGCTACACCATATATTCTGGTCAACATTTTGTTATTCTCGTTCCCTCTCCAGTATGCTCCGGCGATGTGGGTGAGTTTGAACCCGTCTAGGTTGATCTCTTTCACGTTTTCGACATGTCCTCCCTCACAGAGGTCAACGAAATCCCCGGATTTGTATAGGGTAATCTGGCTACCTGCCTTAACGAACTCTTCAATGAGTTCCAGTTTATATGGATTATCCTTAAATCTTTCCTTTGCCTCTTCGGGAGTTACTTCGATCTTCTCGAAATCTCCCCATGCAGTGACCATCTCTCTCATTGACTTCGCAACCTTCTCTAGATCTGTATCTGAGATGGGAGACGCGAAGTCAAAATCATAATAAAATCCATTTTCTATGACTGGACCTATGGTGATTTTTGTATCTGGCCATAGCTTTAAAACGGCTGCTGCCGTTAGGTGAGCCAGAGAATGTCTCGCTTTATGGAGATTTTCGTTACTCATATAACAAAACAATACCAAAAAAGGTGCATTTTGTCACCTTTAAATACAGGCTGTAGGCGGCCGCAAAATATATGGGGGTCTTGACCAAGAACTGAAGCATGGTTGAATGTAGAGGTTCTTTGTCAAGGATAATATATGAAGAAATACTTAGCTGTCCTGATTCTCGTTCTAGGAGTATATCATATGACCGAGGCCAAAGAGAATCAAAAGGTATTCCTGGGCCCTAATGTTCAGAGCAGAGATATGCTTAAACTATTCTCACATCCTGAGGAGTGGGAGAAAGCGCGTTCTCAGATTGATATTCTCCAATTCTACTTTGTCCATCTAGCAAATCGGTGCGATCCCAAATGGTGTGGTAATAATGTGCTCAACAATTTTGTCGAAGTGGTCCCTGGAGGAGCATTCAAGTGGCTTAAAGATAGAGATATAGAGATTGGGGTTGAGATCGGAGCCGTGAAAGAATACAGCTGTGGAGAGATAGAGATAAACATTAATGATGCACTAGTCGCTATCGAAAATGTTGAATATTACGGAGGAGAGGTCAGCTATATAGCGATGGATGAGCCGTTCAGAGCTGGGGTCAAGCAGGTTAATGGAAAAGGATCTCCAGTTCATTGTGGGTTTACGATTGAGCAAACAGCGGAAGATGTTGCCTATTACATACAGCAAATCAATTTACGTCATCCAAAAGTGAAAATAGGGTTGGTATCTCCGTATCCGTTTTTAACAAAAAACGAGATCATGCAAGCGATTGAATCGTTGGAAAGACTTGGTATTAAATTACCATTTTTCCATCTAGATTTTAGCTATAGGCATGCGCTGGACATAGAGATTGATTTTTTGAGTGAGATTGCAGAGTTGCAGGATTTTTGTAAAAGGCGTGGTATAAAATTTGGGATTATTGTCATAGGTGGGCATGTTTACAATGACAAGCAGTATTTCGCCGAGACGATGATTAACGCTATTGCGCTTAAGTCGATTGTTGACAGATGCGATCATGTCATATTCCAAAGTTGGATACGTATTCCGGGATCGAATCCGTATATCAAAACTATTCCCAACAATCTTCCCGAATCTCGTCTGTACAGTCATACATGGCTGCTCAACACAATCCTTGATTATTTTAGAAAATAAATTCCCGCTTTATCAGCGGGTTTTTTGTTTAGGGATAGAATGTAAGCATTAACGCTGTATTATTCCCGAAAAAAATCATACCCCTCTCGTCACTTGCATAAGAGCCACTCAGAGCAAGGCCAAACCTTTTCTTTACTCTATATTCCACCCTCGCCCTAACGATCATGTGGCCATTAGGGAGGAGCTCGAACTGAGGATTATTAATAGCCCACAAATAAGTACCGGAAAGGACTAAACTTATTTTATCCATGAGTGTCTTTTTGACCTCTCCGCCAAAACCGACTACTGGGTTGAAACCATCAACGATTACATTCGCATCGTTATATCCATTAATCTGCGTATTATGCACGAAAATATCTCCTTCGGTGCGATAGTATGCCTCGCCGGCGAGGAAATAACCTTTATATGCGCTACGCCCTACGCTGATCTTACTTAATAGAAAGTGTTTCTTATTCTCAATAGATATGTAGACTGGATCTAAACGAAAATGATCTCGGGCTTCATAAAAGTAAGAATATTGAAGCCCAACCTGGATCCTCATCTTCTTGATAGTTTTAACATGGCGCTCAAATACGCCTTCGAACATTCTCCCTGATCCGAATATCAAACCTGCTTCGATGTCTATATCTTTTTTAGATATAGAGCCGCTAAATAATCCGTAAATAGCGTCAGAAGAAGCGGTGGCCATTCCTAAATCGAGAGAAACATTGTCCTCATCAGCCAAGGTAGGGGATGAGATTAAGCACAATACAACAAGAAGATATAATTTTTGCATTGAAGCCTCGTTTTTTAAGAACTAATTATACTTAAATCATAGCGTCGATATGGTGTCAACAAATCTTTTTCGTAAAAACAAAAGACCGCCTAAATCATGGCGGTGTAATTTATAGCATTAAAGATCAGAACCTAGTGGCTCTGCGCTATTACACAAAAAACTTTGAACACCATTTCTTTCTGTCATCTTCCCTTTTATTTGCAATATGTTGTTTTCCTCCCAGATCTTGGGATTTTCTTCCAGAACTCTCGGGAATACGACAACTTCTATCTTAGAAGTCATGTCTTCGAGGGTGGAGAATAACATCGGTTGGCCGGCTTTAGTGATTATTTTCTTCGTTTTTGACACTAAACCAACAAATTCAACGTTTCTATTCATCTTCTTTGATACATCGGCGATGGTTATAGCATTTTTATTCTTCAGTTTATCCCAGATGTCTTTCATCGGGTGGTCGGAGATATATAAGCCGAGTAATTCTTTCTCCCATTTGAGTTTTTCGGCTCTCGGCATAGGGGGGGCCTCCTCTAAACTAAATGGAGCCATAACAGAGCTATTGCCGCCAAACAAACTAATTTGTCCTGTTGCAGATTTCTTTTGAGTTTCCCTTGCATGACTCATGAGGCTATCTGTATTAGCCATCAAAACCCCTCTTTCTTCAAAATCATCTAGCGCACCACCACGCACAAGACTCTCAAATGTCTTGCGGTTGATGCTCTTCACTCTAGTTACAAAATCTTCGATATCTTTATATGCTCCATTTGTTTCCCTTTCCTCGATAATATTTTTAACGATATTACTCCCCACGTTCTTTATTGCGGTAAGGCCGAATCGAATAACCTTGGAATTTGGCGCAACAACCGAAAACCCTTCATAACTTTCGTTAATTTGGGGCGCCTGCACCTCTATATCCATGCTTCTGCATTCTTCGATGAGAAAAGCGATCCTTTCTATATCGTCAACATTAGAGTTTAGAAGCGCAGCCATGAATTCTACGGGGTAGTTTGCCTTAAGGTATGCGGTTTGATATCCGATATGGGCATAACAGGCAGCGTGGGACTTATTGAACCCATATCTAGCGAAGGGTTCGATGAACTCCCACACCTTGTTTGCCGTCTTTTCTTCGATGCTATTAGCCACCATACCTTCAATCATCTTTCCTTTTTGTTCATCGAGTAGAGATTTAATCTTTTTCCCGACAGCTTTTATAAGCATATAGCCTTGGGGGAGTGTGAAGCTGGCTAATTTGTTCGCAATCTTCATTAGCTGCTCTTGATAGACGATGATGCCGTAGGTGCTGGATAAAATAGGTTCCATCGTTGGATGCAAATATGTAACAGCAGCCCTGCCATGCTTTCTTTCGATATATTCTTCAACCATTCCGGTCTCTAATGGGCCTGGTCGATACAGAGAGACCATAACAATTATGTCTTCCATAGTGGTTGGTTTGAGTTTTTTAAGGTATCTCTTCATTCCGGTGGATTCCAATTGGAAAACACCCGTTGTCTTGGCGTCCTGCAAAAGCCGAAAAGCCTTTTTGTCATCGAGCGGAATCTTATCTATATCAATTTTTGTTCCATAGTTATGCTCAATAAGCTGCAGAGCCTTCTCGATAATGGTTAAGTTGGACAATCCCAAGAAATCCATCTTCATAAGACCAATATCTTCTACGGCATGCATTTCGTACTGGGTGATGACGTCACCTTCATTAGTGCCTCTTTGCAGGGGAAGGTATTCGGTGAGAGGCTTTGGTGCGATCACGGCTGCACAAGCATGTGTAGAAGAGTGTCTTACAGTTCCTTCCAGTTTTGAAGCGGAGTCGATTATCTTTTTTACGTCAGGATTTGTTTGATATAGTTGATTCAATTCTTCTACCTTTTCAACAGCAGACTTTAATTGCCCCTTCTTTTTTCCTTGATTGGGATTAAAAGGAACGAGCTTTGCAATTCTGTCACAAAGCTCATATGGGAATCCTAATGCCCTTCCTGCATCACGTACTGAACCTCGAGCAGCCATAGTACCGAATGTAATAATCTGAGCGAAGTTGTCCTTCCCATATTTCTGTCTTACATAATCAAATACCTCGTCTCTTCTCGCATCGTCGAAATCGATATCAATATCAGGTATGGTTACACGCTCGGGGTTCAGAAACCTCTCGAAAATAAGTCCGTATTTAATAGGATCCAGGTTGGTTATCTTTAAAAGATACGAGACAATACTTCCTGCGGCTGATCCTCGGCCTGGTCCAACAATAATGCCGTTTTTCTTGGCCCAGTTAACGTAGTCTTGAACAATAAGGAAATAGGAGGCGAAACCCATTTTATTAATAACCCCGAGCTCATATTCCATTCTTTCTTTGATCTGGTCATTAACCTCGTCATATCTTTCTTCCAATCCTGCTTCACACATTTTTCTTAGATATGCATCAGGGGCTATGTCTGGCGGAAGAGGGTACTCTGGCAGTTTATTCACCCCAAGTTCTAGCTCAACATTGCACCGGTCTGCGATCTTGACAGTATTTTCGATTGCTTCAGGTACATCTTTGAATTTTTCTGCCATACGTTGAGGCGGCGCGAATGAAAAATCATCTCCTCTAAACGAGAAAGCATCATCTTTGCCAACCTCTTTCCCTGTTTGGACTGCAATGAGGACTTCGTGGGCTTCCGCGTCGTCTACGTGGCAGTAGTGAGAGTCTTGAGTGGCCACTATGGGCATATCTAGCTCGCGTGCCAACCTAATTAATTGTGGAGTTACAACATTTTGATCTTCAATTCCCGGATGCTGCTGGAGCTCTATGAAGTAATTATCTTTTCCGAATATTTCTTGATGCTCAAGGGCGATCTTTTTTGCTTTGTCGTACTTCTTTTTGAGGATCGCCTGAGAAACTTCGCCTCCGAGACATGCAGACATGCAAATTAGACCTTCCGAGTGTTCACGCAGAAGGTTTTTGTCGATTCGGGGTTTGTAATAAAATCCCTCGAGGTGGCCTTTTGTAACTAATTTAACTAAGTTCTTGTATCCAGTGTTGTTCTCAGCTAGCAATATGAGGTGATTATACATCTTCTCACCCCGGATAGTTCTTTTGTCGAACATATTGTCTACGACATATACTTCACAACCTATGATAGGTTTGATTCCTGCCTTTATTGCCTTCTGGTATAGCTCAATAGCACCGTACATTGAACCGTGATCTGTCACGGCAACCGCAGGCATGCCATAATCCTTCGCTGTCTCGACTAGCTCGTCGATTTTGGCGAGGCCATCTAGGAGTGAATAATGAGAATGTGTATGGAGGTGAACAAATTTTCCAGTCATGTCCCTAACATTTTACCACAAGCTTCCGTGTACAGGAAAATAGTTGACTTTTAGGTGTTTTTTTGTTATTTTTACTTTGATTAATATGGCAGTACCACGATCACATTTAGCAAAAGGACGACAAGGTCGTCGAAGAAGCCACCTAGCCCTTAAGAAGAAGAGTTTGGCTAATTGTAGTAATTGCAAAAAGAGCAAGGTACCACATACGATCTGTAAGAACTGTGGATACTACAGAGGCCGCGAGGTTGTAAACGTTATGGCTAAAGAGCTTAGAAAGCAAGAAAGAGAAAAAGCTAAAAGAGCCAAATAAATATGGCAAGTAGACATCTTTCAAGATCAATAGCGATGCAGTCCCTGTACGAGTGGGACTTTCGAGGTCGCAAGAATGCGCAGCTGGACAGTATCATCGAGCGAAATCTCAAAGAATTTGCTCCCGGGATGGAAGAAACAGAGTTTGCAAAAGAGCTCATCAAGGGTGTAACAGAGAAAATAGAGAAGCTTGATGCCGTTATCGAAAAAGCTGCACCAGCTTGGCCTATCAACCAAGTAGCAATTGTTGATAGAAACGTTTTGAGGATCGGAATCTATGAGTTGCTTTTCGGCAACCGAGAAGAAGTTCCTCCAAAGGTTGCTATTAATGAAGCTATCGAACTTGCTAAGTCATTCGGAGGGGAAAACTCCGGCAAGTTTATCAACGGTGTTTTAGGCACTATATATAGAGAGATAGGAGAACCAGGCAAAGAACAGCAGTCGAAAGAGCAAAAGGAGGAAGAGAAAAATGAATGAAATAGCAGAACTAGAAAATAAGCTAGGGGTTACGTTCCAAAACAAAGACTTACTTACCGAAGCGATTACTCATCGCTCGTATATAAACGAGAATCCCGATTGGAAAACACCTCATAATGAAAGGATGGAGTTTTTAGGTGACGCAGTTTTGGAACTAGCAACTACAAAATACCTTTTTGATAATTATCCTAACCCGGAAGGGGAACTCACCAATTGGAGAGCTGCTTTAGTAAACTCTAATATGCTTTCTAAGATTGGTGCTGGTTTCGATCTGGGTAATTTTATTTTACTTTCTCGAGGAGAGGCAAAGGATGAGGGGAGAGCAAGGCAATGGATTCTGGCTAATGCCATGGAGGCCGTGATCGGTGCAATTTATCTTGACAAGGGATATGAGACAACGGCAAAATTTATCGAAAAACATATTTTAGTTGAACTTCCTGAGATAATCGAAAAGAAACTATATAGAGATCATAAGAGCTTGCTTCAAGAATTGGCTCAAGATGAATCGGGCACCACTCCAACGTATGAAGTATTGGAAGAGTGGGGGCCGGACCATGACAAACATTTCAGAATAGGGGTTTATTTAGGTGACAAGCTGGTTGGAGAAGGAGAAGGACCAAACAAACAGGAGGGTCAGCAGAATGCTGCTAAAAACGCCCTAGAGATCCAGCCTTCTTTTAAGGAAAAGCTTGAAAACGGCTAATCTATTGACTAATAAATATTTACAGGTACTATATAGACCATGTTAAAAATCCGACTACAGCGCATAGGAAAGAAGAAACAGGCTCATTACAAAGTCGTTGTTATAGAGCACACTAGAAAAACAACCGGAAAATATCTGGAACTTTTGGGTTGGTATAATCCTCATAAGAGTGAGATGGAAGTAAACAAAGAAAGGTTAGACCATCATTTAGCGAATGGAGCCCAAATGTCTCCAACGGTGAATAATATTTTAATAACTAAAGGTGTTATAAAAGGAGAGAAGGTAACTTCTTGGAAACCTAAGAAGAGACCTCCTAAGGAGGAGGAAGCCGCTCCAAAAGCAGCACCTAAGCAGGAGGCGAAGCCCGAAGAGAAGGCTAAAGAGAAACCGGCAGAGGAAGTAAAGGAAGAAGCGAAGGAACCTGAAAAAACTGAGTAGTATTTGATGAGTATCAAATTAATCCTCGAAAGAGGCGGTCGAAGGTATAAATTATATAACTAAGGGAATTGAAAGATGGAAACAGAAAAAGACAGAGAATTCGTAGAGTTCATTATAAAGAACTTGGTGACGAAGCCAGAAGATGTTGAAGTGGTTCGAACCGTTGACGAATTAGGCGTGTTGCTTAGCGTCAGAGT
>SDBT01011950.1_pt1 | contig 13951 bp, 14 predicted proteins | sample 2277101 | NCBI WGS metagenome assembly SDBT01 (sample SAMN10404973, study PRJNA504765) | marine sediment metagenome | isolation source: marine sediment core GS10_PC15, 103 cmbsf | place: Arctic Ocean: Southern Knipovich Ridge | collected 2010 | reverse complement strand
AAACCAGTTTTCCTCTTTAAGCCGTTTCAGTTCTGACGTATATAATCTTGAACAAGTGTAATGGAAAATTCCTATCAAGCGGTTATGGGTATATCCTTTATCGTAATAGTTATCGCGTTAGTAATATTTTATTTTTGTCAGGTCCGGACGGTTTCACTCACCACAAATACACAACCAGAGGTGGGGACCGCCAACGATCTTGTTAAACTATTTGATTAATTAATTAATCAAATAGTTAATTGGTTAATAGTAATATCTTCTTTTTTAAAGACCGTGACCAGATTATTCTTGGCGTCACGTTGGGCAATCGTGTCAAAGACACCGCCACTGTTATAGATAACGGCAGTCTTGTCATATTTATCACCTGTTTTGTAAATATTAGGGGCTGTGAACAGATTATCAACCGTGATCACGGTAATGTTCAGTTTAAAAATTGCTGCGATCACTCCCCACAAATCTAACCATTGCCAATTCTGACAATTTTCAAGGACCTGCGCCGCATCTTTCCACGTTTTATAGTGCTTTTTCAAAAATAAAAGCTCTTTTCTCTTATATGCATTTTTAAAGTATACTGTATTGAACTTTTCCAAGACCTGCGCAATGTTACTCTTGCGTTTTGCTAATTGCTCTTTAGTAAGCGCTGAGGCATTAGCGTCGTTCTGATTTAGAATAAAAGAGGAAAAGCCTGCACGAAGTAATGCTGCTATCACACATACCCCATCCACCGTACCGATACGTACAAAGTCAATATTCTTTATATTGACCTCTTTCTTTTCTTCAGGCTTGAGCATCTTGACCGATACATCCACCGCGGCGTACTTATTTTCAGCATACTCATACTCGCTTATCACTTGTCGACTCTCCGCAATCTGTAGACGTTTCGCTTTCGGCTTTACAAAAGGTCTGGGAGGTCTTTCACCGTATCGTGGATCCGTCAGAGTCACAGGTTTCGCCTCGGCTAATTCTTTCTCTGCCTCTTTAATTTCCGCTTGATGTTCTTTTAGTTTGTCTTTATTCTCTTGAATCTTTTTCTCTAGAGCAGCAACGTCCATTTTTAGCTGACGACGATCATTAGCCAACGCTTGACCTTTTTCAGGCGTCATTTTAGTCCCCTTCTTGATCCTGTCTGCAATCTTTTGCAGCTTGTCCTGTGCGAGTTGTAGGTCCGTCTCTGCCCTTTTCAAAATGACTTTGGACGCTCGGAGCTGTTGCCTGGTCTTGACCATCTTGGCAGTGATAGTACCAGTCAGTGGGTACACAGTAATCTTTTTCTGTTCCTTTGTGAGTAGTGGAGAGGCTCGTACAAAGGTAAATGAGCGGTACAGATCATTGAGGGCTTCTTGTGAAGACGAGAGAGCAGCATTATTGGATAGAAAAAAGGTGTCTTTGAGAATTATATTCTTTTCTGCCAATTTACGAGTCAGCTCATCAAAATCTACTAGGTATTCAATCTGATCATGAACAATGGTATCCGCACCGAGATTAATTTTAATCTCGTTTCCATAAGGGCTTGCCGTAAATGGCGTAGTCCGGGAGATGCTCCAACCATGATCACCAATCTCTTTTGGGTCGGGTTCTTCTAATTCCTCTACAGTCTTTTTTAGCAACGTCTGATTCTTAGATACCAATCTCCACTTGTTATTCTTATACAACTTTTTAAAGGATTTCTCATTGATGCGGCTCTTTGTGTCCAAATTAAAGTATTGATCTGCGCCAAGTTTACTAATGGTTTCTTTCAGTAGAGCATGTTTCACCAGTGCTTGTCGTACCAAGGTACCGTCCATCACCATACCCATAAAATACCCCCCGACCCGCAATAACTCATCAATAGTGGTTACTAATGAATCTAGGGAGCTTTCATTATCAAAGAAAAAGGTTAGTGCGTTAAAGATAGCGATACAGTCAGCAGAATCAGTAGCGCGTTTCTGTCCATATGTAGCTTTGTAAGCGTCAACGATCTTTTTCGTATCCTGTCCAAAACCTTGCATTAATGTCACCACAGTACCATCAAAGACGTACTTGTACGTGGGTCCCTGATCTGTCCGACTAAAAGCTGGCTTGTATTCTGATTCTAGCAAGCGATAATGAAACTCTTGCAAGAACTCTGCGTTTGGTTCAATAGCTAAAACTTCTACCTTTAGATTTTTCCACTTGTGCAGGTCCCCACCGCGTCCACTGCCGATATCTATAATCGTGCCTTTTTCACAACGTTCAAGCATATTCCTCTTGACCACGTTGTGATAGTAACGCATAATCTTGAGGTCATATCCACGTATGGTGCTCTCCAATAACGGATTCATGATATCTCTCCATACATCGATCGCTGTACTATAGTTGTTTGGTGTATCACGATCAAAACGTATGCGAAAGGGTATGAACATTGACTGTTCAGAATCCCACCCCACCTCTATGATCTGTCCTGTAGCAAGAGGAGTGTCATTGATAATAGGAGGATTAACCACCATCTCTCCATTCATTGGATAACGGACTGTTCCCTTAAATTGGGCTCTTTTGGGTCCGGCTCGGTCACCCTTTACATAAATCTCAAATGTATCTGGTGAGATTTGATTAATTTCCAAGTCTATAGTTAGTTTGTCTGGTGGTTTCCATTTATAGACGTTTCCAGAGCTATAGGTGTCGTTAATGTTGTTAAAGATCAAGCCATCATTCCCATAAGGCTTGTGATCAATTGTATCTAAAACTTTATTGGTACGAGTGTAAAAATTTCCAAGAGCTGGAGGGTGAAACTCTTTCATAGTAATGTTGATAGGGTTTTTAGCGAGGAGATCTTTTAATCTCTCAATTCGATCAGTAAATTTCAGTTGACGAATGTCCACTCCACGATCCACTAATAAATCAAAAGCTAAATAATCACGTGTCCCATCATCCAAAAGCACAAGCTCTCCATCAATAACAGTATCATTTAATGATTTGGCGTGTTCTGGCTGAATATAGTATGGGTCGTCTTGACCTTTGACGGGGATTCTTAGGTAACGTAGCACCTCATTAGGTGGGTACAATAGATAAGCCCCATCAAGACGTATATACATTAACCTTCGTTCACCATCAGCCTTGTCGGTGATCGCCAAGAGCTCTGGCATGTATAAGGCGTTAATTTTGAGATTGATTGGCTTATTTACAACATTGAAGAGCCTCCACGATCGATTAAAAAACCATCGCGGATTCTTTCTTTTCATTGCTCGCTCTAAACTAGTGATCTCGTCCGAAAACACATCGTTAAATCCTTGGACAACGCTGGAAACTGTTGCAGCGGTGACAGGGAATTGTGTATTCTGAACTAGTTCTAACATAAAGTGAACTCCAGGCCACAAGTCGTGCTGTGCGCTTTTTATTGGCTTGTAAATAACCTCTAGCTCTATCTCATGTGTATTTATTGGGATTCTATTATTTCTATCATTAAGATACCAGCCAGTGACATGAGTCAAATCTACACGGTATGGTTGAAGAGGATGGTCTGCTTGTTGATCAGCGAGTGCAAATGACCAGCGATGCTTGATACGAAGCGATTGTGGTAATGTACCAGCCGGAACAGGACTTGTCGTTGACAAGTCCTGCTCTTTGGCGATGGAAAATCGTGTAAAATAATCAACAAAGTCCACGTTATCAAGTGTACGCTTGGTAGAATAGAAACGTGGGGTTTGGAGATTAGGCATCTCGATAAATGACTCTCTGATCCGCTGGGGGCGTCCCTTTTCCTTTATTTGGAACGTTACTTCAGTCACAATGTCCGGCTTGTAGGGCATTGGTTTTCCAGTCGCCTCCTCAGTACGTATCGACGTCTCCTGAGGTACATAACTATAGATTTCATCCGTATGTGTCAGAAAATGTTCCAACACTCGATAAAAATCTTTAGAGTCCACATTACTTGTAAATCTTTTTCCTCTGAATGTTCCGATCCTCGCCTCAATCTCGTATCCATCTTGAATACCCAAGTTGTTGGGGATCCCAATCATTTTGTCTACCTCTTGTAGTAGTACATGTTTTTGTCGTGACATCTTACACTTACTAAAGGTTTTATATTTTACCTACCACGCTTCCCAACGAATCAATTTTTCGGAGAAGCCTTGCGGTTATTCAGCCACTCTAGCTCACGGAAGCCGGAGGCTTCCGCTTCGCGGCGTTCCGAAGGAACGCGAGAACGTGTAAATGGCCATTCGCGACTGCCCAGGCTGTAGCCCACGTCGTACAGCCCTCCGTACGGTTCTCATGTAGCCACTTACACACCTCGAGGTGACCATTTCCCGCTGCACAGTCTATAGCCATGGTCGTACAGCCCTCCTTACGGTTCTCATGCAGCCACTTTACAACGTCCAGGTAACCATTCTCAGCTGCGCAGTTCATAGCATACGTCGAACAGCCCTCCTCATGATTCTCGTGTAGCCACTTAACTGCCTCCAGATGACCATTCTTTGCTGCCCAGTCCATAGCAGCCGCAGTACATCCCTCCTCGCGATTCTCGTGCAGCCACTTACACACATCGAGGTGACAATTCTCCGCAGCCCAGTCCATAGCATCATCAGTACAGCCCTCCTTGCGATTTTCATGCAAGAATTTTACCACCTCCAAATGACCATACTTTGCTGCAAGATCCAAAGCCCTTCTTGTAAATGTTAGATTTGTGCCGTACACTATACCGGCCATGTATCCAATCTTTGATGCAGTGTCACCGTTAGTGCCATGATTAAATGAGAATATAAAGGCAAGGAGGTATGGATCTCTCCATATCTCCCAAAACTTATTTTCAGTGGTCATTTTTGACTATGTGGTCCTACATGAACCATATAATCATTTTTTAAGTCTTTATCCGCCGCGTAGCGGCGGATAGGTTTGTACACTTTAGCGATGCAGGAGCGAACGAAGGGAACCGCGGAGCGGTTCCTGAGTGAGCGTAGGCAAGCGTCCAAAGTGTAACTATAACAAAGGAGTAGGGGTATGCTCCGTAGATTCAGCGGCAGATACTTCAGCGAGCCTACTGAATTTGAATAGTATTCTTTTCAGCCGAACGGGAAGCGCGTCCACCTTTATTTCTAATCGATCATTAGTCACTTGTTTACATTTGTATGGGAATATAACTTTAGAGTTGGGATTTGCTTTTATATAGTCATGTAATATTAATAAATATATCAGCTCTTTTTTCTCAGCATCAAGAGTCGTGATGGTATCTATCAGAGACTGTTTCTCTTCTAATGTCAAATCTTCACTAGAAATATTATACCCCAAACTATCATATAAATTTTCATGAGCCATCATTATTAAACAAGGAGATTTCCTTAAAGCTACATGCGGCGCGCGCCGCATGTTGAATTAGGCTTATCGCCGATCCGTGCCTATGCTTGATGAACATATTCAAAGGTCCGCTCCCCGACTATGACCCAGTTTTCATCTGCTGCTTGTACGCGTTCTCATACTCTAAAAAGTCTGATTCGTTCAAAGTATTATACGGACGTCCATAGCTTGTGTCGTATTCCTTGACTCCAGTACTAGGGGTAATACGATATGGCGTAGCTCCGCTCTGTTCTTGCCCAGTACCCCCCATAACACCACTTGGTCGAGTAGGAATTGTATTCTGTATATTACTAGCCACCGGTTGCTGCTGTTGGGGAGGTGGTTGGCGACTTCGGCGCGGTCGTGTAAAGCTTTGTTTTTGGTTTAATTTATTGATAATCTCTTGTAAGAAACCCAAGATAGCTTGACGACTGCGTTGTCCACTATATTCAACGTAAGGGATACCATCACTGTACAATATGAATTTGGGAACAGCAGAAATAGGAGTAGTGCTCTGTTGTGACATTTGCACAACAACACGATTCCCATCATCGACACTACAAAGCCCAAAATTCACTCCTCGGATCGAACCAGGTAACTTTTTGAACTCTGGCAGGAAATTAACACAATGACCACATCGATGAGAATGAAACATTATAAAGGATATGCCTCCAATGTTCGCTGCCATATGTCCACTTTCTTGCCCAAAATCAGTAGCATTCAGATAATAGATTGACATTTATAGAGTTGGTATCTTTATTTTAAGTCTTTCACAGAAAATCTTGTCAAATAGTAATCATGATTAAACAATCACGTGCTAAAGGCGTCAAGAAAGGTGTCAAAAAAGTTCAAAGGCGAGTAAAGCCTGTTACAAAATACAAGACAGGCGAGAGCAAGGATTATGAAGGTTCTTGTAATCAAGAACAGGTTCAGAAATGCGTGGATCAAGGTAAATACTGTAATCTGGACACCAACAAGTGCATTCAACCAAAAGGTGTAAAAACCAAAATTGGTAAGGACAAGACGCTCGCCGTCGATCCTAGTTATGGTGTCGTAGGAAAGACTCAAGCGGTGAACAATATCAAAAGGTATTTGGAGAAATTGAGCGCCACTGAGCAGAAAAAACTCGATATTGGTATCGCTACCGAAATTGTGAAAGACGTTCCAGTTGTTAAGAAAAAAGCACCAAAAAAGTCTTGTACCAAAAAGGAATGTGAGGAACAAGGAAAACTCTGCAATAAGAAGACTGGGAACTGCATAAAGGACAGCACCGCTAATCGCAAAAAGCTCGGTATGCCGGAAAAGACAAGTGTGAAGAAAATAGTAGAGACAGCGAAGAAAAAGGCTAGCATCAAAGCCAAAGCGGTAAAGGTCGAGGAAAAGTACGGTAAGATGCTCGTCAAAGATCTCAAGGCAGAGCTCAAGAAGCGCGGCCTCAAACTTGCTGGTAAAAAGGCAGATCTGGTCAAGAGATTAAAGGACGACGACAAAGAAGAAAAGGAGGAGGAAAAAGACTATTCCAAGATGCTTGTCAAGGATCTTAGGGCGGAACTAAAGAAACTCGGTCTCCCGTCCAGCGGTAAAAAGGCGGATCTGGTCAAAAGATTAAAGGATGATGACAAAGTGATGGAGGAGGCGTTACGGAGGGCAGAGGAGATGTCTATCCTCCCACTGATTCTAGCAGAGGAGGTGAGCCCATCACCACCGCTCTACTCCCCCCCACCGATTCCAGAAGAGGAGGTGAAAGACTACTCCAAGATGCTCGTCAAGGATCTCAGGGAGGAGCTCAAGAAACGTGGTCTAACTCTTGGCGGGGAAAAGGCAGATATGATCGATAGGATATATTTATATGATGATTTCAAAGCAGAGGAGGCAATACAAGTGAGCCCACCGATCTACCCTCCTAATGTATTTTTCAAGACCCCCGAGCAGGAAGTAGAGGATGTGGCAGTGGAAGAGGTTGAGGAGCTCCCCAAGGAGGATTGTGCAGAGGACGGTTGTGAGACGGGAGAGGTGTGCAATGTAGATACGGGAAAATGTGGGGAGCCTGCTGCCGCCAAAGTCAAGAACTATCAGATGCTCAGCTATAATGGCGGTGTTTATTATGGTAGTAAGAAAGCGTTAGCCAAATTTGCTATACAGATGGGTATTGATGAACCTAAAATCCAGACAGCGACCAAGAAAAAGATGAGGGAAGAACTTATTAAGAGCAAGAAAAAGGTACTCCCAGAGGTGGAAGAGGTGCTTGAGGAGGAGCTCCCCACGGTGCCAGAGTTAGAGGAGGTTGATATTGCCGCTCTTATTGAGGAACCTGCAATTGAAGAGGAGGAGGTAGAGGATGTGGAAAAGGTGGCGGAGATTATTCATGAGGTCTCTGCGGAACAACCATTAACCAAACAACAACAGGAGATGATCGAAAAGATTCGCAAGTGTATTGGGATCTAAACACCTGTTGGGCACGTGATACTTTTTTTTTAATTAATATTAAAAAAAAATCATTATTCAGTCAATTCACTGAAATCGTCGGGGACGTGATCCCACAAGAGTTCGTTAAATTCGGTAAATCCACCGAGATCAAGAAAAGGAAGCCCTTGTTTCCTACAGTGTTCAACAAGACCATAGTACACTCTATACATTGTATCGAAATGATCTTTTACCGGAACAGGTTCTGGTTCGGGCGATGGTTCTTTATATTCTATATAATAACTACCATCATGATTATACTTTACAATCACATCAGGATCGTTCAGAGCCGCCTCCAGCTCTTCTGGAGTTTCTGAACATTGTTTCTTGGATTTTCTCGTCATGTCCACGGACTCAAGTACTTGTTCGAATTTTTATACACGTATGCACAAAACGTTTCAAGATTAATATGATGATCCCAATCTACGTTGTTATCCTCACACGCTATCTGAAATAACTGGTACAACCTTTTTAAGTAAATCTCATAATGACCATACCAAATTTTATACGCCTCGCTTGATGGCAGTCGTAACACGCGGTCCTTGCCGGACTCTGTACCTTTGATTAACGTGGTGGTCATTTTATATTGGTAATTTAATTTGTAAGCCAGATTGCGAAATTTGCGGCTCATCGCTTACTTTAGAGAGCACACATCTCCTTCACACATGTTTTTCTTACGCTCATTGCTTAGCTGCTGATACTCACCCGCCAGCTCTTTGTCGAGCTCTTGATCATCAAAGGTTTCATCGCCGCTATCCTCAGAATCTGATTTTTCTCTACGATGTTTTTTCTTACGTGCAGGTCGAGAGTCATGATGCATTGGTGACAAACCGGGAATCATCTGTTGCACCATTCCCCCCATATTATTGAGTGGTACAACGGGAGGTCGCTGCTTAGGTGAAGGGGGTGCTGGTCGTCTACCAACCACTTGTTGTAGTTGTACCACCATAGATCCTAGTTGTTGCTGATTTTCTTGTAATTCCTGAAAGGCTTGTGCGAGTTCTTTATATTGTTTTTTTAGAACCTCTATATCTTCTTGTAAAGCGTTGGTTTTGCGATGGAAATAAAAAGCGATACCACCAATCAAAACCATCTCACCTCCTATATGTGCTAGCGTTATATTGTCCATTAGTTATTTGATGTTGGGTTTTTTAAGTCAATTCTTTAATCATTATTTTTAAAAGTGAGCGACTCTACGCGTTTCCTACCCCAATATATTTTCGCCGGGAAACGTCACTACACGGGTTTGTACACTTTAGTGAACGAGCGCAGCGAGCGACTCAGGAAACGCTCCGCGTTTCCTTTCGTGGCGGTCCTTCGGACCGCAAGAAACGTCCAAAGTGTAAAGTGACCGACTCTACGCGTTTCCTACCCCACAACTTGAACATACATACTTGTTAAAATATTGCGCTTTAATCTCTTCAAATGGCGGAGAAACCTTTCCTAACTGCTTATTAACCAAATCATGCAACAAATAACTCCACAAAAACAAGTTGTGCGCGTCTTTTAGGTACTCTTCTGTCAATGGTATTTGATTTAAGTTCCTAGTGTAGCGTTCTCTGCTCTCTTGAGATGGTAAAATACCCGCCAGTGAATAAATAAACTGTTTAAAAGCGGTTTTGACCTCACTCAATGGTCGGTACGCTGCTGAGAACGCATGTATAGTTCTCCAATAGCAAGGACCCCACTCTTTACTTTTACCAATGCGTTCAAAATAATATCTCTCGGCTACAGGATATGGTGGGGATGGTTTTTTATGCAATTGTTTATTAACGAGATCATGAAGGAAATATGACCATATGAATAAAGCCCCGTTATTCTCTAACGACTGGTCGTTCAGCGGTATCGTTCTTAAATTTTGATATAAATGTTGTCTACAATACTGACATGGCAGTAAATACGGTAAAGAGTATATAAATTGCTTGAACGATAACCTATTTTCTGGTTTATAAGCGGCGGAGGCGGTATGTATTGTACACCAACACGATGGTCCCCAGAAGCCTTTATCCATTATACTAAAGGAGGATATTATTTTTTAGATGTATATTTAGTATTCCTCACGTCTTTGAACAACAACTTTACCGCGTCTTGCTGATCATTCCACTTTGCATAACCAGTACAATCCTCCACACTCCGGAAACGCGTAGCGTTTCCTTTCGTTGGCGAGCCGTAGGCTCGCGAGAAACGATTCTCGTGAAACCACTTTAACACTTTCTTGTGCCCACTTCATAGCATACATCGTACAACCCTCCTTACGGTTTTCGTGTAACCACTTTACAATGAATAAGTGACCATTTGCTGCTGCACGATTCATAGCATTGGTCGTACAACCCTCCTTACGGTTCTCGTGCAACCATTTTACAATGTGCAAGTGACCACTTGCTGCTGCCCGGTTCATAGCCCACACTGAACAACCCTCCTCACGATTCTCGTGTAAGAATTTTATCACGTCTAGGTGGTCATTCGCTGATGCCCAGAGCATAGCATATGGAGTACAACCCTCGATACGATTCTCGTGTAGCCATTTGATAACGTCTAGGTGACCATATCTCGCTGCATAGTCCATAGCATCATCAGTAAATATTAAATTTGTGCTATACCGTATACCATCCAGGTATCCGATCCTTGCTGCAATATCACCATTAGTGCCGTGATTAAATGAGAATATAAAGGCAAGTAGATATGGATCTCTCCATATCTCCCAAAATTTATCTTTTATGCTCATTTGTGACTATGTGGTTCTATACGAACCCCATAATCAATTTTTAGGTTATATTCTCACGTATCCACTCTGCGACCTTTGGGTAACCGTTCTCTAATGCCCGGTTCATAGCATGCTCTGTACACGGCTGATTCATGTTCTCGTGTACCCACTTAATCACTTGCAAGTGTCCATTATCTGCTGCAAAGTTCATGGCATGCTCTGTACATCCCTCACTCCGGTTCTCGTGTAGCCACTCGCATACATCCAGGTGACCATTCATGGCTGCGAGGTCCATAGCCCACGTATTACAAGCCTCCTCACGATTCTCGTGCAGCCACTCTAGTATCTCTATATTACCATTTCCCGCTGCTTGGTTCATGGCATACGGTGTACAACCCTCATTACGGTTTTTGTGGAGTAACTTGCATATTTCCAAGTGTCCATTATCTGCTGCGACATCCATAGCCTCATCTGTACAACCCTCTTTACGATTCTCATGTAACCACGTTACCACGTCTAGGTGCCCATTTCCCGCTGCGCAATTCATCGCAAAAGTCGTACATCCCTCCTTACGGTTCTCATGCAGCCACTTTACAACGTCCATGTAACCATTCTCAGCTGCGCAGTTCATAGCATACGTTGTACACCCCTCCTCACGATTCTCGTGCAGCCATTTTACTATCTCCAAGTGACCATATTTTGCTGCAAAATTCATAGCCCACTTTGTACAACCCTTATGGTTTTCGTGCAGCCACTTTACCACGTGTAGATGACCATACGCCGCTGCCCAGTCCATAGCTGCTGTAGTAAATGTTAAATTTGTATTATAGATAATGCCGTCCAAATATCCCATCCTCGCTGCAATATCTCCATTAGTTCCGTGATTAAATGAGAATATAAAAGATAGTAAATAAGGATTTCTCCATATCTTCCAAAATTTGTCTTCACTGGTCATAACTGACTATGTGGTTCCATACGAAACGTATAATCATTTTTTAGATGTGTTCTTACGTATCCACTCCACCACGTCCAAATTACCGTTATTTGCTGCATAGACCATAGCATCTTCAGTACACCCCTCCTCACGGTTCTCATACAGCCACTTGATCACCTCAAGGTGACCATTACCTGCTGCGAGGTCCATAGCCCACTTTGTACACCCCGCCTCACTGTGCTCATGTAGCCACTTTATCACGTCTAGGTGACCATTAATCGCTGCCCAGTCCATAGCCCAGGTTGTACACCCCTCCTTACGATTCTCGTGTAACCACTCGCATATCTCCAGGTGACCCATTCTCGCTGCCCAGTTCATAGCATTAACAGTACAACCCTCCTTACGGTTCTCGTGTAGCCATTTTACCACATCAAGATGACCATTTCCCGCTGCATAATTCATAGCTTTTTTTGTAAATATTAAATTTGTACTATATACTATTCCGGATAAGTACCCTAGCTTTGCTGCAGTGTCACCATTAACGCCATGATTAAATGAGAATATAAAAGATAGTAAATAAGGATCTCTCCAAATCTCCCAAAATTTATCTTCAATACTCATTTTCGACCATGTGGTTCCATACGAAACGTATAATCATTTTTTAGATGTATTCTTGCGTAGCCATTCCGCTACATCCTGATGATGCTTCTCCACTGCCCAGTGCAGAGCATAGCCAGTACAGCCCTCCTTACGGTTCTGATGTAGCCATTTTACCATGTCCAAGTGACCATTATACGCCGCCCAGTCCATAGCATCAGTGGTACATCCCTCCTCACGATTTTCGTGCAGCCATTTTACGAGAAATAAGTGACCTTTCCGAGCTGCATCATCCATAGCATCAGTGGTACATCCCTCACTACGATTATTGTGTAACCACTTGCACGTTCTCAAATGGCCATTTGTCGCTCCCCAGTTCATAGCCCACACCGTACAACCCTCCTTACGGTTATTGTCTAGCCATTTTACCACGTCCAAGTGACCATTATCCGCTGCCCAGTCCATAGCCCAGTCTGTACATCCCTCACTACGATTTTCATGCAGCCACTTTACCACGTCTAGGTGCCCATTTCCCGCTGCATAGTCCATAGCATTAAGAGTAAATGTTAAATTTGTGTTATAGATAATACCATCCAAATACCCTATCTTTGCGGCAGTATCACCGTTGGTACCATGATTGTATGAGAATATAAAAGATAGTAAATAAGGATCTCTCCATATCTCCCAAAATTTATCTTCAATACTCATTTGTGACTATGTGTTCCATACGAAGAAATAATCATTTTTTAGATGTATTCTTACGTATCCACTCTACTACCTCCTCTTGACCATTATCTTCTGCATAGGTCATAGCGCGTGTAGCGACACCCTCTTTACGGTTTTCATGCAGCCACTTTACCACGTCCAGGTGTCCATATTTCGCTGCCCAGTTCATAGCATACATCGTACAACCCTCATTACGATTCTCGTGTAGCCATTTTACCACGTCCAGATGATCGTTCATCGCTGCAAAATCCATAGCCCACTCTGTACACCCCTCCTTACGGTTCTTATGCAACCACTTTACTACATCCATGTGACCGTTCATCGATCCCCAGATCATAGCGTATGTCGTACACCCCTCCTTATGGTTCTTATGCAACCACTTGCATATCTCCAGATGACCATTGCCCGCTGCGCAGTCCATAGCATCAACAGTACAGCCCTCCTTACGGTTCTTATGCAACCACTTGCATATCTCCAAATGACCATTTCCCGCTGCATAATTCATAGCTGCTGTAGTAAATGTTAAATTTGTATTATAGACTATTCCAGACAAGTATCCTATCTTTGCTGGTACACATCCATCAGTGCCATGATTAAATGAAAATATAAAAGCGAGGAGGTAAGGATCTCTCCAGATCTCCCAAAATTTATCTTCAGTGGTCATTGCTAACTATGTGGTCCCATACGAACCATATAATCATTTTTCCTAGCGATGCACCATTATGACAATTGCCATAGGCACTTTGACGTACTTTGGCGGAGATACTTATGAGCGCAGCGAGTAAGTATCTCCGTTAAAGTACATCCAACTCGGTCAAAAGTGTTTTCAATTTGCCTCGAGCGGCGCTGAGCATCTTTTTGTACACCACCTCCTTTTTTCCTTTCAAATGCTTGACGGTAGCACGGTACTCCTTTATCGATTGGTCTAATTCTACACGTCTAACCGTATTCCGCGTCTCGTACAAAATATCAATCTCCTCATCCTCATTTGGAGTGGCTGGAACGTCTGCATTTAAACGATTCACGATATTGTCGATATCGACAAATGATGGTCCGTTATTATTATACACTCGTGAAGGATCAAGAGACTCTCCATAGCTAAAACTAATGATATTATTGACACTATTTCGTACAGTATGATCCAGCTGCACCGTTAGATCCTCCATACGCTTTACTAGTTTACGCTCGGCATAACCAGAGTCGCGAGTTTTAACAGAGGTATTGATTAGACCTTCACGACC
>SDBT01011949.1_pt1 | contig 13952 bp, 9 predicted proteins | sample 2277101 | NCBI WGS metagenome assembly SDBT01 (sample SAMN10404973, study PRJNA504765) | marine sediment metagenome | isolation source: marine sediment core GS10_PC15, 103 cmbsf | place: Arctic Ocean: Southern Knipovich Ridge | collected 2010 | reverse complement strand
TCGCCATGGCCGATGAAATCATCCCCGAGCTTGCCTGGCAAATGGGCCGGCCAATTGCTTATGGGCAGGGTGAGTTGAATGGGTTTGCGGAACGCGCCCGGCACATGATCGCCATTGCGCCGCAAGTCCTTGCCAACATCGTGCCGGAGCCAAAGAACGGTTTCACCAGGTACATCTCACGAGAACCATTGGGCATCGTCTTCACCATCGCGCCGTGGAATTACCCGTATCTGACGGCCGTAAATTCCATTATCCCGGCGCTGATGGCCGGTAACGCGGTGTTATTGAAGCATGCCCGCCAGACGCTGCTTGCGGGGGAGCGCTTTGCCCAGGCCTTTGAAACGGCGGGCTTACCGGAGGGTCTTTTTCACAATCTGGTCCTGAGCCACGGGCAGACGGCGGAGCTTATTTCCGGCGGTGATGTGGACATGGTGTGTTTCACCGGCTCGGTGCCGGGCGGCGCTGCCATGGAAGAGGCGGCGGCCGGACGCTTCATTGGCCTTGGGTTAGAGCTGGGCGGCAAGGATCCCGCTTATGTTCGCCCCGATGCCGCCCTTGGGAATGCAGTGGAAAATCTGGTGGATGGCGCCTTCTTCAACTCGGGGCAGTCCTGCTGCGGGGTGGAGCGCATTTATGTGCATGAAGAAATATTCGATGAATTCGTGCCGGGCTTTGTTGAACTCACCCGCCAATATGTTCTGGGCGACCCGCTCGATGAAGCCACCACGCTCGGCCCCATGGTCAATGCAGGCTCGGCGGAGTATGTACGCAGGCAAATTGACAGTGCGGTTAAGGCTGGGGCCACGGTGCATATCGATGAAAACGCATTCGAGAAAAGCAAAGCCGGTACGCCTTATCTGGCGCCGCAGGTGGTCACTGGCGTCGACCATCAGATGTCAATCATGCGAGAGGAATCCTTCGGGCCCGTCGTCGGCATCATGGCTGTCAGCGGCGATGAGGAGGCTGTCACCTTGATGAACGATTCACCCTTCGGCCTGACTGCGTCCATCTGGACACAGGATGAGAACGCCGCCGCAACCATTGCGGGGCAGGTGAATACGGGCACGGTTTTTATGAACCGCTGCGATTATCTTGACCCGGCGCTGGCATGGACCGGCATTGGTCATTCGGGCCGGGGCTGCACACTTTCCAGCTTGGGCTATGAACATTTGACGCGGCCCAAGAGTTTTCACTTCCGCGTCGATACGGGGGCATGATGAGCGTTACTGACATACGGCAATGGAATTTTCCCACGCGCATGGTTTTTGGCGCAGGCGTCATCGCGCGCCTGCCAGAATTATGTGCGGAGTTGGGCATGAACAATCCCCTTCTGGTCACCGATGAGGGCCTGAAAGATATGGCCATCGTTTCCGATACTATGGCGCTGCTGAAGAATGGCGCTTCCTCAGTGGCTGTCTTCTCGGGAGTGAAGGGCAATCCGACAAACGGCAATGTGGAAGCGGGCCTCAAGGTCTTCCGCGATGGCGGTCACGATAGCGTTGTCGCCTTTGGCGGCGGCTCCGCGCTTGATGCGGGCAAGGCGATCGCCTTCATGGCCGGGCAGGACAGGCCAATCTGGGATTTTGAAGATGTTGGCGACAACTGGCTGCGGGCCAGGACAGAGAATGTCGCGCCGGTTATCGCGGTGCCGACGACGTCGGGAACGGGTTCAGAAGTCGGCCGGGCCAGTGTCATTTCGAACGAGGAGACGAAAGCGAAGATGATTATCTTCCATCCCTCGATTATGCCGGAAATAGCGCTGTGCGACCCTGAGTTGACGCTGGGGCTTCCCGCTCACCTGACGGCGGCGACCGGGTTTGATGCTTTTGTGCATTGCTTTGAAGCTTTTTGCGCACCGGGATATCATCCCATGGCCGACGGTATCGCCCTTGAAGGCATGTGCGTTGCGGCGAAGCAGTTGCCGCGCGCGGTGCATGCGGGAGATGATCTGGAAGCGCGAACGCATATGATGACGGTAGCCGCAATGGGCGCCACGGCGTTCCAGAAGGGGCTGGGCGGTGTGCATGCGCTCTCGCACGCAATTGCTGCTCTCTACGACACCCATCATGGCCTGACAAACGCGGTGGTCATGCCTTATGTGGTTCGCGCCAACGAAACCGCTATTCGAGAAAAGATGGCTCGCATCGCCCGCGCGCTCGAGCTTGATGCTCAAAATTATGATGGCGTGTTCGACTGGCTGATGAAGTTCCGCGAGGACATTAATATCCCCAATACGTTGTCGGATATGAACGTGCCGGATACGAGGGCCGAAGAAATCGGGGTGCGCGCGCTGGGTGATCCGACCGCGGGCGGCAACCCCATAAGCCATGATGCCGCGACTTATAGCGCCATCTTCCGCAAGGCATGCGAAGGGTCTTTGTCATGACGGATAAAAAACTGCCAGCACATGCGCGTGTCGTCATCGTTGGCGGTGGCATTGCGGGTTGCTCGGTCGCCTATCACCTTACGAAACTAGGCTGGAAAGACGTCGTTCTTCTTGAGCAGGGCAGCCTTTCAGGCGGCACCACCTGGCATGCCGCCGGGCTTGTGGGACAATTGCGCAACCACGAAAACCTCACCCGGCTGATTGAATATTCAACGCGGCTCTATGCCAGCCTGGAGGAAGACACGGGGCAAGCCACGGGCTGGAAAGCCTGCGGGTCTTTGAGCGTTGCCCGCACTCCAGAGCGCATGACGGTGCTGAAACGCGTGGCGGCCAAGGCGCAGGCCTATGGCGTCGAAGCGCACGTCATCAGCGCAAGTGAGGCGGGGACGCGTTTTCCCATCATGGAGACGGGAGATCTCGCCGGCGGTGTATGGTTGCCGGGTGATGGCAAGGCCAATCCGACCGATTTGACGCAAGCGATGGCGAAAGGCGCGCGGCAGAACGGGGCGCGGATTTTCGAAAAGACCCGCGTTACCGGCGTTGAGCTGTCCCAGGGCGCGGTGAAGAAAATCAATACGAATCGCGGTGACATCGAGTGCGAATATGTGGTCAACGCCGCCGGGCAATGGGCGCGCCAGTTTGGCCGCATGTCGGGGGTCAATGTTCCGCTTTATTCCTGCGAGCATTATTACATCGTCACCGGGCTGATTGACGGGGTACAGGGCGATCTTCCCTGCCTGCGTGATCCCGACGGCTATATCTATTTTAAAGAAGAGGTTGGCGGCCTCGTCATGGGCGGGTTTGAGCCCGACGCCAAGCCTTGGAAAATGAACCCAATTCCCGATGAGTTCGAATTCACGCTGCTGGAAGACGACTGGGACCAGTTCGAAATCCTGATGGAAAATGCACTTATCCGAGTGCCGGCGCTGGAAAAAGCGGAAGTGAAGCAGTTCATAAACGGGCCTGAAAGCTTCACATCCGATGGCAATTACATTCTGGGTGAAGCACCCGGGGTAAAAAACTATTTTGTCTGTGCCGGTTTCAACTCAATGGGCATCGCGAGCGCGGGCGGCGCAGGCATGGCGGTTGCCGAGTGGATGGTTGAAGGTGCGCCCACTTCCGATCTGTGGCCGGTGGATATCCGCCGCTTTGCGCCCTACCAGGGCAATGATGCGTGGCTGGAGACGCGGGTCAAGGAAACGCTCGGGCTGCATTATGTCATGCCCTGGCCCAACAAGGAGCTGGAGTCCGGGCGTCCACTGCGCTGCTCGCCCATCTATGAACAGCTCAAGGCGCGCCGCGCTTGCTTTGGCTCCAAAATGGGCTGGGAACGCCCGCTCTGGTACGCAAACGAGGGCCAGTCTCTCGCCATGGACTACTCATTTGACCGCCAGAACTGGTTTGAAAACACGGCTGCCGAACACAAGGCAACGCGTGAAGGCGTTGCTTTTTTCGACCAGACATCCTTTGGCAAGCTGCTGGTGCAGGGGCGCGATGCTGAAGGCGAACTTCAGCGTATCTGCGCTAACAATGTCTCAGGTCCAGTCGGCACATGCGTCTATACAGGATTGCTCAACGCCCGTGGCGGGTATGAAAGCGATCTGACGGTAACGCGTCTGGACGAGACAAGCTTCATGCTGGTGACAGGTTCTGCCGAAGTCATTCGCGACCATGACTGGATCACGCGGAACCTGAGCGAGAACGCCCATGTGACCGTGACCGACATCACCAATTCTCTTAGCGTTTTTGGTGTCATGGGTCCGAAATCACGCGATTTGTTCACGAAGCTCACACCCGATGATCTCTCAAACGAAGCCTTTCCTTTTGCCACCAGCAAGGAAATTTCTCTTGGGGCGTCACGTGTGCGCGCAACGCGCATGACCTATGTGGGAGAGCTTGGCTGGGAGCTTTATGTGCCGGTTGAGTTAGCCGCTGGTGTTTATGACGCGCTGGTTGAGGCGGGCGAGGAATTCGGTCTCGCCCATGCCGGCTATTACGCTATGGAATCGCTGAGGGTGGAAAAGGCCTACCGCGCCTGGGGCCATGAACTCAGCCCCGACGTCACGCCCTTCGAAGTGGGGCTCTCCTTTGCAGTTGATTTTGACAAAGGCGACTTTATCGGCCGTGACGCTTTGCTGGAACGCAAAAAAGAAGGTTTCAAACGCCGCATCGTGATGTTCGTGCTTGAAGACCCTGAACCCATCCTGTGGGGCGGGGAGCTCATCCTGCGCGATGGGGCGCCGGTTGGCGAGCTGGAGTCGGGATCCTATGGCCACACCCTTGGTGCGGGCGTGGGGCTTGGATATGTCAGCAACGAGCAAGGAGCGGACAAAGCCTTCATCGAGAGCGGCACATATGAGATCGATATTGCCGGGCAGCGCGTTACAGCCAAGGCCTATCTGCGCACGCCCTATGATCCGAAGCTGGAACGGGTGAAGGCTTAACGCCGTCTACCCAAAACCTTTCGCACGGACAAGATCAGCAAGACGGCCAGCAGAACAGTGCCGATTGCCAGCATGTCGAATTCGCCGAACGGGCCTTCCTGCCGCTGCGAAATGACGGGTGAGGGCGTTGGTGCTGACGCCGGACTGGCATGCTGGGTAATGTGCATGACGCCATTTCATCCCATCGCGATGATGATCACAATCCCCGCAGCCAGTAACGATGCCGCGATCATCCGCCTGAGAATTGCCCCTTCGCGCAGGAAAAAGCCTCCAAGCAGGACCGAAATGGGAATTGAGGCCTGGCGGACTGAGGTGACGGCGGCTACTTCACCGCCCATCTGGTAGGCCCACAGGATGAGAAGATAAGAGCCATAGGCCATGACGCCCGGCACGATCAGCATGGCCACACGCATACCCATGGGGCGCACATCTTTAATAGGAGGGTGGCTTTGGCGGCGCAGAAACAGCGTCAGAAAAACCGGGATCAGTGCCATCTCCACCCAGAACATCTGCACTTGCGGCTCAATGACCTGCATGAGCCCGGCGTCGGCCATGGAATAAATGCCGGTGCCGGACATCGCCACTAGCGCAAACCCTAAGGTTTTCGGGTCATCAAGGAAATGCGTGCCGCGGCGGTAAAGCAACAAGAAGCCTCCGGCGACGGCCATGACCATGCCGAGCAGCACATACCAGGAATAAGTGGCGCCGAGCAGGACGACGCCGGCAATGACGATAAACACCGGTGAAGCCCGGATGATCGGATAATAGGAGGACAGCTCGCCGCGTGACAGGGTGGCCGTCAGGCAGGTGCCATAGAGAATTTGCCCGCAAAATGACAGGACCAGGAGCGGGATAACCGCCCCCGCGGACCAGATATCGGAGCCGGCAATCAGAGAATGAATCAAACCGCACATGGCGAGCGTTATCGTCATGCCGAGATACGCCCGCTGGGTATCAGGTTCTTGCTTGAGAAACAGGTTCCAGATGGGGTGAATGGCTGCCGAAAGCAGCACCATGCCTGCTAGAATCAGGTCCACAAGTTTCGCGCGCCCTGTTTTGTGATGGATAAATTATGTGGCATGTTTGACCGCGATCTCCCAGAAAGCGGCGACCGTCCGGAGCTTGGCGCGCTCCTTGAGGCAGACAAGATTTTCCGTCATCGTGCAGTCGCAGTCGCTCAATGTGAGGGACGTCAGCCGGGTATCGAACCCGAAATCGGCCTGGCTGACAACACCAACCCCGATCCCGGCCGCGACGGCCTCGCGCGTTGCGGCGGGTCCGTCGGCTTCCAGCGCAATCTCATAGTCGATCTGCCGCTCACTCAACTCATTTTCCAGCATCATACGGGTCTTGGAGCCGGCCTCACGCATCACCAGTGGTGAGGTGCATAGCTCCTTGAGCGTGATTTTTTTACGGTCTGCCCAGGGGTGCGAATTATCGACAAATGCGACGAGCGGATCGGTCCGAAGCGGAATTATCTGAAATTGATCATCTTCGGGCACATCCGCCAGTACGGCGATGTCGGCATTAAATTCATAAAGGGCAGAGAGGACTTCGTCGCCGTTTCCGATACTCAGCTTGATTGAAATACCAGGATAGGCTTTGCGGAATGCGCCGATCAGGTTGACCGAATGCAGAGGCGCATCGGCGGCCATGCGCAGTGATCCGGTACGCAGCGCCTCGCTTTCGGAGAGCAACTCCATTGCCTCTTTTTCCAGCTCGAACATGCGTTTAGTGAGTTCGAACAGCCTGAAGCCGAGCTCTGTTGGAACCACGGAGCGGCGCTTGCGTTCAAACAGCCGGATGTTGAACCAGCCTTCGAGCTTGCGCACCTGATCGGATATGGCGGGCTGGGAAATATTGAGCTGACGGGCGGCTTTGGAAAACCCGCCATAGGTTGCAACAGCATGAAATGCACGCAGTTGATAATAGTACATCACCGATACCTATCGAAGTCATTAGTTCACATGATTTGACTTATGGTAGCTGTACCCTTTCTCATAGGTCAAGCTGATAGGTTCCCCTGTGGACCAAAGTGGGTTCTATAGTAAACTTGGGTCCGGGCTCTACGGTCCGGTACTATGGGCACAGGTGAGATTGTCATGCTGGCAGGTTGGCAGATTTTTGCATCTTCACCCTGTTCTCATACCTTATAGTGGTGAACGTCACTGAAACGATACAATCGGCGTTCAGTGTGCCGGGCGATCCGGTTCTTTGGAGCTGAAAGAAGAGATAATGAGAGACAACGGATCCTTTGAAGATCAAGTTTCAGCTCTCAAAATAGAGTGGTTCGTAAAGGAGGAAGCTAATGAAAAGTAGTGTGTTGAAACGACTGACCCTTTCCGCCCTGGGGGCGATGCTGGCCGGGACCGTATTTACAAATTCGGCAATGGCCGGAGATTTGATCGTCTATACGGCGGTTGAACCGGAAGAACTTACCGGATTTGCCAAGGCCTTCGAAGCCAAGCATCCCGGCGTCAAGATTAAATGGGTGCGCGATTCCACGGGCATCATGACAGCAAAGCTGCTGGCCGAGGGCAAGAACACCAAGGCCGACATCGTATGGGGCCTGGCGGCTACCAGTCTGCTTTTGCTGAAGGACGCTGGTATTCTCGAGCCCTACGCACCCAAGGGTGTCGAAAAGCTCAATAAATTATTTGTCGATGGCAGCAATCCGCCTTCATGGGTTGGTCAGCGCGCCTGGATCGCTTCGATTTGCGTGAACACCGCCGAAGCAAAAGCGAAGAACCTGCCGATCCCAAGCAGCTGGGCCGATCTCACCAAGCCCGTTTATAAGGGCCATATCGTGATGCCAAACCCGGCATCGTCGGGCACGGGCTATCTGGACGTCTCCAGCTGGATTCAGATGTGGGGCGAAGACAAGGCCTGGAAGTTCATGGATGGGCTGCACAAGAATATCGGCATCTACACCCATTCCGGTTCCAAGCCATGCAAGATGGCTGGTAAGGGCGAATTCCCGATCGGCGTTTCGTTCGCCTACAAGGGCGCGCAGCTGAAAGCCAAGGGTGCTCCGGTCCTGACCGTCGCGCCGAGCGAAGGCGTGGGCTGGGAGCTTGAGAGCTTTGGTCTCGTCAAGGGCGCGAAGAACATGGTTGATGCCAAGAAACTGGCCGATTGGTCCGTCACCAGGGAAACCAACGTGATCTACAACGAGGCTTATGCCGTTGTGGCTTATCCTGGTGTCGCCAAGCCGGTGAAATTCTTTCCACCCGATATCGGTAAAAAGATGATCAAGAATGATTTCCTTTGGGCCGCCAAGAACCGCAAGCGGATCCTGGCTGAGTGGACGAAGCGTTATGACGCCAAGTCAGCGCCGAAAAAATAACAACACTTGATCAAGAGCCCCCGGCCTGCGCTAAACTGGCCGGGGGTTTTTAATGGGGGGAATTACAAGCATGGCGCGCAAGCCGAAAGCCCAGCCGAGAGCAAAGGCGAAGGCAGAAAAACCAGACAAACGGGCCTTCCTGGAAATTCGCGATGTATCCAAGATGTTTGGCGATTTCACCGCGCTAAAGGACATCACGCTTGATATTCGCGAAGGCGAGCTGATTTGTTTTCTTGGCCCCTCGGGCTGCGGAAAAACCACCTTGCTGCGCGCTATAGCCGGGCTTGATTTCCAAACCACCGGCCGGATTTACCAAAATGGGCGCGATATATCCGACGCGCCGCCCGCGGACCGTGATTTTGGTATTGTTTTCCAATCCTACGCTCTGTTTCCCAATATGACGGTCGCTAAAAATATCGCCTATGGTCTCGTCAACCGGCGCATGAAACGCGCAGACATTGCCGCGCGGGTCAAAGAGCTTCTGGAGCTTGTCGGATTACCCGGCTCTGACGAAAAATTTCCCGCCGCATTGTCCGGCGGTCAGCAACAGCGCGTGGCGCTGGCGCGCGCGCTGGCCACATCGCCCGGCATGCTGTTGCTTGACGAGCCATTAAGCGCGCTCGACGCCAAAGTGCGCGAACAGTTGCGCCATGAGCTGAAGGATTTGCAGCGCAGTCTCGGCATCACCACCGTCATGGTGACCCACGATCAGGAAGAGGCCTTGTCCATGGCCGACCGGATCGTGGTGATGAGCGACGGGCGTATCGCGCAGGTCGGAACGCCAATGGAAATCTACCGCGATCCATCAAGTGCATATGTGGCGGATTTCATCGGTTCGATGAACTTTCTGCATGGCAAAATGGGCGCGGGCGGACAAGTTCATGTGGGTAAGATGAAAATTTCACTGCCCGATGGTGCGGGCAAGCAGTTCGCCAAGGGCGATGATGTGGTGGTTTGCATCCGGCCCGAGGACGTAGCCGTGCGCAATCTGGGACAGTTCAAGGCGAAGAAATTCGAAATGTCGATCAAGGATGTCGAATTCCTGGGCTCATTTTGCCGGGTGACGCTTGATGTTGCGGGTGACAAAGGGGCGGAACTCATCGCCGATTTCTCGATCAACCTGATGCGTGATTTCAATCTTACGCACGGGGCCAAACTCAATGTGACGCTGCCCAGACGGCGCCTTCAGGTGTTTCGCGATGATCCTCAAGGGGAGAGCGTTTCATGAGCGCACCGGACATATCGGACGTCACCGGGCTGGAACCGCCAGGCTCACCGGCGCTTCGGCGGTTGCGCTCTTTAAAGGCTGAATCGTGGATAATGCTGGCCGGCATTATCACCATTTTCGCCGCTCTGGTTGCCTTCATGGTCTTACCGCTTTACGCGCTTTTGAAGAAGAGCGTGGAAGATGACAAGGGCGTCTTTGTCGGACTTACCAATTTTCAGGAATATTTTACGTCTGCTGGTCTGGTGCATTCAATCACCAACTCCCTGACCATCGCATTCCTGACAATGGTCATATCCTGCACGCTCGCCTTCACATTTGCCTACGGTTTGACGCGTACTTGCATGCCCTTCAAGCGCCTGTTCCGTGCCCTCGCCACAATACCCATTCTTGCGCCTTCGCTGCTGCCGGCCATATCGCTGGTTTATTTGTTCGGCAATCAGGGAGTCATCAAGGGGCTGTTGTTCGGTGAGAGCATCTATGGGCCGATCGGCATCATGATCGCCATGGTGTTTTACATTTTTCCCCATGTGATGATGATCATGGTGACGGCGCTCTCGACAACTGACGCGCGGCTCTATGAGGCTGCCGATGCGCTCGGCACCCGGCCAATGCGCGTGTTCTTCACCATCACCATACCTGGCGCCATATACGGCATCGTCTCGGCGGCGGTGGTGGCCTTCACATTGACCATTACCGACTTTGGCGTGCCCAAGGTTATCGGCGGCCAGTACAATGTTCTGGCGACCGATATCTACAAGCAGGTCGTTGGCCAGCAGAATTTTTCCATGGGTGCGGTCGTCGGGCTGGTGCTGCTTATTCCAGCGGTTTTCTCGTTTCTGATCGACCGTCATGTGAGTAAGAAACAGGTGGCGTTACTGTCGGCGCGCGCGGTGCCGTATCATCCCAAACCGCATAAGGTGCGCGATACATCCCTGCTCATATTCTGCATCGCAATGGCGACGTTCCTGATCGGTATTTTAGGGATGGCGGCCTATGCATCCTTTGTCACCTTCTGGCCCTATGATATGAGCTTCACCCTGGCCCATTACGACTTCGATGCGGTTGATCCGAACGGCTGGTCGTCCTTCTTCAACTCGCTGAAAATGGCCGGCCTCACTTCAGTGATCGGCGTAGTCATCATTTTTCTAGGGGCGTATCTCGTTGAAAAAGGGCAGAACTTTCCGCATTTGCGGGGGTTTTTCCATATGCTCGCCATTGTGCCAATGGCGGTGCCGGGGCTGGTGCTCGGCCTGGCATATGTGTTCTTTTTCTCGCGGCCCGAAAACCCGCTCTCGGCGATCTATAGCACCATTGCCATATTGGTGGTGTGTACGGTGGTCCATTTCTACACGGTCAGCCATCTGACCATGCTCACCGCGCTCAAGCAGATCGACAAGGAGTTCGAGGCGGTATCCGCGTCTCTAAAAGTTCCGTTCTACCGAACCATGTTCCGCGTGCACATGCCGATCTGCCTGCCGGCGATCTCAGATGTGATGATGTATCTGTTCGTCAATGCCATGACCACGGTCTCTGCCGTGGTGTTCCTTTATTCCCCTGATACTAAGCTGGCGGCGATCACGGTGCTTAATCTGGATGACGTCGGCGATCAGGCCGAGGCCGCGGCCATGTCCATGGTCATCGTTGCGACGTCCATCACCGTGCGCGTTGCGCACGCCCTGCTTATGCGCGGACTGAACGCGCGCCATTCCGCATGGCGAACACAAACGTAAAGGCTGTTCAGTACTATCAGTCAAACTTATGTAATTCATTAAAAATTATGATTTGAATTATAAGCATAATATGGAGCACACTGCGTGTCGTAACATTGACAATGAGCGGTCCGTATTTTTGACCTCTCCGAGGTTAGGAAACATGACGACGATGAGCAGAACCCAGGCAGCGGAATTCCGCAGTGAGCCGATTGAGGCTGAATCAAATTCTCAGTTTAAAAGTGATGACCCCTATTTGCTGACGCCGGGTCCTTTGACCACATCGCGGCGCACCAAGGAAGCCATGCTGCATGACTGGGGTTCGTGGGATGCTGAATTCAACGAGGTGACAGCCGATATGCGCCGCCGTCTCATCGCCATGGCGGGGGGTGGCGAGAGTTATGACTGCGTGCCGCTTCAGGGCAGTGGCACCTATTGCGTCGAGGCCATGCTGTCCTCTTTCATTCCCCGGGACGGATGGGCGCTGGTTCTCATGAACGGAGCCTATGGGCAGCGCGCCGCCAAGACGCTGAAATATCTGGGGCGTGATTTTATCCAACTCGACAAGGGCGATTTTCTGCCGCCGATGCCCGATGAGGTTGATGAATTGCTGACACGGCATCCCGAGGTCACCGATGTTGTCGCTATTCACTGCGAAACCAGTTCAGGCATTCTCAATCCGCTAAAGGGTATTTCGGACGTTGTCATGAAACATGGCCGCCGCCTGCTGGTCGACGCCATGAGTTCATTCGGCGCGGTGCCGCTGGATGTCGCCGAGGTGCCGTTCGAGGCCATGGTGTCATCGGCCAACAAATGCATTGAGGGCATTCCGGGTTTCGGGTTTGTGATCGCGAAAGAGTCAGCTTTGGCCGGGGCCGAAGGGCGCAGCCATTCGCTCAGCCTCGATGTGCATGATCAGTGGGCGCATATGAACCGGACAGGCATGTGGCGTTTCACTCCGCCAACCCATGCGGTGGTGGCGTTTAGCGAAGCGCTGCTCCAACATGAGGAGGAGGGCGGCGTGCCGGGCCGTCTCGCCCGCTATACCCGCAACCGCGATTGTGTTGTGCAGGGCATGCGCGAGCTTGGCTTTTCAACCCTGCTGGATGATGAATGGCTGTCGCCCATCATCACGACCTTTTTCTGCCCCGCAGACCCGAATTTCAGCTTCTCCCGCTTCTATGACGAGTTGAAAGCGCGCAATTTTATCATTTATCCGGGCAAGCTGACAGAAGCGGAGAGTTTCCGCATCGGCTGCATCGGTCAGCTCGATGAGGGTGTGATGCGGCAGCTGCTCCGCGCTGTTCAAGAAACGCTGGACGTCATGGGCGTGAAGGACTGCAGCGCGTAACAGACCCTAGTGTTCCTCCAATATTATTTTCTCAAGGACATTGAAAATTTTTGGAGAAGACGATTGGGCCACGTTGAACCGTAAAAACTGACTTGCAGAGCCTGAGAGACTAAACACATTGCCGGGCGCTAGGACGATATTCTTGGCCAGGGCCTTACGGGCCACATCCGCAGCATCCAAATTGTCCGGTAGCATGCACCACAAATACATCCCTGATTGAGGGGTAATCCATGGCCTAATGCCAATGTCGTTCAGGCGCTTGGCTGTTTTGCCGCGTGCAAGCGACAGGCGTTCGCGAAGACCATCCATATGTTTTCGATAGGAACCATCTTTAAGAACACGCCAAGCGAGTTCTGCGGAAAACGGCCCGCCGCCAAATGATGTGACAATCTTCAGGTCAATCAACCCCTCAACCCAATCATGTCGCGCGGCAATAAACCCACAACGGACTGCTGCCGACAGTGTTTTGGAAAAACTTCCTATGTGAATGACCCGATTTAGCCCATCAAGAGCTGCAAGACGCGGTGCAGGTGTAGATTCCAAATCTGCGAATATGTCGTCCTCAATAATAATAAGGTCGGACTGTTCGCTAAGCTTAAGCAGGCGATGGGCCACAACAGGGGTGAGAACTGCACCCGTGGGATTGTGTATTGCAGAATTGGTTATGTAGAGGCGTGGTTGATGTTCGAGGAGCGCCTTTTCGAATAAATCCAGATCGGGGCCGGTTGGCGTATAAGGTACGCTGACAACATTTGCCCGATGTGCTTTCAGCAGCGCATGAAAATTGAAGTAGCACGGATCATCAACCAGCACCGTATCGCCGGGTTCTATAAAAAAACGACACAGTAGATCTATCGCCTGTGATCCTGACTCGGTCAAAATAACCTGATCTAAAGCAGCCTCAATACCATGACTTGCCATCCGGCGGATAAGGAGTTCTCGCAGTGGTACAAAACCATGAGGCGTTCCATACTCGGTCAATATAGATTGCTCTGCACGCGAAAGAGACCGCAACGCACGGCGAATACTTGTCTGAGGCATCCATGTGGCAGGAAGCCAGCCACAGCCGGGTTTTAATACAGTTTTTCCTGCTTCTAAAGAATGCCGCGAAACCCATAGAGGATCGATGACGCGATCTAATTGCGGCCCAATTCTAGAAAGCGTTAGCGGAGGAAGATGTCCAGCAACATAAAAGCCTGAACTCTTGCGGGCTTGTATGACCCCTTCCGCCACAAGTTTATCATACGCATCAACGACGGTAGATTTGGAGACCCCCATAATCTCCGCAAATTTCCGGATCGATGGCAACTTCGTTCCTGGCGTATGCTTGCGGTTGTCGATCCGTTGACGGATTTCCTGCATGACCTGCTCTACAAGCGTGACATCCTTGTGCTTTATTTCTTTAATTTGTACTGCCATATGTACCAATACAGTTTGTATAAATTGTATTGTACTGTCTCTGGGATAACGCCCTTTAGCAACCCATAA
>SDBT01011948.1_pt1 | contig 13952 bp, 14 predicted proteins | sample 2277101 | NCBI WGS metagenome assembly SDBT01 (sample SAMN10404973, study PRJNA504765) | marine sediment metagenome | isolation source: marine sediment core GS10_PC15, 103 cmbsf | place: Arctic Ocean: Southern Knipovich Ridge | collected 2010 | reverse complement strand
TAAATTCACTTACTTTCCCAATTTGTTATAGCGCCTCAATTATTTGTCCAACGAGATTGGTGGCAAAATGCATTTCAGGTCATACCTGATTACCTGATTATTCTTTGACAACTGATGTTTTCTCAAGATAGACCTCGAAGAGCGTCATAGATTGTTTGTGCTGATTTTTTTCCGATCTGTGGAATGGAATTCAATTGATCCAGACTGGCATTAACTAATTTCTCCATCGAATTATAAGCGGAGTTTTCCACTGCAAAAGCCCTTTTTGGCCCAATGCCAGGTATTGATCGAAACATTTCTCTATTAGTATTTCGTTCTAATCCTGTGGCATATCTACGAGTCTGCGTATAATTGACTGAAGGGTGTTTCTTACCATCCACTTTTGTCAGGATAGAGTGAATAGCATAGGCTATAGTCACTTCGACATTCATAACAGGAATGATTGCTATTTCATACCGAAAGACCATTTCGAGGATAGTGCTGACCACAGGTTTCAATCGAAAACGTTCATCACTCATATTACCTGCTAAGATTAGAAAACGTTGTTTACCCGTCTGGTGCATTTTTTTCGCCTGATTGATTATCCTTCTATCAACTATCGACGCGAAAAAATCCTCACCTCGTTTGATTTCGCCAATGGATGTCTTTCCCTCAAAATCACCCGTCTTTAACCGTTTTACTTCCACTTCATGTCCGTATTTCTCCACTTCTATCGCTAATTGATTTGGTTCTCGGTCATCCAGCCATACTGAGTGGATTGTTTCCTCATTTTCCGTTGTCATCTAGATCATTCACTAGATACTTGATTGAGTTTTTATATCCAAAACGGAAGTGAAACTCGAACGAATTTTATTCAAATTGTGTAATAATGCTGAATCATTAAATTTTGGATTTATATTAACCTAAAAAGAATCATCTAGACTAAAAGGGTAAATTATGTGTTTCATTACTGAAAATTTCATGATTTCTTCACAATTAAAAGGAACTATGACTGTACCTCTAATTAATATGGTAGGTACTGTAACATACCATGGTTCCATTCATATTGCTCATCTTTATGGTTGATTTTCTATTCCTAAAACTCATGACAATTTGTTTAATACCGAACACATAAGTAAAGCATGCTGTTCAATCTCGTTCTTTAACGAATCCAGCTTCGATTCTCTAACAAAGTCGTCTATTGTGTGAGCGCTCTTATTTCCTTTTATTCTCATCTTATGCAAAAAATCTATTACTTCTTTATTCATAGAAGATGTGAATTTCGAAAATTCTTTTAGATTTGTATTAAGATTTTGAATCAGCTTATTAAAATTAGGAAAACGTTTGTTAACCCAGTAAAGGTGTTCTAAATCTGGATTATTCCTAAATTTGCTTCGAAGAAGATCGAGTGTAAGGTTTTCAAACATTTTTCGAATTAAAATCAACGTTGCTGTATAAGCTCTAGTTGAATAACACCAATTAATTTCTTGAATAATATTTTTATAAAATTGGTCTGGAAGATAAGTTGAATCTATTGAGAGGTAAAGATTTGAATGTAAATATGGTTCAAAATTTTCAAGTAGTTCCAACTGGGAAGAAGTATTATCATAACGTAACCCAAGCAGCTTCAATTCACTGTTTATTAACGGAAGGAGCTGTGGTTTTTCTTCTATAGCATTTGAATGTAATCGAATTATCGACGCAATGGTTGAAAAAAAAAGATTTGGATCATCTAGATATTCTTTTAGTACATGAACAATACAATCAGTTTTGTGTTCATACCTCTTACACTCCAAAAAATGTCTTGTTATTAAAGAATTTGCTTCTTCATGACTAAATACACTTGAAAAAACAGATATAAAATGTGTTAATTGTTTCGTTTGACTTGTAAACGCCTTTTTTGACAAATATAATCCCTTCATAACCAATTTTGAGAAATATTTTTATTCTAATGTTAAACCAAATTAGAAAAAAAATATATAATAAAGAGATCTTTTTTATTCTGAAGCACAAATCGGAGAGATTATTGGGATGGTTCCCACGAATGAGAGATTAAATAATTTAGTTAAACAATTAACTCGTACAGACGAACAAACCATCAATTCTGTCATTAATAGAGTCGCTAATGTGATGAGAGCTGATGATAGACTCAAAATTGCTGAAACTTGGGTAAGTGGGTCTGTTGGAAAAGGAACGAATATCATAGGTCAAAGTGATATTGATCTAATTTTTTTATTATCCCCAAACCAAAAGATATCAAGTGAGGAAGATCTATTCAAAACTGTTAGAGAAATTTTAGCTAATAGTAAGATATCTTCAACAATACCCATAACTCCATATAAAGCAACAAAAATAACTGTTTCTACCATTGAAGTTGATGTATTATTGACAAAAATTGGTGTGAAAGGAAAAATAGGTGAACCTCAGTCTTCAAAGAAACATGATATCAAAATAATAGGAGAAGGAACGTTGTTCACTAATACAGCACGAATTTTGAAATATTGGAAAGTAATTCGTGATAATGTTCCAAAGAAAGGTTACATTAGTTCATTTGAAATTGAAATTATCCTTTCTTTTATTTTCAAAAAGTATAAACCAAAAAAATACTTAGATGCAATACTCTCATTCTTTAATTATATTGTTGAGTCAGAATTAAATGATCAATTAGCATTTCCATCTAGTGGGAACGCTCTACTTCATAAATCATTTGAATTCAAAGGAAAAACATTTTTCATTTCCCAAGCTAGACATGCTCAAAAAATGTTGAATAGGACACCTCCAAATCTTGATTTTTTGAATAAAAATAAATGAATTATGGAAATAGGAAGAATGAATTGAAAATGAATTTTCCAAACGATCAAGCATATATTTCAAAAATGGTGGAAGACTTCATAAATATGGTAAAAGTAGTCCCATACATAAAGACAAATCAGATCCATCTCGAGACCCTATCGGTCACGTAATCAAAGATGTTATAGGAAAACGTGTTAAGAAAACGAAAAAAAGTCGTTAGACGAGAGACTTCAGAATTTCATTGACTTTGTAATAATTTTATTCGTGATTTATAGAATAAATAGAAATACATTTTCGTATTCATCTAGAATTCCTCGAGACCTTTTTATACTAGAAAATATAGAATGTAGAGAATTTATGGGATTACTCACTAATTACATACATGCAGGATGATGCAACCATGGGTCTGCCATCCACGGCGCGAGTTGTAGCATTTATTCTGCACGTAAGTAATTTTTCTGAACGTGTCTTTAGAAACTTTCAAAGAAACTTTAGTAAAAGATGCTTACAGCATAAAGCATGACTACGATATTATTGAAGGAAAAGGATTAACGTTACTAAAAGAAAAATAGTGACGAGATTTATCTCCAATGAGGAGGAGAATCATGGAGTCCATCCTTACAATAGAACCAAATTAGAATATCAGAAAAAAATTTCTCCCTGTTTCTGAATATAAAAATCAGTTTCAGAATCAATTACCGAAATGCTATGTTTCACCCTTCAAAAGCCAAATCTCTGACACTCGGTGATTCCTTAACTCTCTTAGGTTGTTTATCCTATGAGAATGCCCGATCACATATTTACGAGTTATTATCACTCTTTGATGAGCTAGAACCTACTCATCCTCCAATGCCGATCGCAAACAGCCAGTTATTACTGCATTCAACTCTCGATACGATTACTAAAGTGATGGTGTCATTACAATCTATTTATCAACTGCTAGAGATTGAAGTTTTGCGAATCAACGATCAGACAGATGACCCTCGGACAATATTCTCTATGAAACGGTCAGATGTTTATCATGAATTACTTGCGAAATTAATCCTTGAATCAAGAGAGATTGGAAAGTTAGAAGACTTCGGACGAAGGTTACTTGAAGCGATGAGGAATCTGGATGACACACAGTGATAGCTCCTCTTCCCCGAAATATGAGGATGCCCTTCAGCAAGTCCACCAACAGGGAGTAAATCCTAACGATTTATCTTTTCGTTTTTCCTGTCTACAATGTGGTCTTCGCTGTTGTTGGAACACAGGATTAGAAACTGTGAGATTTCTTCCCTATAGTTTCACCTACATAACTCAAAACCTTCCAAATAACGTCGTGAATTATTATTTTGACACTGGAATGCTCAAATGGGAATGTTCTACTCACTCCCTTCCATATATAAAAATAGATTTTTTTTGTCCGTTTTTGACCTTCCATTTTGATCGAAGAATAAAGGATCAATTTAACATATTATTAAGCAAGAAGAAGGATAGTCTCGATCCCACACTGCAATTATTCTTGTTATTTGTACTGAACCCTCTAACAATGAGATACACTGATTTTTTAAGCAATACGAAACAAGATGATGCAACAATGGGTCTTCCAGCTCACACATTAATATCCGAGGGACAATTAGCATGGCAACGATTATTAGAATTATATCCATCGAAATTACGAGGGAAGTCGGAGCTTGAATTAACGATGGGACTGTTTGAGTTTCTACGAAATTTCCAGGAGGAGAAACAAAGAGATTTTTTTACATCTAGCTGCAGTATCTACCCCGCACGGCCCCAAGTATGTCGAGTCCATCCGTTAGTGAGACAATCAACACTCAATGGAACTGATGAGCTCGGATCAAAGAATGATCAAAAAGTGATAGTCAACCCTCATGTTGAATTTAAACTTACTAGAATTAAACTAACTTGATTTATATACTTACTAGATTCTTTCTTTCACAATAATTTGGGTGTCTTGATTCACTTCCACAATCCCCGCAGGATCGGTAGAGTCAATGACAAGTGAAACGTTACTCATTTTCACTTTCGGTTTAAGATTTTGATGATCTTTCGGAGGGATAAGACGAATTTTCCCTTTGATCATAAGAACCTGTCCCTGAGTCACTAGATGCTTAACTAATCTCTTTTTTAATTTTTCTGGCCCAACAAAGAGTTTAACTCTCTCTTCAGTTGGTTTTATAGTCAATTGTTCTGCTGGGGCTACATGGGGAAGGGGTTTGATTTGGACTGACTGACCGACTGAGATCTGAAGGTTTCCACGGAAACTGTAGTCAATTCGGAGGAGGTTTAACCCTATATCAAAGTGCTTAACGGGAAGCATATATGCTCCCAACTGCCAATCAGGACGATGTGGTGCGAATAATAACACTTTATCGCCTCGTTTGACGCGATGCTCGAGCATTTTACTTAATTCCATCCGTACTACTCCTCGACCCTCATCTGTAGGGTACGCATCAGCGACAAATAAGGGAGAAGGATTTTCTCTCTTTATGTCGTCAAAATTTATCGTGGAAAACTTAATTAGAGTTTTAAGTGAGACTATCAGAGCATCTCTATCTGGAATGATTTCTTTGACTTCATAATATGCATCTGGTCTACGCTGATGTCTTATGATAATGCGTGTTTTCGTTGTCACTCGCTTTCCGAGAAGCTTTGCCTTTAATCCCTCCAGACTCTCTAGCGAAGTCGGAGTATCATCAGTGGCTGGAATCAAGAGAATTTTATTTATTGTATCAGTCACTTGGAGAACATTCCTTCACCACTCTCTTATATTTCTTTTAGGGCCAGTAGGCTCCCTCTGGGTAGTTGAAATAGCGTACACGAAAATGTGTCCCCCCAAAGAAAGTGGAATGACTAACCACAAACCCCTGTTTCAAAAAGCGATAAAACAGGTATCCTTCTGATTTACATCCTGCTTTGATCTCAACACTCGGAATAATACTGGAGGAGAGTTTTTTTTCACGCGATTCACTAGTATCAGTATTTTTTTTCCCAATTAGTGAATCCAATTCATATGGATGGATAAGGGGGCCATTATAGTTCAAATAGTGAATTGTTTGTTGAATCCCAGATTTTTGGATACTCTTCATCGACTTACCTCAAATCATTTATTCATTTAGGATTCTTTGTAACCTTTTTATACTAGGAAATGAGGGAAGAACAATTGTTTCTTCCTTATGAATTCAGGGGATTACCTTATGATATCATAAATAGGGTGATTGTGACCCGTAGGATGACATGAGAGAAAAAAAATCGATATAAATCAGAAAACTTGACTAAATCAAATACTAGATTGACTAAAAGGGGAAAAAAGAAAAAAATACTTAAATTCGTATCTGTTAAATACTAGATATTTCGAGGTGAATTAATGAAACAAAAACTATCAATCATCGGGAAACTCCGATTACTATTCCAGCTTTCTCGAATTAATCTAAAAATGGCTTTTCTTACATCAATTGGTTTGACAATTGCTTTATCTATGATATCCGCTGAATTAATTTATTTAGACTCAAATAAAGCACACTTTTATCTTGCCATGTATGAAGATACAAACCAAGACTGGGAGTACTATACTCATACAGATGATTTTGAAAGTCTAACAAGGTCAAATTTTGTTGAGATTCATGAGTCTTTTCACTCAAAAATAAAAGACAATAATCTAGAGACCGTCGTGACCCCAGAGAATATAGAGACGTATTTACAATTATCTGATGGGGATTTATCATTTCTGAATCAAAGTGGTAGAAAACATATTCTGGGTTTGGATCTAGATGATTCCTTCTTACTTGATTGTATAAATGGGAGTCGCCTTCCCAATGCGAAAAATGAAGTCTTATTTTTTAATCCTGGAACCGTACCTTTTATTATTGGGGACAACATTAATACTAGTGTTTTCTACCGAGAAGATTCAGGCTTAGAGCAAAGTTACAACCAAAATGAATTTGAAATTACCGGTATTCTTACCCCTTCTTCGTTACGGAATAATTCTCTTTTGCAAAAAATTATTGAACTGAATAGATATGTATTAATTGCAAATATCACTAGCTATATAGATTTTTTTCAAGTATTAACTACAGATATATCATCTTTAGCAAATCGTAGTGTCCACCTTTCGACGAAAATTATAATATCAGTCAATCTAAATACTTCTGTTATTATGTCAACAAATGTTGTTGATGTAACACAGAATTTGTTTGAGTTTTATGAAGAAATTGCGTATAGTCCTCGATTTGGTAATTTTGAATTTTATTTCAGTGAGCGTTCTCTGAAACGGACAATAGAAGCAGGTATCAAAGAATTTAACACATTTTACACGGCCTTTCTTCTCTTTAGCATTCCATCCTTAGTTCTCACTATGTTACTGGTGAATTTTTCTCTTGGAATACTTAATCAGAAGCGGAAAAAATCCTTGGTTCTTCTGAAAATGAGAGGGTTATCACAAAATTACAATTTAACAATTCTAATCATTGAAACAATAATCATTGCTTTATTATCTTCTTTAGTGGCTATTTTACTCGGAATTCCATTTTCTTTGATTATTGGAACAAGTAGAGGATATCTGAACTTCAAGTTTGATCTCATTCCTGCTCCACCAATAATTACGCAAGGTACCATCCAAACCGTTATTATTATAGGATTAGTTTTTTCATTTTTTGCGAATTATAGATCAATAGTCCGTTTAACGAGATCTTCGATAGTAACAATTGATCAAGAAGCAAATCGAAATAGGAAACGAAATGTTGGTTTGTTAAGAGGAAATGTAGACCTTTTTTTAATAGGACAAGGGATCATTGGAATACTAATTTTAAATACCTTCATGGAGATCATAAACAATAGTGGTGGCTCAGTTTATGAAGGTGTATTCATTATTTTTCTCCCGATTATCGCGGTATTGCTTTTTCTAAGCCCGATAACGTTTCTTGTAGGATTTATTTTTGCCTTTAATCGTTTCATTCCGTTAATAATTCAGAAGATGGGTAAATTCTTTTGGACAAGGGATCGAGGATTATTAGCTACCGCAACACGAAATTTATCAGTGAACATGTGGGTTACTAGTCGTGCAACCTTAGTAATTGCCTGTTCCATCAGTTTTTTAATGATTTTATCCGTTCTCCCTACATCAATATATCAAAATACCATGGACTCATTGTATTATCAACAGGGGAGCGATCTCCAGATTCGTATGACTCTCATTGATAATAGTTCACAACAGGAGTTATTTAGTCAACTAAGTACCCTCCCTGGATTAAAAGTTACACGTGTTCACATTTTCCATTTTGAAATAACAACAGGAGTATCTACACGATATGAAGCTAGTATGCTAGGAATAGAACAGAATTTTCATCAAGTGGCGCATTGGCGAAACACTTATGACGATGATTCCCTTGAAAAATTAATATCCAGCATATATAACTCTACAATGGCTTTTCCTCTCATAATAGATTCTGTTTCGGCCGAAACAGAAAATTTAACAAGTTATAATACTTACAACATGCCCATTGATGACTCACAGACAATTGAATTCACTATCACGGATGTTAGCAACTACTGGCCTGGATTAGTAACGCGACGTTACGATTTTGAGCGTTTTTTCGTCACGTCAAGGGCTGCCTTAATGAATTTTACCGAAAGCCGCCTTGGGTACGATTATTCTGATAAATATCTTTGGTGTAAGATCGAAAAAGGTTTTGATCAAAGAAATGTAATTAACCAAGCCTGGGAAATCTCAAATCTACTTGGAATCGACGAAGATGAATTTCACAGTGTAAAAGATGCTTTTGGAATAGATTCAGAGAGATTATCTTCGAATTTCCTCTGGGTTATAACGAATTTTAATTTCTTTGTTTCCTTGTTAATAATTTCAATTCTAATCATTCTATTCACTTTAACTCGAATTACCAGTCACACCTCAGAAATTGGTTTAAGTCGGGCGCTAGGCATGAAATATCGACAAGTATTCATACTGATGTTTATCGAACCATTTTTATTATTTTTAATAAGTGGAATACCTGGAGGAATCGTTGGAATAATGCTACTAAGTGGTATTATTACTATATTTGGACAAGCATTTCTTTCAGGACCTCCTTTTATCCTCGATTTTAATTTACCAGCTATCGCCTTGATTTATGGAAGTATATTGTTAGTAACAGTTCTCACAGGTGTCCTCACCTCGTATAAAGCAACACAGACGAATATTTCGAAGATATTACGGGTGGAATGAATATCATGTCACTAGAATGCAAAGATCTCATCAAAATTTACCCATCTCCTGTAGAAGGATTAATGTTTCCCGCACTACGTGGTATGGATCTTTCAATCGATCAAGGAGAACTTATTTCAATAATTGGTCCTTCAGGAGCAGGAAAAACAACTTTATTTCGTCTTATTAGTGCATTCGACATGCCTAGTTCTGGAGAGATTTGGTTTGAAGGTGAATTGGTGAATAAATTTTCTCATTCTGAGCTTCTAAACTATCGACAACAGATTGGAGTTATGTATCAATCACCAAGCGACAATTTAATCTGGGAACTATCTGTCTTAGATAACGTAATGCTTCCCATGCGCTACTCTAGACAATTTTGGGGGAAACAAAAAGAGCGTGCAAAAGAACTGCTTTCCAATGTAGGACTAGCTGGAAAAGAAAAACGAAAGCCTTCTCAACTCTCAGGAGGAGAACAACAACGAGTATCTATCGCAATTGCACTTGCTAATAATCCAAAAATGCTCTTAGCGGATGAACCTACCGGTGAATTAGATAGTCTTACCACCTCTTTAATTATAGATTATTTTAAGGAGCTCAACCAAGATACAGGGGTGACTATTTGCGTGGCAACTCATGATCACCGTTTTTCCGATATGACTGACCATACATATCGAATCGAAGATGGAAGATTAACGACTTTGCAGATACCAGCTAAAGGTGCAGCGAAACTCGACGATCGTGAGGAAGTAGTCATTGTAGACTCTCAAGGAAATCTTCGATTACCTACTGAGATATTAACTAGACATAAGGGATTGTCCTCGGTCAAAGTGATCGATAAAGGGGATAAAATTGAATTAATCCCATTTAAACGGAAAAAATCATGATTTAATCAAATAAAAGGAAACAATATTTATGCAGTCATTAAAAGCACTTTATACTCTTGAGAATCTCCAACGGTATTATATCACACCGAGTGAGTTTGTAAAAGCCATAAATGGTATTGATCTGATTATAAATCAGGGAGAGTTCATAGTAATTTTAGGCCCATCTGGGTCAGGTAAAACTACATTATTAAATCTTTTAGCAGGATTAGATACCTGTACTGGAGGAAAAATTATAATTAATGATCAAGATCTGTCAACAATGAATGATTCGGCGCTGTGTGATTTGCGCAGGTATAACATTGGGATAATTTTCCAATTTTATAATATGCATCCATCATTTAGCGCTCATGAAAACATCGAATATCCTATGATGATAGCAGGTGTTCCCTCTGGAAAACGACAGGCGCGAGCTGTAGAGCTCCTTCGACAAGTAAATCTTTCTGAAAAAGGCGAAAATTCCCCATCTGAATTATCAGGAGGGGAAAAACAACGTGTCGGAATTGCCCGTGCCCTAGCCAATGATCCTCAAGTGCTCATTGCGGATGAACCCACAGGGGATCTTGACTCTGACAATGCGTCATCAATCATGACTCTGCTTCTTGATATTCATAAACAAGGGAAAACCCTGATCATGGTCACTCATGACGAGTCCCTATTAACCAAGGAGATGCGTGTCTTACAATTAGTTGATGGAAAAATTTCAGGTGGGTGATATTAGAATTGAAAGCCTTCAGAAAGGGATTGTAAGATGTCTGAAAACAGGCAGTCTTGGGATCGTATAGCAATATGTATAATTGGATTTCAGATTGGATTATTCTTTCCTTCAATGTTGAGTGCAATAATAAAAAAGAACCGTTTTCCGCCATACCGTACCTTATATTCTAGTTTCTCTAATATCTATTTCAATTATGATGGAGTCTCTCCAAGTTGACGTTCTATAAGCCTACAATCACCGTGTTCAGCGTTTTGTTGCTTATACTGACTGGATTTCTAATAGTCATACCATCAGTGATTCCCGCACTTGGCTCTTCTACCCAAGATGATAGTTCTTTCATAGATAATACTGATTCCTATTTTTTTCTGGTTCTCCTAATGTCTTCCGCTACAGCGGTAGCTTGTTTTCCAATATCATTATTATTTCTCTCTTCTATGAGGGTAAAAAAAGTCCCAGACGCCATTCAAATCAAGGAACCGTCGAAAGATAGAATCAAAGACAGTGATTTCCTGATACTTTCAAATTCCTCACCAGCAAAGCTTCTCGCCTTATGGATATGGGGAGTTCCGATTTTCCTTTCGCCTTTACTCGCGTTGATCCTATCACCGGATGAACTGGGTTGGAATTATTCACGTCTTATCCTATTAGGCAGTAGCACTGGTTTTGCTGTTTTTTCATTATTCAAGCTTATCACAGTAAAAGAACCGTCATTAAATGAAAAAATCACCTTGACGACCTTTTTTGGTTCAATAACAGGAGTATTTGTTAGTTTCCTTCTTGTACCTGTAAGCCAAGTTGAATACATGGTGACCACTGGAAATGAATGGCTGGAAAGCATGATGTGGACAGCTGTTTTTCTTTTAGGGATATCAGGAGCATTTTTCATTATATCCGGGTTCATTTGGGGAGTTGAAGGTGTGGATAAAAGAAATAGATGTTTATACGTGGAAAAACGATCACTCTTTTCAGAAGAATTTATCGAAATACCACTTGATAAAATCAAAAGACTGGTTCTCCGACCTGGTTATAAGATGAAGAGAAATACAGAAACTTACTTGGAATTTTATCATGAAACTGGCAAGAAAATTGTTTTGAGAGGTGGTGGTGTTTTTTCAACAGAATTAACAAATCCTCATCTGCTAGGAGTCATGTTCTTGAAAGAAGGCCATGTGAATCAGGTAGAAGACAAGCTTCCTGTATGGCCCTTCAAGAAAAAGACATTAACAAGCGATGATGTGAAAAAGGGTATCTTGTCGCGTGAAGTACTTGAGAACAGCCCCGACTCGCTTGAAGGACAGCTTCAAGATAACTGGGTGATAAAAAGGCAGTCAGATTCAGTCATACTAGAAATGAAGGAAGATATTTATCAAAACAATCCAAAGGGCATGGCTTATATCGCTGTAATTTATGGTATCATAGCTGTTATCGGATCAGGAGCAGTTGGATTTACTATTCTACTTCCTTTTATCTTAATGACACTAGGTATTGAACTATCTGAAGTTCTGGCACGGAATTTCCCAAGCCTAGCTGCTACTTTTCTCCTTGGGGGAGCACTAGCTTATGTCGGTATTTATCAACTAGCACAACTGGTTAAGGTATCTAACAGACAGGTTAAAATTGTTTTGGGAGATAGCAAGCTTTTTACTGAAATGATTCCACCAGGTATTCAATCACCAGGTAGTCAGTTTCTCTATGAACAGATTGAGAAAATAGAAAAAGGAAAGAAGAGAAATGATCGGTTCCCAGTTATTTTATCCAATTTCTTTATTGATCTTCCTCTAATATTTAGCAAGAGTAATGTGGAAGCTGTTGCGCTGTCGAGTTTCATAACACGGGAAATACAGAGAATAGCTTTATCAAACTCCGTGAAACAAGAGTCATTCTGCAGTTAGTGTAGTCGTAAATAACATCGTGAACACTTTTCTTCTGAATGACCGAAGAGTAATAAGTAAGACAAACACCAAGACAGAGGGGAACAATATTTCAATTTACATTAGACAAACTGCTAAAGAAAAGTAAAATGGAAAAATAAATATTACTATATCAATGAATACAAAACACGTCAATCTCAAGGTTACATTTTTCCAATCGTAGCATTTAATCCAACGATTGCTGAGAATATATAGGAGGAATGGAAAAATAATGAATAGTAATATGAATAACAACGAGTTGTTGTTCAGGCCAACCCTGATTTAGTAGCTTCCCATCTTAATTCATCTTATCCCTTCCTAGGTTATTCACTGAACGTTAGTTCAGAAATTACAACTATTGATTGGAATGTAAATAATTCTGAAATAGCTCTGAAAGTCAACACATTAGAGTACAAATCGCAAACTAATGCATCTAGATTTACATTTTCATTTGATACAATGACGGGATGGCTATTATATGCTTCGTTGACCCTTGATAATCAATCGTGGGTGTCAGGTTGGGAACTGGAAACATTAACTATTACAAGAGTATTTACCCACAACCAAATTCAGAATCCAGAGGATTATTATCAAGCAGACACCATACTGTCAGGGATTACATTCGTAGGGGTTGTGGTCTTTTTCTGTCTAGTTGTTACCTATTACTATGCAAGTTCAAAAAGTTCGATAAAAGACATTGTATCCAGAAATAGAATAGTTCAAGAATCGAAAGGTAATTATGTTTTGTATAATCGACACGACTATTTGAAAGAATTCGAAGCATTGGGATTGATAACACAGGAGCGTAGTGGCCCATATCTAAACGCTCCCATAATGTTTCGAGTCCACCCTCGCCTTCAAGCACCCATTCGTGATCAGCTCAGAGAATTGATCCTTTTCTTCTTCTTGCAATGATATAGATCACGAGTATGATATAGATCACGATCACGAGACCAAAAAATAGTGGTAAAAATAGTGGGAGAGACTGAGAGGCGTGTCAGTGACATCGTCGGTAATAAGGCGGGTATCGGTTATTTGAATGACAGAACCCCATTCCTTTGTTACTGGATTATAAGTGACAGTGAAGATTTCCTCAAGTAAGTTCCTATCTTTAATTTGTTGAGCCCAGAATGCTCGCCAATTGGCACCATCAGGTACTAAATCAATACTGAAGGGGGTAGACTGGGATGACTCGGTGATCGTATATTCAAGAACACTCATTTGATTCCAGGTGTCATGTCCATAATCATACTCCCAGAATTCAATCGTACGGTTGGTGAGGAATGCAGTCATAAACATTGGTCGTGTTTGGTCATTCATGATAAGCTTAAATATAATTCGACCATACTGTTTTGAAGTGTCTGGTTTGTGTGGTAGATCAAGGAGTCTAGCTGTGAGCTTATCAGCAGCTAAATCTACTATTCCCCACTTGGTAATCCCATTTTCATCAGTGGCATAGCAAATTA
>SDBT01011947.1_pt1 | contig 13953 bp, 7 predicted proteins | sample 2277101 | NCBI WGS metagenome assembly SDBT01 (sample SAMN10404973, study PRJNA504765) | marine sediment metagenome | isolation source: marine sediment core GS10_PC15, 103 cmbsf | place: Arctic Ocean: Southern Knipovich Ridge | collected 2010 | reverse complement strand
GATGCGGGAATTGCAGGGAGTCTAGTGCAAGCCACTGTCGAACCGCACATGACAAACCATGCAGGTACTGTCACATTTCTCTATTGGGAAGCGAAGACGGGCAGGGCTTACGAGTTGAACAGCCAGGGGACTCTTGTTCCAGGACTTCCACCCTTCCGCACTTATCCACCCAACCTCGGCGGATTTGCTACCGGTGCAGGCCCGATGGCCTGCATCCCTGGATTCATGCCCGGTATGAGAGAGATGCACAAGCGCTTCGGGACAAAACCCTGGTCATACCTTTGTCAGGATGCCATCCGATGGGCTGAAGAGGGCCATGTCGTACACTCGTTTGAGTATGCGACCCTTGAGTGGGAATTGATTTCCAACGCTTACTTTCCCTCCGGCCGAAAAATGTTTACTCCTAATGGTTTTACTCCTGCCGTCGGCGAACGTTTTAAGAATCCAGACCTTGCCAAAACGCTGCGTCACGTAGCCGAAGAGGGGCCGGAGTATTTCACCAAAGGAGGCTGGGCAAAGGAGTTTGTGAAGAAAGCCAACGAACTGGGCTGGCCCATTAAGCTGAAACACATGACAGAAGTGCCTCCGAGATGGGGCGAGCCACTGAAGTATAGGCATAATGGATATGAAATCCTCCAGTTGAGCCCGCCTGAACGGCAGGGCGTGTTTTGCGCTATTGTGCTGGGGATACTCTCTCATTTAGGCGTCCAATCATTGGGGCATTACACCAAATCAGCCGAAACACTCTATTTTCTAGCTAATGCGCTCCGCTGGGCCGAATTTGAGCTCGGATATCTGCATGACCCTGAAATATTCCATGTTCCTCTTGAAGAGTGGTTATCTGAAGAACATCATGCGAGGATTGCCAATATTTTGAAGAAGAGCATGCCCAAGATCGATCTCACAGAACATGTGCGTCTCACATCGGGGAAACCCGCGTTAACAGCAGCTGGACTCCCCACAGCCGGTCCCCAGGAGAAAAAGCCATCAATAGGGAGCTGTGAGCTCAGCGTAGTGGATCCCCAGGGCAACTGGGTTCAGATGATGAACACTCTGCAGGGAAGCGGTATCCCCGGGCTTGTTATCGGAGGAGTGCCGTTGGTCGGGAGTCACGCTACATTTGACATGAAGTTCTTCATCTCTGGCTGGCTTACAGGCGGCGGCCGGGTGAGATCCGGCATAGGCAATACCATTGTCCTTAAAAACGGCCGTCCGTATATCTCTATGGGGACTCCCGGGAATGTCCATGTGACCATTCCCCAAGTCTTGCTCAATGTCCTCGATTTTGGGATGGATCCCTATGAGGCGGCTGATGCGCCCAGGATGCTGGCCATGAGGGATGACTATGTCTTGGGCATAGAAAGCCGAATTCCCTCTTCGGTCGTTGCCGATTTGGCCAAGTTGGGCATTAAAGTGCATCCGCACCCGATCTATGACTTCCACATGGGGTCCTTCCAGATGTGCTGGCGCGATGAGAAGACAGGCCTCCTCAACAGTAGTGCTGACCCTCGAAGAGCAGGCATGGCTGGTGGATTCTAAAAGTAGTAATAAAAGATTACACTGTCAAGAAAAAAATGTTTATCTGTTCTTTTCAGCAAACCTCTCCCTTTTTTATTTCTATTTCTGAATAAATTTGGTAACTCAAAAGAAAATTATTAAGCTAAAAAGAGTTAGCGAATTATTAAGCTAGTCCAACAGTGCTGTCAAGAGCGATAGCTCGGTAAGTTTCTCCAAATTTAAAATCATGTCAATTACCTGCTCAATCTGCGCCTCTCCAATGACAGAAGTCGCATTAGCCCTGAACTTAGCTTTTAGCTCGTCATCACTCATGGGATTATCAGGTGCCCCTTTAATCTTGTCGATGCTGGCTTTTTTGACCTTACCATCCTTGAACCTTATCTCCACAGTGCAGATCATCTTTCCCTCTTTAAGCTCCAGCTCTTCGGCCCTGGGATCATGCTCAAACTTGACCTTGCTCGCAAGATCTCGGATATCAGCATCTTTGAATCTGCCTGTTGTATACCATCCTGGCCCAGGCTCCTCACCGGAGATGGCCAGAGCCACAGCGCACGGTATGCTGAACTGGGCCTGGAGCATTGTCTCCCAGTTGTAGCGCTTTAACCGCTCAACACCTTTAATGAGGATTTCGGATATTTCTTCTCCTTTGACTGGTTTGTTCTCCAATGCTTCCCATGCAGCAGTGATGGGGACATGACTCCAGCGACAAGATGGCGTAGGTTTGAAGCTTACTTCCAATATTCTGTAAGTTTTTCCTAGCCCCTGGGTCAGAATATCGTAATTGTCTACTTCCCCTCCTGCTAGATACCATGCCTTTCTATCAAAATCCAGGAGGCCTTTCCACCCGGTCAGTCCCTGCTGTGCCTGCCGTGCCGCTAGAATTCCTTGTAGAGAACGGATGCCATAGTGGCCCTTGATCTTTGGTACGACCATACTTTTAGGTATGTCATGTTTATGCGGTTTGGGAGGGTTGATACCTCCACTCTGGGCAAGGCGAAAGGCGTTGGAAATCGCTTCTCTGTCCAGGTTCAATAATCTACTTGAAACGGCTGCTGGACCCAGGATTCCAGATGATGTATTCAATGTACTTTGCCAGAGAATCGAACCTGCAGCACGCCCTGCTCTAAGGGTAATTTCATAGCCGAGGATTACTGCGGTAAGGAATTCTTTTCCAGAGGCATTAATCGCCTCTCCCATTGCCAGAGCTGTCTGGATAATCTCGGAACCTGGATGGCCAGGAGGATAGAAGTCATAGGTATCGTCAAAATCCAACAGGTTAGCGAGCTGGGTGTTCACATAGGCTGCATTCATGATTGTTACCTTGGCCCCGTCTCCTATCACTGTTGACTCCAGCCCGCCTCCCCAGTTCTTCGCTAACTCTAGGTAGCTTTTGCCGAGATTTGTTTGAGTACCGCCCAATGCACAGCCTATTGAATCAAGGATCAGGAACTTGGCTTTTTCGATGACCTCTGGGGGGAAATCGTCGAATTGAGCCTCCTTCAGATATTTTGCAAAGATTTCGTTCGCATTCGTAGCAGGACTTCTTTTTTTCGCTCTAGCTGTTGGAAAAGCAATCAAAAGAGAGGCTGTCAAGAAAATTACAATCAATCTTGCTTTTTTTCTCATTCTTTTACCTCTTAAACTTTTTCATATATGAAGGTAATTAAAATCTCAAATTATTCTAGGTCTGAATCCCTTGTCCACCACATCGTAGACATCCGTTATTATAATGAAAGATTTGGTGTCTAAGGAATTTGCTCATTTGCAATGTTCCCAAATTTCCTATCGTCTTTCTGCAATTCCCTGCTGATAAATTTTAACAAAGATAAAATTTGGAATCAAGCGAGAAAAATTTCTTTAATTTGATTTTGATTTTTTCGTGTGATATAAATTCTTTAGGCTAAAAAAATCATGCGGAAAAAGGAGGAAATTGATGAAAACCAAAAATGTAAATTCATATTTTCATCATCGGGAGAAAAACCAATGAAGTATAATAGAAGGGCTTTTCTCAAGAAGGCAGCAGCAGGGATTGCAGTGACTGGCGTTAGTGGCATAGGAGTCTTAAACTCTAATGCCCTGACCAGTTCAACTGTAAAGAAGGTACCACTCAAAGGCAGTGATGAGGAGCGAAAGCAACTCATTGCAGAAGCACATTTTGGGCGAAAGACGGGGGCTACTAGCAAAAAGGGCATGGTTATATGCTCACATCCTCTTGCTACCAGGGAAGCGGTCAAAGTATTGAAAAGAGGAGGGAACGCTTGCGATGCAGCTCTTTGTGCCTCAATCACTCAAACAGTTGTCGAGCCCCACATGACCGGAATTACTGGAATACTCAGCATGCTCTATTACGATGCAGCTTCCGGGAAAACAACCTATGTAAACGGAAACATGAATGCTCCACTGAAACCTTTGCTTGGCTTTTCCGCGGCCGACCTGCGCACTGGGCGCGGAGCGGCAGTTCCAGGTTTTTGGGCCGGCCTTGAAGCCGCACTGAAGCGCCATGGAACCAAAACGAGAAAGGAATTATTGGCTCCGGCAATCCGCTATGCACGGGAAGGATTCGAAATTCATCCCTTCCTCTGGGGCGAGATGTTTGTGCAGTGCCACCTCCTTGGTAGCACAGCGGAAGGCCGCGAAATCTTTATGCCCAATAAAGCTCTGCCCCGACCGGGAGATATGCTTTATCAGAAAAGGGCCGCGGGTACCCTAGAAAAGCTGGCTGAAGAAGGAAACGAATTCTTTTATCGCGGAGAATTTGCCGAGGAATACTGCAAGGTGGTGAAAAAAGCTGGTGGAGTGATAACCAGGAAAGACATGGAGGCCTACAAGGTCCGTTGGCAAGAGCCGGCTCGAGGAACTTACCGAGGTTATGAGATTGCAGCCTCACCGCCACCTGATAACGGCGGTACACACCTTATCGAGGCCCTCAACATGATTGAGCTGATGGACTTAAAAAAGCTTGGCCCTCCAACTGACTCACCTGAAACACTCCTCCAGATGGTGCGCATCATCCATGAGGTCATTACGGAGGGAGTCAAGCAAAATGACCCTGAAAGCCACCCTCTTCCTCTTGATATTATCCTGTCCAAGGAGTATGCACGTATCCGCTTCAAACTGTTACAGATGGGTATTCCCAAATCAGAGAGTAGGCCCGAACCTGGAAGCAACCATGTTACTGCTGTTGATGGGAATGGTAACGTAGCCACCATAATCCATTCTTGTATGTCTCTACCTTGGAGCAATGGTCTTTTTGCAGGAGGAGTTACTGTTGTCGCAAGTGCCGGCCACTTCTTTCGTGTCATGCCCAAGCCTGGCTATCGTGCTACAACCTACGTTGCCCCTAATATTATTTTCAAAAATAAAAAGCCCATCCTTTCCTCTGGTTCACCGAGCATCAGTCTGATCCAGAACATACTACAAAACACCATCAACATCCTCGATTTTGGTATTCCGATTGAAGAGTCGGTCAACCGGCCACGGTTTGGCGCCGGGTCTCGTTCGATTCCCGGAGCTTTCCTGATCGAAGCTGACTTTGAGGAAAAAGTAAGAAAAAAGGTGCAGAAGAAAGGGCTGCTTTTCGATACAGTCAACCCCTGGAACTGGCACCATGGTGCCTTTGAAGGCATTCATATCGACCCCAAGACCGGAATAAGGAGTGCATGTGGGGATCCACGGCGATGTAGCAAGGCAGAAGGAGTTTGAAGCCCTTTTTCTTTTAAGCTCCTCAATCTGTTCATAGAGAAAATTATAGCATCATTGACAGGAAAGGAATGAGTAATGAAACGCACAATTGTTTTTAGTATAAGTTTATTATTATGTGTATTATTTCTCGTCTCAGGCTGCGATCGATGCACCTCAATTCTTCCGGCCTCCTTGGAGTCCTTATGAGTTTGGGATGCAATGCATTGGTGAAGGGTTTTCTGAAGATGTTCTCAATGCAATAATAAATATGGGACAAGAAGCAAAGATTTCGCCTGAGGGAATTGGATACTGGGTCGGGATTAAGATCAATCTAACAACCGGTAAACTGCAAGGAGGTGTATCAAAGCATTTCAATGGACTTGCCGAAGGATATTGATAAGATGAGGCTTACGCTCTTAGCTTTCGACTTTGATAATAAAAAAACGAAAAATGGAGGTAAATATGTCTAGATCAAAATTATTATCAGTTTCCATGATGATCCTAAGCTTTGTCCTCCATTCATCTCTTATTTGGGCTCAGGATAAAGGTCAAGCAGAGCGAGAGGCAATGTTCTACCACTACCTGGGATTCGCATCATTGGTCAAAGGCGGGATGATTGAGGCTCATTGGATGGCTGATGGAAATAGTTTCTGGTATGCTGAGGGAGCTCCCGATAAGACTGTTATCTTCAAGGTAGACTCCCTTGCAAACAACAAAGAGCCCCTATTTGATACTGAGCGTCTTTGCCAGGCGCTTACTCCGCTCCTGGGTCATGTACCTCCCTACCAGGGACTTCCTTTTAAAGAATTTACCTTTCTTGATAAGAGCGAAAAGGCGATAAAATTCTCTGTAGAGAATATAGAGTTTATTTGTCAGCTCGATACATACACAATCACTCCAGCTCCTGCTCCGTCCAAAGAGGAAAAAGAGAGGACAATCCCGAGGTTTGTCCGTAAAGGCATCATGGCAGGTTTGCCTGATGTCATGGAGGTTCTTTCTCCAAACCGCCAGTGGTTCCTTGGAGTAAAGAATCATAACCTCTACCTCCGTTCCACATACGATGGACGTATTGAACAGCTTACTTTTGACGGAATCAAAGATCATGAGTGGGATATCCAGATTGGTTTTTGGCCCGCCAACTCTCCCAATTGGTCGCCCGACAGCCTGAAAGTGGTTGCTGCTAAGATTGATAATCGCAAAGTTCCTCTTCTCCCCGTTGTCCACTGGTTGAAGCAGAAAGAAGAAGTGGAGTGGATACACTATACGAGAACAGGAGGTCCCTTGCCAATGACTGAACTCTGTATCGTGGATATTCTTTCCAAGAAGAAGATTAAAGTGGATACAGGCGATAAACCGGATCAACAGATTTCTGCTGTGGGTTGGCTTCCTGACGGATCGGAATATATTTTTAGTCGTATTGATCGTGAGATGAAAAAATTGGATTTGATGGCTGTAGATCCCTATACTGGTTCGACTCGGACTATACTCACCGAAACTTCAAAAACATTCCTCTCGTTTGTCGGGGGGGGGAACATAAAATTTCTTGAAGGAGGAAAGAAATTCATTTGGACTTCTGAAAGAGATGGATGGGCCCATTTCTACCTTTATGATATAAACGGAAAACTTCTGAGGCAGCTAACAAAGGGAACATTTCCTGTGGTACGTATCATCGAAGTGGATGAGAAGGCGGGATGGATCCATTTCACGGCCCATGTAGAAAAACGTCTCTACGACACCCATCTCTACCGTGTAGACTTGCAAGGTAAAAACTTTAAGCGGCTTACCGAATCTCTTGGACAACACGATCTCTCATTGTATTTGACCGCTGTCGGACTACTTAAGGGTGAGGGAGTCCGATTTTCTCCATCAAAACAGTTTTTTCTTGATACACATTCCAGCATCGATCGACCTCCTACTACAGAATTGCGAAGGGCCGATGGTACGCTCGTGCAAATCATCTCAGAAGCAAATATCGATGCACTCAAGGGCTTAAAGTGGAGTCCTCCGGAGGAGTTCATTGTCAAAGCAGCTGATGGAAAAACCGACCTATACGGAGTTCTCTACAAGCCCTATGATTTCGACCCGAATAAGAAGTACCCGGTGATCGATTATATATACAATGGCCCCCAGACAACCTGGGTTCCTCGCACTTTTACAGACGGAAGAGGAGTCGCGGCGCAGGCTCTGGCTCAGCTGGGGTTTATCGTTTTCATGGTTGATGGCCGAGGAACAACTGACAGGGAAAAAGAATTCCAGGATGTGGTTTACCGAAATTTCGGCCGAAATGAAATTCCAGATCATGTGGCGGCGCTTAGGCAGCTCGCAGAGGATCGGCCTTACATGGACTTGGATAGGGTAGGTGTTTACGGTGCCTCATTCGGCGGCTACATGACAATCCGGGCCATGCTGCTTGCTCCAGATGTCTACCATGTTGCTGTTTCCTCTGCTCCTGTTGTAGATCTCTACGACATCCATGCAGGGTCAGCCGAGGCATTCATGGGATTGCTTGAAAATAATAAGGAAGGGTATGAATACGCCTCGAGTATCCGGTTGGCAGGTAACCTAAAAGGAAAGCTTCTCCTCATTCACGGCACGAGCGATGTTAATGCTCCTTTTTCAGCAACAATGAAGCTCGCCGAGGCATTCATCAGAGCCGGGAAACCTTACGATCTCATAGTCCTGCCTGGGCAGACACATTTTGTTTCAGGGAAGAGTGCTATCTATCTAATGGAAGTGCAACGCAGATACTTCCAGGAGCACCTTAAACCGTACAAGAACTAAGAATGGATTTTCTTCTAATCAAATCAATTTGGATAGGGTTTAAACAAAAAAAAAGGAGGAAAGTTGAATGAAACGTATTAATGCTTTAATTCTAAGTTTACTGTTATGTTTGGCATTTTTTTCATCCGGATGTTTGAAAAAATCCCCAGGCGAGGCCAACCTTTCTCCGGAAAACTGGCCTGAGGGAGAGCTTGAGAAATATAAAAAGCTAAATCAAATCTATGATGAGCCTCGTCCTCTTGGCGAAGGTAGCAAAGGAATGGTTGTCGGAACTACTGGTGCTTTGGCCGTCCGGGCAGGTCTCGAGGCCTTAAAACAAGGGGGAAGTGCGGCAGATGCAGCCATGACGACAGCTCTGACCCAGATTTCTCTAGCAGCGGGATCTTGGGTTAGCTATGCAGGAATCATGACTATGGTCTATTATGAAGCTGAGACAGGTAAGATTCATTACATGTTTGCCGGATATAATACTGTCCAGGAGGAAAAAAATCCCCTTACAATTCCAAAGTCCGGTACACCCAGCGGACGAACAGCTCTGGTTCCCGGATTCATGGGCGGCGTACAAGCTGCCCATGACAGATTTGGGAAACTTCCCTTTGCCAAGATTTTTGAGCCTGCCATCTACTTTGCAGAAAACGGTATAATGATAGACTCAATGCTTGCGCGCATGATAGGCTACCGTAAGGATGTGCTTTCCCGTCTTCCAGAAACAAAACAAATTTTTACCAAAGAGAATGGTGAATTTTTCAAAGAAGGGAATATTCTCAAGCAACCTCAGGTTGCTGAGACCTTGAGGAAAGTCGCAACTCTGGGAGCAGACTATATATACAGGGGAGAGTGGGCCCAGAAGTTTGTCGATGCTGTTCGTGCAGAGGGAGGGAAAATGACTCTCAAGGATTTGGAGGATTATCAGGTCGTCTGGAGTGAGCCTCTCAGGACAACTTATAAGGATTATGAGATTTTTGCTTTAGGATCCCCGAGTAGTGGAGGAGGCAACACGGTCGAAGCCCTCAATTTGATGGAGGCCTCTAAGCTGTCGGAAATGGGTCACTACACAGAATCAGCTGAAGGCCTGTACTGGTTCATCCAGTTTGCACAAGTGCCGTATTTACTACCGTACGTTGGTCTGATAGTAAAGAAGCATTTTCCGGAAATTGAAGTGACGCCTGAGTCCCGGCTGACAAAGGCACATGCTGGGCTCCTGTGGGAGAAGATGCGTGAGCCAGAATGGGCTGTAATGCAAGAAGACATAGATAACATAATCAAGCAATTCACGGAAGCGGCCAAAAGCAAAAAAAAGCCCGAAGATAAACCTAAACATTCCGATGGAGTAATCGCCATCGACCAAGAGGGAAACATCGCAGCCGTGTGTCACTCGATCAACACAGCAAGCTGGGGCACAACCGGAATTTTTGTTGATGGTATCTCCATTCCTGATTCAGCCAACTTTCAGCAGGACTTGATTCAGAAGGTAGGGCCAGGTGTGCCTTTGCCTGATCCGACAAATCCTTTGATCGTCTTCAAGAATGGAAAGCCCTTCCTAGCATCAAGCAGCATAGGGTCCGGATTGCTTTCTTGCACTCTTCAAAACCTCTACAATGTCCTTGATTTTGACATGGACCCCAAGACATCTGTCGAGACTCCAAATTTTCTATTTTTCTCGAGAGATTTTAAAAAACGAGTGATCCAAGAAGGGACATTTTCTGAGGAGATTCTGAATGCAGTCAGAAAGATGGGACAAGGAATTGAGGTTCTGCCCAAGAAAGAAGCAAGAGGCTATCTCGGTTATTGGATAGGAATCAGAATTGATTCAAAGACAGGCAAGCTTGAGGGAGGCCTGGCCCAAAGACTGAATGGCATCGCCTTGGGTTATGAATGATAAATATCTAGATCCAGAAGCGGGAAAACTCCAGGGAGCTGTGCCGCGCCGGCTGAATGGCCATGCTGTAGGCTATTGATGTGTAAAAAAAAGAAATGATTTTTTGGCAATAAGTAATCTTTTTAATTTTAATTTTAAAAGGAGGAAAGATGAAAAAAATTATCTATCCAACAACTTTAATATTTATTTTGACTCTTTTCCTTGCATTTTCAGCACAAGCTCAAAAGAAGATAGACGAAGAAAGCACCAAGCTCATAAGAGAGTACACCACCGATAAGAGATTCCTCAATCCGCTTATCGACCACATCCCGGAATCCCCGAACATCCCCTCACCGCGAGATTTGCTCGGATATATTGCTGGTGCCCCTAAAAAGCTAACCTATTATGCTGATATCATTCGCTATATGAAAACATTGGCTCAAAGCACTGAGAAGGTAGAGCTCATTCCGATCGGAAAAACTAATCTAGGCAGGATGATGTACATTGTCGTCATCTCTTCAGAGGATACGATTAAAAACATTGAAACATACAAGGGGTATGCTGCTGTTTTGTATGACCCTCGAAAAACCTCTGAAGAGAAGGCAAAGGAGATTATTAAAAAAGCCAAGCCCATTTATTATATCTCTTGCAACCTTCATTCTGCAGAAACAGGAAGTGCTGAGATGTCCATGGAGCTTGCCTATCGCCTGGCTGTTTCAGAAGATCCGTACATAAAAAACATACTCGAAAATGTCATAATTCTCATAATCCCGAGCCTAGAACCAGATGGTCATGATACGTTAACTGATTGGTACTATCAATACAGAAAAGATATAAGCGACGAACGATCGAGGTTTCCCGGAGTTCCTTACTGGGGAAAATATGTTCTCCATGATAACAACCGCGATATCGGAGTGAACCAACCATTGACTAAAAACGCCATCAAGATGTTCCTCGAATGGCACCCTCAACTTCACCTGGATCTTCACGAGCCTTTTCCTTATCTCTATATTTCACCAGGTAAAGGGCCCTTTCGATCTTCTGTTGATCCGATCCTTATCGATGAATGGCATTGGCTTACTTTCTATGAAGTAACCGAGCTGACCAAGATGGGAATGCCTGGTGTTTGGACTCATGGTTTTCCTGCGAGCTGGTATCCAGGATATCTCTTTGAGATGTCTAATCTTCATAATGCTATAGGGAGGTTTTATGAAACGCTGGGGAATGCTGGTGCAACTACGGCAAAAAGAACGAGAAAAAATATTGATGAAGCCTATGGAGCTTTCGATTTTTTCACAAGGCATTGGTTCCGTCCGTGGCCAGCAATGGATGAAGTTCTCTGGTCCCACAGGAACAATGTGAACTATCAGCAGAGCGGAGTCCTCTCCAGCCTGAAGAACGTTGCCAAGAACAGAGAGACAATCCTCTATAACTTCTGGAAGAAAGGCTTTAATGCTGTGAACAAAGGCAAGAACGAGCCACCTTATGCCTGGATCGTTCCCTCTGAGCAGAAGCATCCTGTTGAAATGGCTAACCTCTTGAACCTGCTCATGACGCAAGGAGTTGAAGTTCATAAAATACAGAAAGAAGTAAAAATCAAAGAAGGCACTTTCCCCAAGGGCTCCTACCTAGTGAGGATGGATCAGCCTTATAGGGTCTATGCTAAGACGATGCTGGAGGTGGAGAAATTTCCGGAAAAATATTCACCTCCTTATGACGATACGGGCTGGACATTGGGATACATGCATGGAGTTGAGACAGTCAAGATAGATGATAAATCAATTCTGGATGCAAAGACAGCTCTTTTGAAAGAAAAAGTACGAATAAAGGGAAAAGTGGTAGGGAAGACTGCGAAATTCGCCTATATCATACCCCATAACGCTAACAACAATTTGATCACTTTCCGATTTGCCTTGAAGAATCAGGAGATTTATGCTGCTGAGGAAGTATTCACGGTCAAAGGCAGAGAGTTTCCCGCAGGCTCTTTTATAATCCCAGGAGAAAGAGATAATAAAAAACGACACAACCAAATCACATCAGCTGTCGAGAAATTGGGTCTTGTAGCATATGCGGTTGATGAGGAGCTGAAGGTAAAGAAACATCTCCTCAACCTCCCTAGAGTTGCCCTTTACCACACCTGGACATACACTCAGGATTCTGGTTGGGTAAGGTTTACGTTTGATCAGTATAAGATTCCCTATGCCTTTATTTCAAAAGATCGTGTGCGAGAAGGGAATTTGAAGAAAGATTATGATGTCATTGTTATTCCCCGTCAATCCTCTGGCAAATCTATTGTTTTCGGAATCGATCCTAAGTTAGGGCCTATTCCCTATGAAAAAACTGAAAAATTCAAGTATCTGGGCATACAGGATCAGAGCAAAGATATAACAGGCGGTATGGGCTATAGTGGTCTTAAAAACCTGAAGGAGTTTGTGGACTTGGGAGGAGTTTTGATATTGCTCGGAAGATCGAGCCAGCTGGCCATGGAGTATGGTTTTGTCAGGTATATATCCGAGGCCAGTTCACAGGGTCTTGTCATTCCGGGTTCCATACTGAAGGGGGATGTGGTAAACAGCAAAAGCCCTATCGTTTACGGTTATGAAAAAAATATTCCTCTCTTTCACGGCTTTGGCTTCATGTTCAATATTCCAGAAGAGGAAGAGAAGTATATCGTGCTCAGTTACACTGCAGAAGATGATATCTGCTTGAGCGGAATAGTTAAGGGAAAAGAGAAAATAAAAGGGAAGGCAGCATTAGTAGATGTGCCAGTGGGGAAAGGCCATGTGATTATGTCCAACTTCAACCCCCTTCACCGCTTTCAGAACAAGGTTGATTTTATGTTGGTTTTTAACATCTTGCTTAATTTTGACGATTTGGATATTTCCCTTTGAAATAGATTGATTGGAGTAAGCTTTTCCACAAGCTCATCTCTAAGCCGTCGATCATGCTCAGCCTCCTCCGGATTGTGACAGATGACATAGCGGCGCCCATCCAGCATGACCTCAAGTCGCTCATCCACTTTCTGAAGTCTTCCCCTTCCCCTCCTTAATATTTACAAAAGCAAGCTTTAATATCAAAACATAAGGCAATTCTTTCAGCCCAGTCACTCTCTCCTTGGCATCCTCGACTTCAGGAATACGAGGGTCAGCGTTTTTCCAGAGATCTAGGAATTTCTCATAATGCTCTATGGTTTCCCCCTTTCAGCCTTTTTCCTGGTAAATTTTGGCTAACCTATAAAGTCCTTTCCTTTTCCTGCAATCTACGAGAGCCACAAAAGTGAATTTTAAAAAGGATGCGATTAATTAGACTTCAGTATGAACTCTAATACTTTTTTCGATTCTTCTCCTCCAATCCTATTTGTGATATGAATATGGAGCCGGTTTTTCCGTTGGTTAAATTTCTCTAAACTTTCTTCCCAAGCAAAAGAAATTTCTATTATGTAGTTCTTCTTACTCTTCTGCAGAAGTTCGATTTCAACAATTTCAACATCGAATGCTCCTTCATAATCCCAGATAAGGTTTTTTTCAGCGTCCTTCAGCTCTAGATGAACATCAAAGGTCGTTGTCAACCGCTCATCCTCTGCCTTAAACCAAATGGTAGAATAGGGAATTTTAATAATAATGATTCCCTCAAACCGGTCCTCCTCAACTAGAATTTTCTTATAACTCAAATTGAAATCAAAAAATGACTTTTCTCTTCTAAACGTTTTCTTAGCTTGGGCCAGGGCAAGGTTGAGGTCTTGAAGGTGGCTCAAATTGATGGTAACTAATTTGAAAGATCCGTTACAGTATTTATCATAAAAGATGACCGGAAAATTCCCGTAATACCAAATCTCTTCACAGAGGCCACCCCCAGGGGAGGTCATTCTGTCTGTGGGAGGCCCAAAAAGGACATAGATTCTTCCTCTATCAGTTAGCCAGCCTGACCTACCTTCTCCTAAAAACATCTTATCCGCCCGCTCAATTCGGTTGAAATATTCCATTTTGAATTCATTTTCTTCTGTATCAGGATTGGGGTCTCGACGTTCCCAAAATTCTTTCTTAAATTCTTCTTTTTCCGAATCAGGAAGTTCAAAAAAAATCTTTCGCTCTTTTGAGGTAATGATATACCTTACC
>SDBT01011946.1_pt1 | contig 13954 bp, 20 predicted proteins | sample 2277101 | NCBI WGS metagenome assembly SDBT01 (sample SAMN10404973, study PRJNA504765) | marine sediment metagenome | isolation source: marine sediment core GS10_PC15, 103 cmbsf | place: Arctic Ocean: Southern Knipovich Ridge | collected 2010 | reverse complement strand
CCACAGATCAGACTTGGAAGAAATATAAGGACCGATATTATTTGCCCCCAAACTATGATATGAACAACTGCAAAGCAAGCAGCCGACAGCACTATTCTTTTGCTTTTTCTTGTGTATTTCAAGAATATGACGATACAAAGCTCGAATGGCCGTAAGTCCCTTATTTACAGTCCTTGGGAGTCTCGTCCCGTACGAAAGCTTGGATCTGGGCACCACGGAGTAGACGCGTATGAGCAGGTTGGAGACCACGTTTGTTGGATGCTCCGTATCAAGTATGAGGTTGCGTTTCTATGGTTCGACCGGGTGCGGCAAAAAGTCACGAGCCACTTCCGTTTTGGGGAAAGGGAGGTGTATGTCGGCTAATTATAAGACGATTGCAGGTAAGCTTTGCCAGCAAATAAACTCGATTCCTGGCGAACTATGACTAAAAGGCCGATATATATTGCATTAGATTAGCATTTATGATAACTTACCGCAATGAAATGGGAAGAACTACTACTGAAGGTGGCCAATGAACCGGTCTTCCGAACAGGCTTCTTAGCCGCAAGTGGCGAAAGCCTGCCCACGCTGCGGCTGCAACTCAGCCGTTGGGGCAAGGCCGGCAGACTGATCCAGCTTAAGAAAGGGCTGTATACTTTGGCTGAGCCCTACCGCAAGGTGAACCCGCATCCTTTTGTTGTTGCAAATGCTATGAAAAAGGCCTCTTACGTGAGCTTGCACTCGGCACTGGGTCACTTTGGGATGATCCCAGAGTATGTTCCTACGGTAACAAGCGTCACCACACAGAGGCCCGAACGGGTGGAAACATCACTGGGCCAATTCGTGTTCAGGGGAATTAAGAAAAATTGGTTTTGTGGTTATCAGCAGGTTGATCTGGTTTCGGGCCAAAGCGCGTTTGTAGCCACACCTGAAAAAGCCCTATTAGACCTTGTTTACCTGACCCCGGGTGCAGACAGTTATGACTTTCTGTTCGAGCTCCGACTTCAGAGTCTCGAGAAGCTCGACCTCGGTGTGCTTCGGGGACTTGCAGAGATGAGTAAAAGCACGAAACTACGTCGGGCCGTGAGACAGATCGCCAAATTCCTTGAGCAAGAAAAGGGGGAGAAGTTATGAAGGCCTTTTTGAAACAAATTCTTGATAGCGTTGCCAATCAGGTCTTGGCCCGGTGCGTTATGAGAGAGTACTTGCAGGCCCGCCTTCTACAGATTCTTCAGGATCATGCAGTCTTCAGCACGTGGGTATTTCAAGGCGGGACAGCGTTGCATTTCCTGTATGCTATGCCGCGATTCTCCGAAGACTTGGATTTTGCCTTGGTCGAGCCGGGTATCGAGAGCAATTTCCGGGAGCATCTGGTTCACGCCGGAAAAGCCTTTGGGGCTGAGAATTACGACGTCACCGTTCGGATCAACGACATGAAGACCGTCGAATCCGCCTTTGTTCGTTTCAGAGGTCTTCTGTTTGAGTTCGGCCTGTCCCCTCACGAGTCTGAGACCTTGTCCATCAAGATAGAGGTAGATACGAATCCGCCGTCCGGAGCAGAAGTCGTCTCGACTATTGTAAGGCGACACGTCACCATAAATCTCAGGCACCATGATAAGGCATCTTTGCTTGCAGGCAAGTTGCACGCCCTCCTGACACGTCGGTACACCAAAGGTCGAGACATCTACGATCTTATCTGGTATCTATCAGATAGAACTTGGCCTGGACCAAATATCGAGCTGCTGAGCAACGCCCTCAAACAGACTGGATGGGATGGACCGAAAGTCACTCTTGCGAATTGGCGGGAACTTGTCTGCCAGCGAGTCGAGAAGTTTCAGTTGAAGCAGATCGTTCGGGATGTCGAGCCTTTTCTTGAGCGCCCGAAAGATATTGCGCTATTGACAAAACAGAACCTTTTTGATTTGTTGCGGCAGTAGCTCATCAACACCACGCGTAAGAAGTCCATTGGTGCGGCTTGGGTACTCACAATCTCCAGCCTGAAAGAACAATCCGTGGAGAACATCTTTTTTAACAATCTGACGCTCACCTATCCTGGCGGTGTTACTGAAACTGCTGATAGGATCGTGCCTTCCTATCCCCCGCCTGATTACCAGCCGTGAAAGATGGTTAACTGTGCTATAGGATGTATTAAAGAGAATCTCTCTGAAGAAAGGTCGAAGCTTATTTAAGATTCCTATAGTGGGGTTGATGATATGAAAACCTGTCCTGCCCTATATATCTTAACGTAAAAGTGACTCAAAAACGACCCATAGCCTTTGTTGTTTGAAGTGATTTACGATTGTCAGCGGGAGTGATAAGTCTCTGTTGGAATAATACTTAGCAAAAGAGTGCCCCGCAGTCCCCAAATCGATAACCTTAGGTCTTGTGGTACTAAGCACTTGATCCAGGCCCGCATTAACAAAAAATCTATTCATTGCGAAGCCCAGGCCAGGTAATTGGTAGCCCTGGCCTGGACCTTGCTGCTTCGCGTCCCAGGCCAGGTGCTCAGGTCGCTTCCCAGCGTTGCCCTATCCCCCTGGCCTGGACCTGGCACTATAATTGCTGCTTTGCTGTCTGTAAAGCGATAAATCTGATAAAAATCTTTTGGCGCAGCCAAAGTCCTCTTGACAGAGAGAGAGAGAGTCGTTAAACTCTCTCTCTGTCGGCGGGCCGCAAAAACGACCTCGGAGTTTTGGCGGCCCGCCTCCCTGCCCAGCCATTATTTGCCTAAATCTCCGTTTGTCAAGTAAAAAAGGGGTTATGCGGACAAAAAACTTGCCTGTTAGGTTTACAATACTCTTAACATAAAAGGGTTTTTTTTTTGTTGGGGGGGATGGGGGGATTGTATAGTTGAACGCCGTTCTCAAGCTGACGGAGCTGCCAGGGGCCTTCCTTGCTCTGTGAGAGCCTGGCCCAGAGGCTTTGCTGACGGTCTATGATAATCAGACAGCCAGGCGCCTTCCTGGGGGTTTATACGGTCAATCGTGCCGCCGCCGAACGGGTCCAGCGTTACCTGGGCTGCCGGCTTTGCGCTCGGGAACATCCTCTCGATCTCATCGTATAGCTGGTCCACCGTAAGCGTTTCCGTCTGACCATCTCTTTTGAACGTGATTATTTGCCTGGTCCTGTCGATCTTTAAGTCCAGAACGCCCAAAAACGGCTTTACCGCACTAAAAATAAATCCTAAATTCATTACAGTTTACCTGTTACATTTGCTCAATGTCACTATATCTGTGATCTAACACTATGTTTTGTTGCGCTTGAGTCCACCGATAACGCCGCCCTTGCGAATGTTGTCAACGATCGCACCCAGGCCCCCGCCGCCGATCAGCAGCTTAACCAGGCCCGACACGTCCGGGATTCCCCCGGACGCCAGGCCCAGGATTGTTTCCTTGATCTTCTCATTACTTGCCGCCTGCTGGGCAAGGTCCTGGCCGGCTGCCTCGAATTTCGCGGCCATAACTTCCTGCTGTATTTGCCAGATCTTGAAGTCCAGGTCGAGCTGCTGCACGTTGACGAGCCTGGCAGGGTCCAGGGGGCTTGACGTCAACGGTGTGCAGCTCACAGCAAAGGCCCAGATCAGAATTGCGATGATCGGTAATATAATCACGAATCGGTTATGATTGATCCACTTCCAGATTTTCTCCATTATGTCACCTCGTTTCAAAACAGCCGGTTTTCGGCCTTTTGCCAAAATTCCGTTTCCCAGGACCGCCCAGGATGGACGATCTCGATCGGATCGATACCATAACATTCAACTTTTCAGCGTTACGACCTGGAGCTCGAAGGGCCCCTGAGCTGCCGGCGGCCGCGGCCCCCTGATATTCGATTTTAGCCCAATAATGACGATGTGACATTTTTAGACTTTAGCCGTCGGCGCCGATCGCTTTTTGCCCGTAACGCGGCGTCACCGCCTCTTGCGGCGTTTTCGCTTCTTCTTTTTCTTTTTCTTCCTGCGTTTTCTACGAGCTGCATTGCCGCCAACAGTTCTTTTCAAGACCCTGCCCTTGTGTGCAGCCCGCATCCGGCGCATCCATCGTCGGCGCTTCGCACTATGCGGGGCTCCGACCTTGCCCCACTTTTTCTTCTTGCGTTTTTTAGCCATAAACAAAATCCTCACTTTGAATTATTGATTGTTCAATCGGTGTAACACCGGAAAACGAAGTCAAAGACAGTAGATGTAACCCAAGAAGTGCCACCATTTATACTCCATTCTTTATCCCCGCCTGCATAGTCACTATCATTTGAATAATTATCACCTTGAATATAAATCTTATTTGCTCCACCAAGCCCAGGACCGTGGACCACGATACAATATTTCGTATCAACAACAACATCGTGATGGTCGAACAGGTCACATCGCACAAAGTCCATAGAAAAACTTGGTGGTATATCAGCGTCCGGAATAGTGCCTCTCGCTATATGAGCTCCAGTAGGATGGCCGTTCATATCAACATTAAAAAGTTTTACTTCAATCACACCTACAAAACCCCTCTTCTGGATATTTACATCGATACGAGTAAGAGGATAAGATTTCATTGCGGTAAAAGATTGACCAGCCCAAATACCTGAGGAGTCCAACAAGTAAGAAATAAATGGTGTTTCGGTACCGGAATAATTATCAAGCCAGGGAGTCGGATAGCATTGAAACAACTGGTCTCGTGTCGTATCCGTGGTCCAAGTACCCCCACTGTTGATACTCCATTCCTGGTCTCCATTTGGAAGTCCACTACCATCACCGCCACACGCCCAAATCAACGGATTAGCGACACTAAGAGAATTGCCGTGAATCACAATGCAATATTTAGTAGCTGCACTAAGTTTAAAACAGGTGAGCCCTCCACCAGTTCGAAGGATGAAGAGATTACAAGACACCCAGCTATAATCTTCCGAAATATCGGCATTGGGAATAACTCCGTTACACAATCGGTTCCCGCCGGGTTCAATTATCGGATGCCCATTCCCGTCAACAGCATAAAGGATAACCTCGATATTCCCAACGTTGGCCCCTGGACCTTTTTTAATCCAGAAGTCAACACGCTCCAGATTATAAATTAAAGCTGTGGTGAAGGATTGACCGGCCCACTTCGATGAAGAATCCATCGTTAAGAAACAGGCAGGATTTGCAGGGCCGGAATAATTATCGTAATACGGCGGTGGTGGCGGTGGTGGTGGACTTTGAATATTTGGTGTAGCTCTAACTTTAATCATACATACATCAGCTCTTGAAGAACATATAAAGCAGAACACCAGCTATAATGAGCGCGCCAACTGAGAGGACCTGGGCCGGCATTGTCTTTGCTACCAGATACGCCTTATCGAACATCCAGCCGAACGCGATCGCAGCAATGGTGATCGCTCCGCAGATAACAGCCACGGTGACAAAGACAGGGTTGGTCTCCAGGACCTTAACAGTAAATATCACTTTGCCAGGCTGTAAGTAATCGATCGCTGTGATCTTGAAGTCCTTGCGGCGCTCCAGGGAATACTCCACTATGGCCGATTCGGTGGCTTTCAGCCAAACGCCGCCGTGCGTCTTAAAATGCAATTCGACCACGTCCCCCGCATCCAACACTTTATCTTTGCCGATCTCTGTTTTCATTTTACCTGTGTGGCTGCCAAAAAAAATCTCTTGTGATGGTAGGTGTCCCAAAAACCAATAAGTACATACCCTTGTAATATTTTCCCTTCATTACGGGCATACAAAAATGAGAGGCATTTATGAAAGGACCACCACCATCCGCTATCATCTCAACAAACGTATATCCAAACGCATCCAGCGGCGGATCAACATCATCTATGCGGCAATGAATACGACCAGCACCGAGGCCCGCCATAACTGCGATTTCTCCTATGAAGAATCCATCTTCTGTGGCCTGATATACAGTATCTTCCACCCTGGCTTGTAAAGCGCGTAATCTTGCAGGCGATTTATCTACCCAGATCATTTAGTGCTCTCCATATCCCACTAACTGCGCTGCTGTATCGGCTATGGCAAACAAAGTGCCCCTGTAATCATCAGCCGTAAACGGACCGCCCGGACCTAATTCGGCGATCCATTTTGTTGTTGTCACCGTGTTGTCATATCCGATGTAAACCATTCCAGTATTAGTGCTTTTGGCCTGGATGATACAGGATTTGCGGTCCGCGTTTGCTGCCAGGATTTCGACGGCCGCCACGCCGACCGTTTGCTCATCGCCCCAATTTTCCGGCGTTGTGTCGCCCCGCGACTCGGCAAGTATTTTATCCGTCGCCTCACTGATCGCCGAGCGATTGTCTATCACCGCATAAAGTTCCGGTGCCTCGGCGGCTATCAGGATTTTCATTATCCCTGCCTGGCCCGCCGGCGTGGTTATGTAAAGCCGATCGAACGGATGCCTAAAGCCGGTCTGCTTGGTCCAGCTCACAGGCGGCTGATCGCTGAAATTGACCTTGACATTGACATAGACATCAGAATCCGGCGCCTCCTTGATGTAGAAAAAATTGCCTGTGAGATTGTATTCCTTGTCGTCTGCTACAACAGCCAGGTTGATCTCGATCTGCTGAGCTGCTCGAATCCCCAGCTTATGTACTAAATCCAACTGCTTTTGAAATTCACTTTTTTCCATTTTGTCTCTACCTGAACAAAAAATACAGGACAACAAGGCCCGCACCAATAAGGACCGTTGCGCTCAATTTCGCCGCCTGCGGTGGTGCAGGGGCGCCTGGTACTGCCCACGGATATGGCTGGGCCGGGGCGCCGCCGGCCTGCTGGGGTTGTGTATGTATAACAGTAACGCCGGGACCTTCCTGGATCGCCCGCTCCTCTGTTCCTAAACCGATTTCGCGGAGCCCCGCACCCCAGAGCGCATCCGTTACAGGTTTGCTGGTTAATACCTCAGCTCCGGCTTCCCAGAGATAGTCCAGGGGACCTGGTACCGGTGGCTGATAATACGGATCAGGTTCAAAGGCTTCGATTGGAAAATGTTTGGCCGGCCCCCCGGTGATCATCGAAGGTGTCCAACCGCTGAACGGGTCATAAGGTTCATACGCAAAATCCCCCAATGCCTCAAAGACATCCATTTCGCCACCATAACCATAGCCGCCCAGCTCACCGCCAGGGTCTATTCCTGCGTTCATAACTTGATCTTCCCAAGATAGATTAAAATTCCGATCCCTATCGCGATATACAATAAATAATTCACCGGCGCTTGTACCGGGGCCGGCGTTACAATGTCACGCGGTGCAATGTAAACAGGCCGATCCTGTGTTGTAAACACATCCATCAACGGCTTTTGTTCTTCCATTTTTAGTATTTCCAGCTCGATCTGTTTTTCCTGCATTTCCTTTTGGGCGGCGATCTGCTTTTCCTGCAATTTCTCGGCTTCTTCTATGGCTTTCTTTTGACCAACAGATGAATATCCCATACCAGCACCAGCAGCAGCACCAGCAGGACCAGCTACGACAAAGCCAGCAGCAGCCGGGAGACCTATTTGAACAACATCGCTTTTCCAGATGTCTTCAGCGACGTCTCCAATATCTTCGCCAATATCTTCAAAGAAGTCCCCAACATCTTTCCAAGGTTCCCAGCCCATCGTTCACCTGCCAGTTTATGCGACAACGGTCACAGGCACTTTGACTAATTCGACCGGGAATATTTCGATAATGCAGGTTGTTCCCTGTTTGGTGACATCCATCTCGCAGGTCAGGTCCGACATTCCCAGGGTGTTGATCGATCGGGTCAGGTGTCCATCCTTGCACAATTCAATCAAGTAATACCCGGTCGGCATCGTCTCAAGGCCACAGAAGACTTTGTTTTCTTCGCGTAATGCCAGGGCCTTGCGGTTCAAATGGACATCAGAGCCAGACATTATCTTGACGTTGTTCAGGATGTCGTTACGCAGCACATCGTCACTATGAGTCTTGAGCACAAAGGATCGGAACCGATTGCCGATGTTAAACTTGTGCTGCTCTTTCGGATTTGTGGCGGCGATCACCTTGCGGATTCCATACTCGCGGTTCTCGGCATACTCACCAGGTGCGGCGTCCGGGTCGATATACTCATCGGACGCGACACTGAGCTCCGGCGTTACATCAGCGCTGACAACTCCATCGAAGGCCGTCGTCATAACATCCTGGAGCTGGCCCCAGGTGACTACGAGATCGAGAGTTGTAATCCCGCCCCGCCAGGTCGTATCGAGAACAGTATCGAGCCGTTGTAATGCTTTCCACATTCCGAAGTCCAGGTGAAAATCCATTATGATGGGGACCGCTGTCTGGACATCGAAGCCGTCCCAGGCTGTCGCTATGGAATAATTCACCGGCGTTCCATAGCGGAGCTCACAAAGACGCATCAGGGTTTCACCGTCAAGGGCCTTCAATACTTCCCGGCCATTTTTGCGGACCTCGATCCTCTTGACTAACTGGGCCCCGCTGAGGTCCTTCGGAGCGCCGACTGTTCCCGCCGTTCTTGACAATGTCGCCTTCAACCGGAATTTCAGGCGGTCCAGGGAATAGTTGCGGGGCAATTCCCAGGTGGCCAACTGGCCGGCAACAAAGCTCTTTTCGCCGAGCTCCCGTCCGTGCGGTCTTTTTGTTCGTTTTTCTGGCATCTTAACTCCTTTACCAAAAAGTTGATTTTTGTTTTTACTGAGTCCGGGCCTGCTGCTACCACTTGAAGTATTGGGTATAGCGGACAGGCAGCATCTTCATCGCAAAGGAAACGATCGCCAGGGCAACGATGAGGCTCAACAGATACTGTGCGGTTGGAAAAGTAAACTTCATAACTTAACTCCTTTCTGTGTGGCCGCAAAAAAAAGACACGATCCGAGCCTTATAGTCCAGCTCCGAACGTGTCTATCTGCGAACCGCCGATAAAATTTCATTCCTTGAAAGTACATAGGCAATTATCAGCCGTCAATCATTTTTTTCGCTTGCGTCTTTTCCTGGTGTTACGACCACGGCCCGGGCGCTTGCCCTGGCTTTTTGTAAGCCGTAACGCTCTGGCATCATATTTTTTCACGGCTCGATGCAGGGCTTGCTTGTGGGCCGGACAGCAGCAACCGTCCCTATCCGTCTCTTGTTTGGGCTTATAGGGGATTCCGCAAAAGCGGCAATACCATACATCCTTGTAAACCATTTGGTTTTTCCCGTGTTACTCTGCAGCGCGCTGCAGCCGGCGATATCCACTGAGGTCCGGGGGCCAGGTCGTAACGCAAAAATATTTTACTTTTTCTTTTTATCCGGCTGTTCTTCTGATTTAGCTGCGAGTTTTGTTGCCAGCTCGATGATTTGCTTTTCGTACTGGTCTATTTTTTCCCAAAGAACATCGCGGATTGTGTCGATCACTTCGTTCGGCAGAGTAAGATTGCCCCGGTCGCAAAATTCACGCGCCTTTTTTACATTGAGATATTTGGCGATTGCCGTGTTCAAGTGACATAGTGCATCAGCAAAATCAATAACATTCATAATCCGTTCTCCTTCCTATTCATCTGGCGATTCTGTGAGATCGTCCCACTTGTGTCTTGTCTCTTTACCGATTTCGAGCTGATCGGTTCCGTCCCGGTACTTGACATACTCGTATTCATTCAGGGCCGCGATCTTCACGACCACCGGATAGCCGATCGTGTCCTTGAAGTAGTCAACGTCCCGCGGCTCGGTGGTATTGAAGATAAACATCTCTTTTGCCTGGCTGGTCAGCAGCTTATCTACTCCGTGTGGTCTTTGCGTTACGCCTATCAGCTCGATGTTGCGGTGCCGGCCGCGCTGGATTATATCTTTGAACGGCGGGCTCAGGGTCAATGGCTTGGAGTAACGGTCCAGCTCCTCGATCAAGAACGTCATATTCTCGCACCCATAGACCAGACCGCAAACCGTGTCGAAGTCAGCATCAGGATCGACCGGCTGATATATGAGCCTAAAATTGCCGCGATAAACATCGCCCCAGATTTCTTTCAGCTCTTGCAGGTCCTCGATGACAAATCCATCCGTGTATTCGCCCAGGGTGTCGTATATGACAAGCCGCTTAATGTCACGGCAAAGTATCGCAGCCAGGACCGACTTGCCACAGCCGCGCTTACCGAAGATAAGCCTTATGATTTTTTCGAGCTTGTTCATACCTGGGGAAAGCTTACAGCCGGCTCAGCTCCGTTATGTTCGGGAGCCGACCGTGTAATGTGAGCAGCCGGCTCCCTGTCGGATTGTCCCGGAGCTGGACCGGAACTTTTGCGCTCTTGTCTTTTTTCGTATCTGATTTTGACCCGCGAATCGACCACCTTTTCGGTCGCGGACAAAAACATCAGCCATATCCAGATGATCTCCGGTATTTTGCCTGGGAAGTAATAACCGAGCAAATCTATTATAGGCATTGCCCATTCCTCTGCCTCAATGTCACTCAGTTTCATTTCTTCTATCTGTGACACGCTTGCCCAGATCGAGAACGGTATTTTTAGGACCGGGGCCAGGGCCTTGGGCGCTTTGGATATTTGACGATCAATTTTGGCAAGATTGTCAGGGGGGCCCGGCGATTCCTCGGCGCCCGGGTCCGGCTGGGATGGATCCGGGCGCGTGCCTACTTTACGGACATCGTCCGTTTGTTCTTTCGGTGATATTTCTTGCAAGGCATTCTCAAATTCCGGCTTTCGTGATTGCTTTTTGGCCTTAGCTGTTTTTTTCTTTGGTTTTGTCACAGTGTCTCCGTCTAAACTCTTTATAAATTAGAATACAACAAAAAACGATACCCCAAACGCATACCCAGCTTTTCCAGTCAATTATAAATTCCGACATAAGATCACCAGGTTATAAAAGGTTTGGGATCGGTATCTTCATCATCGCTGGATTTCGGCTCTGTCGGTTCGGGTCCGGGCTCTGTCGGTTCGGGTCCGGGCTCTTTCTGTCCTTTGAGCTCAGCGACATCATCTTCGAGCTGATCGATCCGGGCTTTCTCCTTGCCCAGCGGATTCTTATCAATTACCTTTGTGCCCTGTTCGGTGACTTTGGCCGTCTTGTCACAGTCGGGACAATAGTATTGATTGCCGTCAACTTTGATGTTCGTTGATCCGCAGCTCGTACAATGCTCAATTATTATTTTTGCCGGCATCTTTTACCTCATCTTCTTTTGTCAGGAATTTTCTGATCGTGATTAGATCACCGGCGATAATTTTGAGCAAATTGTTTGTGTCGTACAAACAAACGCACATAGTCTCGAAGCCCTCAGCCATCACTTTGATATCTTTGGCCATCTTCTTAAACGCCTCGTGTTCCGCTATGATACCTTCCGGCGACAAAATATCTTCCAGAATATCATCCGTCCCGGATGCCGGCTGCTCATCTTTGTGGATGTTTTCGATTTCCACCATAGCCTTTGCCTGCCGTTTGGCTTCGCAGCCGCAGCCGTAATGGTTCGGGCCGCCGCAGACTTTACACACTCGCGATGACTCTCGCTGTATCCTGCCTGGCTCGGCGCTGGCGTCCACGTTCTCGTCCGGCTTTTGTTGTTGGTCCTGGCCTGGACTTTTTTGGTTTGCTTGGTTTTCCTTCATTTTGAAAACTCTCCTTTCTTGAGGCAACACCTAAATCTTTATAAACGGCATAGACCTTTTGGTAATGACCGAAACGGGTCTTTTTTTTGCCGATGTAAGCAATGCGAACAAGACTACCGATCAGCTCGTTCCTATCAATGGTCCGCTGGAGCTGCCTGTTCGCAAAAAATTCGACAATCTCATTATAATCAACAGGGACGTTTTTGCCATTGACATTCAATTCACACAACTCCATCCGGTAACTGTTGGATCTGTGAACGTCTGCGTTTGCTCTCTTGCCTAACAATCTACCCTTGACAAAATCCCCTAAATTATTGAAGTAAAAGAAGAACCTGCCATCATCCGTATATGCCTTTGTGTAAAAATCTGGAGATTCGACAGTTTTTTGAAGAGTGCGTTTGCCGAGTAACTTTTCGTTTTTTCTCGGCTTGGTGAGCTTGTCTATGGTGCCCGTCTTGTCTGTTTTTGGAGCTGATTTTTTGGATGGCACTTTATCGCCTCGAATTTGAGGTGGGCCTTAGGTCTTGTGGTTCGCAGGTCCCAGCCAGCTAAGCATTCAAGATGTTATAAACATTTCAAGGAATACCTCTTTTTTTAAGGCTCTATTCAACTGAGGATGTTACATCGGTTTATGAGGTGATGACTCAGATTTCAGAAGGACTATACAATGATAATTGTGCTAATTGGTGTGCTTAAACGAATGTTGCTACCATCAGGAGATAGCAGGCATTAGCCAGCCCGTGGAATAAAATAGGCGCTAATAGCGACCTAGTCCGGATAAACAGCCAGCCGCAAATCAGACCGGGCAGAAATGTAAGGACCGATATTAATTGCCCCCAAACTATGATATGAGCAACTGCAAAACAAGCAGCCGACAGCACTATACTTAGCCACTTCCATAAGCGGCGCTGACCATCCTTGCCTGTGTTTGTTAGTCTCAGGATATTACTTTGCACATAAGCCCTGAAAAATACTTCTTCAGCTACGGCCACGTACATAAACTGATAAAATAGCCAGCTAACCCAGCCCTGTTCCTTCGGCGGCACAGGCTGCAAAGGTAGTCCTAATCCGAATGATTTCAGCAGCCACAAACCAGCATACAAAGCTGGAAAAACCACGACGCAGGTTCGGCAAACAACCAGAACTATAGGGCCGATTTGTTTGGTGTTGAAACCAATCTTAGGAAATTCAACTCTTCTAATAGCTGTTGGGATAAGTGCAGCAGCTATTAAAATAGCAGGACTCACAAACCACGCTGCTCTGGAGATGGAGCTTACAGCCAAGAGCCGAATTGCTAAGATTGCAGTAATCGTTACCAATGCGATTTCTGTAAGCAGGGAAATATTGAATCGCTTTAATCTCTTGGTGAAAAGTGGAACCGATTTGGCATTCGGCAGTGAATTGGCAATACTTAGCTTGCCGGATCGATCACCCATCTTTAACATTTCCCAGTTGTCATATTACGTGCTTTGCGATATCGTGAGTCTCGCATTTTTAGTATTGCCATCACCACGGCCAAACCAATATACGGAAGTATATACTCGATAATATTACCTTCACCGCTGGCAGAGACCGAACAGCCACCACCGCCTCCACCACCGCCTATAATAGCAGCAGCACCGCCGCCTCCTGCGAACAGGTAAAATGCCGTAAAGTGTGTAGTCTTGAACGAAAGAGCATGCAAAGATGGAGATACTGGAATATCCTGGATATCTGTTATCCCTTGTTGACTAAGCATCCCTGTCAGCAAGTTAAACCAGTATGGCTTCGCCGAACCATCAGAACCAGAGAAGACATATGGTATTGTGATCGTAACCGGCTGGCTAAACTGGATTCCACTGGGACCAAAATCGTAACCGCCCAAACACGGTGCGGCAAATGCCGGCAGGTTCACAATTTTTGTTAATGTAATAGCTACATCATACGAACATGCCCCCGCAGGCACTACGATGGAGACATCGTCAACGGTGGTTATAGCTTGGGGGTCGGTTCCCACTGTTGTGCTGCCGGAAGCGGAAGCAGTAACAAGTTCCGATGCCATCGCGACAGGTTCTATAACAGTGCTTCCGGCGTAGTAAATATCTGTGTTCGTGCTTCTGTTATCAGCCCACATAATATACGGATGACCATATTCACCTATTCCTACTGCCGGTTCGCCCTGGTATGCATTTGAACCACCTTCATCTACGAAAACATTTGTTCCGGAACCGGAACTTAGCTCAGCGAAGTACAGGTCCGTATCTGTATTCCGCCAATCCTGCCAGCAGGCAAAAACTTTCAAGTTATTATCCGTGCTGCCTGTGACTGCAATCGTCGGATCTAATTGGTCGGCACCGGAGCTATCATCGATAATACTACTGCCGGTCAAAGGACTGCCCGGTAAACCATCCGATGATGCATAGTATATGTCATTGTCGCCGGATGTATCATCAACCCACAATAAGTGCAAAATTGAC
>SDBT01011945.1_pt1 | contig 13955 bp, 10 predicted proteins | sample 2277101 | NCBI WGS metagenome assembly SDBT01 (sample SAMN10404973, study PRJNA504765) | marine sediment metagenome | isolation source: marine sediment core GS10_PC15, 103 cmbsf | place: Arctic Ocean: Southern Knipovich Ridge | collected 2010 | reverse complement strand
GCCCAAGAAGGGTGTGACCAAGATTGTAATCGTTCCCTTCAACCGGGAAAATGTCGTCCAGGCAATGGTCGACATCCCGGAACTGCTTCTCTGGTTCAAGGAAGACGCCGAGAAGCTGTCCCTGTACTTGTTGCAGGCGTTGGAGGAGGACGTAAAAAACTAACAGCGGTCCTCCGGTACACTCTGGAGCAAGGGCCGCACGAGCAGCAAATCCTGAAAGCCTGCATACAGACGAAACAGCCTTACCCCAAAAGCATCCGGAACGCTCCGGAGTTGGAGATGGGACTCGGGCTTTATATGCAGGCTTTCTTGGACTTGGATTCCAGTCGCCTCAACGGCATGTCGATGGGGCGGATTCCGTGGATTACGATTTATGATTACTGCGACAAGATCGGAGTAATTGGGGATCAACGGATTGACCTGATTTATTGCGTCCAGTCACTCGATGAATGGTACGTTGAATGGCACAGAGAAAAGAATGATTCAGGGAGTGGGTAGTGGCAACGTTCAAGGTATTTGTGAAACGAATTGCCGAGCGAGCCCGTCAAGTTGAAACGGGCTCGTCTCGGGCAGTAAGAGCACTGTCGCTGATCATCAACCAAGTGATCATCACCGAGACACCGGTAGATACCGGCCACGCGAAAGCAAATTGGCAAGTAGGAATCAGCGAACCTATTAAATCTGAAATTGATGAGGAAGACCCAGCCGGAACATCCACTATCGAACGCAATGCAGCAATCATCCGCCAAGCGCCTCCGGGCAAAGATATCATTTTATCGAACAACGTGCCGTACATCCACAAACTCAATGAGGGCTCCTCGTCTCAGGCCCCAGAACAGTTTGTGCAAATAGCGGTAGGCGAGGCGATAATCGCCGCAAAGAAAACGAGGTTCTTTAGATAATGGCGACTGAACGCCTTGACATTGTAGTATCCGAGCGTGGAGCCCGAAGAGTCCAGCGTAATATCGCAGGCATCGGGCGGAGTGCTCGGAAAGCCCAGGGTGGAGTGTCGCTCCTCCGCTCTGCCCTGGGCGCCCTTTCTGGCGCGTTGATTCTGCGTAGCTCCATCAAAACGCTTGCGGAATTCTCTCAGTCCATGTCAACCATCAAGGCGATCACGGGCGAGATGGGTGCCGTACTCGATAGTATGCGGAACAAGGCCAAGGAACTGGGCATCCAGACTCGGTTCAGTGCAACGCAAGCGGCGGAGGGTATGGTATTCCTTGCCCGCGCGGGCTTCAATGCCAACGAGTCCCTGCAATCAATTCAGAGCACGCTCAATCTTGCGCAAATTGGATTGATCGAGGTTGCCCGCGCGGCGGATATTGCGTCCAATGTCTTGAAGGGTTTCCGGCTCGAAGCCTCTTCTATGGAGCGCGTGGTTGACGTATTAGCCAAGACTAGTTCGCGGTCAAACACCAACATTGAGCAACTAGGCGACGCCATGTCATTTGCGGCGCCTGCCGCCGCTGCCCTTGGTATCTCCATTGAGACAACGGCTGCGGCTATTGGTGTTTTATCCGATGCCGGTATTCAAGGAACCCGAGCGGGTTCCGGATTGCGAACATCCTTTATCAAGTTGCTCGCTGGGCAAGGAGCCGCCAGGGCATCACTTGATGCCATTGGGCTAAGTCTGCACGACGTCAACATTGAGACTCGTGGGTTGATTCCGGTGTTGGAGACTTTGCGCCAAGCAAATATAGGACTCGTCCAGGCCACGGAATTGGTCGGCGTGCGACAAGCGAATAATCTCCTTATCATGATTGAAAGTCTGCCCAGGCTTAAGGAACTGGATCGATTAAATATTGAAGCTGCCAACTCTGCTAAGGAGATGGCCGACATCATGGACGATAATCTCAACGGCGCATTGTTCCGGGTGCAGTCCGCCCTTAAAGGAATCATCCTCGAATTGGGCGACGAAGGTGGTACGGGCAGTCTCCGGACACTTTTGGAAAAAACAGCACAAGCCTTCCGTATCGTTGCGAACAACGCCGATATTCTGGCTAACGCTTTGGTCATATTGGGCTCCGTGATCCTGGGTCGCCTTGTTCTAGGCGCCATCACACTCCTTATCGGTCAACTCAAGAAGCTTGGCTTGGCCATCATAGCGTTGAGTGCGCGTATCATTCCTGCCATGGCTGCTGCGGCGATTGCAGCTTTCGCCATTCTCGCTGCTGTTGCCAAGGCTAACGGTGAAAGCATCGAAGATACCTTTGAGAAGATGAAAGATCAGGTCACGGGGTTTTTCAGGGATATTATCATTCCGACTGACGCTATGGAAGATTTCAGTGCGGAAATTCGAATCGTTGCTGATGCTTTAAATGAGGCAGGAGGTGCTGCGAAGCTTAGTAACCAAGGAATAGAGGACTTTACCAACCACATCAATGACCTGAAGGCCACCATCTCAGATCAGTTGCTCATTACTGAGTTCCTGGCTCCTGGTTCTGAGGCCGTTGAAAGGATGAAGGATCAAATTGAAACCCTCGACAGTGTTTTGAAGGCTTTCCAAGATCGAGCCAGTAAAAAAGTTACCGTTGAGACTTCTGTAATTGGTGACTCGACCGCTCTAAGCGTCAAGCTGAATGCTTTTAGGTTAGGGTTGGTCGAGGAAGCAGAACTGATCAATCTGACCAATCGCGAACGAGAAATCAGTCAAGTTCTAAAAGATGCCGAGGTTGCCAATGGTGGTCCTCTGATCGAAAGTCATGCCAAGCTCATTGAAGTGTTGGCCCGAGAGAATCGGGCGCTCGTGGAGCAGCGTGAACTGATTGAGGATATCAAAGGACCTGCCCAGGACTACCAGAAGACGATGGAGGCGTTGAGCGGATCACTGGTCAAAGAAGAATTGTCCGAGAGGCAAATCGCTGATGCAAGGCGCATCAACCGCATCGAGTTCCTGGACCAGCAGAAGGATTTGGTGTCCGGAACCGAGCGCGCATTCCTCAAGATGGGCATGGCGGCAGAAGACCTTGCCAGTGGAATCGAGCGCGCCATTACGAACGCATTCAAGAAGGCAGGAGATGTTTTACATGAGTTCGTCACAACGGGCAGGCTAGACTTCTCCAGCCTTATCGATAGTATTATTTCGGACTTAGCACGCTTGGCGATTCAAGGAGCCATCACCGGTCCACTCGCCAAGCTACTGGGCACAGGCGACGCAGGCATCGGAGGGGAGGATAGCACCAAGGGCCTCCAGGGCCTCTTTGAAAAGATATTCGGCGGAGGTGGTGCAGACGTTGCAGGCTCCGCCACTAGTGGTATCTTAGCGGCTCTGCCGGGAACTTCTGCACCCGACGACGGTGGAGCCATTGCGGCGGGCGCAACTCAACTCATGGCCGATGCAATGATCTCGGCCGCTCCGGCAATTACCGCCGTTACCACGGAAGCCTTAAAAGCTAGCACGGTTCTCGGAGGTGACTTGACCCAGAGTAGCATTAAGGCTGTGATCGGTACCGCCGCTGAGACTGCGGTGACCGAGAAACTAACTCTTTCCCTGGCTCAGTTGGCTCTGTTTTCGGATACCGCCGCTGCTGCTCTGCAGCGCCTTTCTCTGACCAGCGGGTTGGAAGGTGGAGGTGGTATACAAGGACTCTTTGATTCACTTGTTGGCGGTGCCGCAGGAGCCGCTCCCATCGGTGGACCTACCCTAGTGCCAGGAGGCTCGTTCCTGGAGACCGCTTCAGGCTTTATAGGCGGATTTGCCCACGGAGGTAACTTCAAAGTGGGCGGTCCGGCGGGAACAGACAACAGCATCGTCAAGTTCAAGGCGACCCGAGGGGAAGAGGTGACAGTGCGCACCCCGGCCCAGCAAGCTGCGGGCAATGGCGCCGGTGGAGGGGGAGGCGGAGACATATACCAATCCTGGCACATTGAGACGCCGAATGTTGGAGGCTTTAACCGCAGCAAGCATCAAATAATGGGACAGGCTTCGGGCGGGTTGTCTAGCGCCCAGGGGAGAGGCTAATGGCATTTCATGACACCAGACTCCCCGTCGACATCGAGCGTGGCGCGCTCGGCGGACCAGGGTTCAAGACAACCATCACCCCGTTGGGCTCCGGTAAAGAGCAACGCAATATTGATTGGGCGCGCACGCGGACTGAGTTCGATATTGGCTACGGACTCATGGAAGAGAATTCGGTCATCTTGGAGGCCACCATTTCCAGCCTTCTCGCATTCTTCTACACGCGGGAAGGTAAGGCCCACACATTCCGTTTCAAGGATTGGTCAGACTTCAAGATTGGGGTTTACAGTGATCCTATAGCATCGAACCAGTCCATTGGGACTGGAGGAACCTCGGTCACTTTAACCTCAACCGGAATTAGTTTCACATCAACCGATACTATCGCGCACACAGGAAACGACCTCGCCAAATTCCTAGCTGCTGACTACATTGAGATTTCCGGTAGCGCAAGCAACAACGGAACTTTCTTGGTCAGTACCACAAGTGCCGGGACGATCACGGTGCCTAGTGGGATCACCACGGAAGGTGCAGGAGCCAGTGTGACAATTACACTGCTCCGTGAGACGGACCTTATTTTCAAACGGTACACAGACGGAGGTATCAATTATGACAGGCCGATCACTCATCTTGTGTCTGGCCGCGTGGTTGTGTTGCTCGCTGGCGTGGTCCAAACCGAATCCACACATTATAACATCAGCCTCACCACAGGCCTCATCACTTGGACCGCTGGAAACTGGCCAGGTGTAGGTGTCGACATTCAAGTGGCTATTGAATTCGATATCCCGATGCGATTCGACACTGATAGGTTGGTGCTAAACCTTATCATGTTCGAGCGTGGGTCGTGGCAAAATATCCCGCTTGTTGAAGAGAAGCAGTAATGAAGACATTCGACTCCGGACTTGACGCCCATCTTCAAGGCACCACAACGTCTATGACGACGTGCTGGAAGATCAAGCGCACAGATGGGGTTATCATTACGGCGACGGCTCTTGATATTGATATTCCGTTTGACCTCGTCGACGACGGAGAGGGTGACGGCGAACTTATCTACTTGTCCGACACAGGCTTCAACCGTTCTGCGTTGGAGAGCACTGCCGACTTCAAAGTTGGTAATATGGAAATACAAGGCCTCATTGAAAGTACCACCATCACTAAGGAGGATATTCGAGCGGAGCGGTATGACTTTGCTCAGGTGTGGATTTTCCAAGTCAACTGGAAGAACTTGGCGCAAAAGGAAGCCAAACTGCAAACCGGATTCCTTGGGCGCATCAGCCTGCACGACAATTTGTTCGTGGCTGAGTTTCGAGATTTACTTGAACTGTTCCTCACTGAGATCGGTGAGATCGTTATCCAGGAATGCCCTGCGGATTTGTACGACGCCAAGTGTAAAGTTCGAGAGGTTCCTCCTGATTGGCTTAGTACCACGGCCTATACTGAGATCAATACCGCCGATGCGGCTCTTGGAAGTTATGTCAGTCCAACAGGGGCCGGTGATCAGAACCGAATTTTCCGTTGCACCGTTGGTGGTACGAGTGACGGGTCTGAGCCTTCATGGAATCTCACTATAGGCGGGGTCACGGTTGAGTCAGGTGGTGTTGAGTGGACAGCGATGCATGCCAACAAAATCATCGCAACAGTGGCAACGGTAACTGACCGCCAAGAGTTCACCGTGACCATGAGCCCAGCGGCGGACGCTCCAGACATTCATTTCCGGGAGGGTACCGCCAAATTTATCGACGGGGAGAATGCGAACCTCGTACTGCGCAATGAGATCAAAGAGTGGATTTTAAGCACAGGCACCGTCAAGCTTTGGCGCCCGCTACCTTTCGATATCATAGTCGGACAGGATTTGAACATGAGCGCAGGATGTGACAAATCGACTGCGCGATGTTCGGGAGGTTTTTTCAACATCAATAATGATCGCGCATGGCCTCATGTGCCTGGCACTAATAAGATCGTGGAGACTCCCGTTGCCACAGCGTAAAGAATTTCTTCGCGTAGCAGAATCGTGGGTCACGGACGAGGTTCCGTGGCGCAAGGTAGGCTCGACCCGGGAGGGCTCGAACTGCATCGGCTATCCGGTCGGCGTGGCACGGGAGATAGGTGGGTACGACAAACTCGTAACCCTGGGCACTCCCCTTGCAATGCTGCCACGGCCTTTGACCCCGCGCATGATGGTCGATGCGATGGAGTCGCATATGACAGTGGTACCGGTCGCGGACATTATGCCCGGTGACCTGCTGCTTTTCCGCATCACTGACCGGCCCGACCACGTTGCAATCGTGGCCAGCTTGAAGCCGCTGCAAATCTTCCACGCGGACCGTGATAAACGGCGTATGATGAAGACTTCACTTCCCGCTGGTTGGCGTCCAATCCTGGCGTTTCGTGTTGAGGATTTGTACCGATGAAGGCGTTCAATGTACTCCAGGACGTATGGGCGGACGAGTCCGGCGGGTCCAGTGTAGGCCGTCTGGCCATAGGGCTGGCCGGTGCTGGCGCTGGCTTCCTTATTGGTGGCCCACTAGGCGCTGCGGCCTTTGGTACACAGGCGGGCTTCCTAGGCGGTACCCTGCTGGGCAATATTATATTCCCTCAGACCCTTCCCGACATCGTTGGATCGAGGCTCGATCCCAACAAGCTTATGGTCTCGGCTTACGGCACACCTATCCCGATTGGTTTTGGGCAATTCGTGGTCGGAGGCATCGTAGCCTACTATCCAGGGTTCAAGGAAACTGAGATCGTCGACGAGCAGGGCGCCAAGGGAGGCCCAACACAGACCACTCGATCCTTCACTTATACAGGTGATTTCCGGGTCAACCTTTGCGAAGGGCCTGCCGAGGCAATCCTCAAGATTTGGGCGAATCGTGTCCTCATATATGATGCAACGACGGTAGGAGAGCCTATTATCGATTTGGCGCGGCTGCAACGCGCGCCGGGTGTCAATGCAATCCGTCTATACCTTGGGGATGAGACTCAGCTTCCAGATCCGACCGAGCAGGCCGACAAAGGTGTCAATGCGACTCCTGCTTATCGTGGTATTGTGGGAATATTCTTCCAGAATTACCCCTTAGATGATTCTGGGGGATCGCCTCCACAAATCACTGCATTGGTAGCCATGAAAGCTACCGAGGCTCTCTCAACGACAACGACCACAAACACGGGCGACGGTGGGTCGACTTGGGATTGGCAATATGGTATGAATTCCTGGCTCAGTGGCAGTGTGGATCGCATCGACAATACCACACGGACCATGGTGAGAACCAATGTGAACGTAAATGGGGACCAACTGTTCCCATGCGCGGACAGAAGCGGCAATTTTTGGAGCATATCTCGGGGTCGTAACTTCCTTAAATTCGACGGTATCACACTGCAGCAGATTGGACCGACTGTTTCGTGGTTGAACCCCTTTACTGGTGGAGGGATAGGTGACGACAGCCTGCATTGGGAAGACGGAATAGTATTCGGAGGTTATCTAACTCCAGAGGGCCTGTGGTTGGGTGAAAAGTTGTTTTTTGCGCAGCAGTGGTTCGGAGGCAGCCAGCCAATTGTGGTTGTCAACCTGGATACGTGGGATCAAGATGGATTCGGCGGCGTCATGAACACGTATATACAGGTAGATGAAATAGAGCCTACCTTAGTGGTGGACAATGAACGGTTCTGCTGGTTCATATCTAGCAACGGTTCAATATCCACATTGTCTCGGGTGAATCCTGGTGACGGAACTGTGATAGAGACCCATGCTCTCGATACAGAATACGGAGATATAACATTCGACGAAGTTACAAACAGCATCATCTGCATCAGAGCATCCAGCCACATGATGCGCTGGAGCGTGGACAGTAACTTAGAGGAAGCTCGATTAAACTTCGGCGTTGAAAATCCAGTGACGGACGGAAAGAATTTGACTACTTATCGAGCCGGTACGACGATGGACGGTAGGATATTCATACAGACCGGCGCCTCCTTAGGGCAAACGACTGAGTTCAATGTACATGGAGATATGTCCCAAGGGCGATCTTACTCTATGTCTGGAGACTTCGGCCTTCCGTCATCCACCACTCACCGTGGTTTCTTCGATGAGACTCGGAATGCGATTATCAAGAGGCATGATATTTCAGGTGATATTTTCTATCTCTATATAAGCCGCAACGCAGGCGACCCAATTACGGTCAAGGAAATCGTCGACTTCATTTGCTTGCGTATTGGGCTCAAGGCTTCACAGTTCGACACCACGAACTTGACGCAAACCTTGATCGGATATCTCATTGCAAGTCGAGTCCTTGCTAATCAAGCGATTGATCCCTTACGGCGATTCTTCTTCTTTAATCCCATAAGCGAGGATTTCAAAATAAAGTTTCCGATTCTGGGCACATCCGTCGTGGCCACTATCCCTGAAGATGATTTGGCTGCAGGAGATGATGGAGATATCCGAGTCGAAGTGGATAAGTTGGTCGAACAGATCATCAGTGAAATTGAATTGCCTGAGGTCCTTGAGATGGAGTCCTCCGCAGAGAATCGCGACTTCCAGCCTCAAGTTCAACGGGCCAAACGCCCAAGGTCCACGACCAATTCCAAACGCCGCCGCCTCCTATCCTTCCCTGGTACCTTCCTCACAGACATCGATGCAGCTCAACGATTGGAAACGCTGCTGTATCAGATATGGGCCAAGCGCCGCCCAGTTACTATCAGGACGTCCCAAAAGTGGCTCAAATTGAGTCCGGCAGATGTAATTAAGGTCGAGGCTGATGGACTGTCCCATCAAATTATCCTTGGGCAAATTGACCAGGGTGCGAACAACGTTCTTGAGATGAGTGGCTCGGGAGATGATCCGACGACGCTTATCAGTGTGGCAATTGCCGCTGACCATGCGGTGGATGAACAATTTATCACCAACACTGCCCCGAGCCAATTCTTCATCCTGGATATATCGTTGCTACGAGACCAGGACGATGGGGCAGGTGTTTATGTCGCTGGCGCGCCGTTTAGCGACGGGGCATTTCAAGGTGAAGAAATCCTCCGGTCAAGTGATGGTAATGATTACTCCCCATTCGCATACATCCCTGCCTCGCGGGATGTGGATTATGGATTTGCCACGAGCGCTTTGGCCGATGGCGAGCGTGATATGTGGGACCGGGTAACCACACTCACCGTCCAAATGATACACGGCGCATTGCCATCAACGACTGAGGCTTTAGTTTTGGATGGTGCTGGATTACTGCTTGTAGGAAAGGAGCTTTTGTGCTACGCTACGTCAGTCGATAATGGCAGTAATTCCTACACTGTTTCAACCTTATTGCGCGGACGTGGTGGCACGGAAAGCGAGATGGCTAGCCATGTCAGTGGTGAAGATGTCATCGTTATCTCCGCCGATACCCTTATCCGCAAGACCATGGATTTGTCTGATCAAGGGGATGCCTTCTTTTATAAAGGGATCACCCGAGGAGGCAGTCTTGTTGAAGCGGTTCGCAAGCAGCGCTCGGTTGATTTCAGATCACAATGGACTTGGGCTCCTACTCGCATCAGTGGGTCAATTTCTGCAAATGATTGGACTGTTAATTGGAATTGGCGTAACCGCATAAATGGCCGCTGGCGTGACCTCATAGGGATCGCCAGTCCAGGCTCCTTCGATTATGAAGTGGACATCCTAAGCGGCCCCGGCGGATCTGTATTGGCTACCTACACCACTACCGCCTCTGCAAATGGCTCCATCGTTACTGCGGCAAGCCATCAATTCTTTTACGACAACGCGGACCAGGTTGTGGACTTCGGATCGGAACAGACGACTGTGACGTTTAAAATCTACCCCATAAGCCTCGGGGGAATTGGTCGTGGCTTCCCGGCTGAAGTGACTTTGGTGGGAGGTTAGTATGACCCTTCCACAATCCGGCGCCCATCCCAATGCCGTGGATATGTCCGGCCTGCCTCAAGTGTGGAGGGAAGTCTTATCCAACGCTCGGGACTGGGTACTCGATCAAAACTTACATCGTGTCATCACTCTTGATGTAACGGCGGGAGGTACATTTACGTTAACCATCGATCAGCAATTTGCCGGAGCTATGATTCGGTTGACAGGGACTCCGGCTGGGGCCTTCACGGTTGAGATGCTGGATGGCAACTGCAATGTGGCCTTCGCTAATGCATCCGGGCAGACCGCGACGATTGATACAGTCACTGGTGCGGCGTCGCCTCCGACCGTTCTAGACGGCGCTGCGCGGGTTGTGCAGGAGCGTGGTATTGAATTCACCACGACTGGTATAGTAGGCCTGGAACTCCTGGCAATGCTACACGGGGGCGGCGTATCGCCCACAGCGGCTATACCTTGGGCCGACTTCGAACTGAAGCGCCCACTGATATTAGATCCTGCTTTCACGGTGACGTCTCCATCGAGCAGTTCAGGGACACTGGTTCTCGATGTAGTCAATGGCAACTATTTCGATGTAACTTTGGATGAGGACGTGACGACGTTGACCCTGAGCAACCCTCCTGCAAGCGGGAGAGTTGGGTCGATCATATTCATAGCGCGACAAGACGGCACAGGCACCTGGGATATAACATGGCCGGGAAGCGTTATATGGGAAAGGTTCTCTGGTTTATCTCCTGACCAGACTACCACTCCAAATGCAGTGGATCTTTTTTTGCTTCAAACAGTAGACGGCGGCACGACTTGGTACGGTTTCATTTTGGGCTTGGATATGGGTTGAGGTAAGATTATGCCACTACCACAAAGCGGCGCACATACCGATGGTGTGTTTATCACCGAGGGTGAGGATGACAAGGAAGATGCGTCCAATCTCCTGGACGCACTCCTTGATAATATGAGGAACCAGCCGACGACGTTTGACGTCACGGCGGGAGGAACGTTCAATCTCAACACTCCGGCCGCGAATCTGGATCAATATTTAGAGTCCTCACTATTACGAATCATCGGAACACCTCCTTCTGGTGTTACAATCATCGTGCCGGACGGAAACAAAAATATTGCATTCGAAGCTGCTTGTGGGCAAACCGTTACAATTGACACCGTGACCGGCGCCGCCTCGCCCGTGGTTATATCTACAGGCGCCACGAAAACAATGCAAATCCGCGGAATCCAGATCACCATAACCGCAGATGATGCAACAGAGACCGGTGCGTTGCTTCATGATGGTTCACAGGTCGTGACAGGTGATCAGAATTTCGCCGACTTCGAATTGGCCCGAGCGCTGCTGAAGGATTACGCGGAGGCATACACTGCCCCAGCGGCGGCGGGTACGATAGATTTGGACCTTGAGTTAGGCAATACCTTCGAAGCTGAAATGGATCAAAACACAACATTTACCTTTTCCAATCCGCCTGCTACGGGAAGAGCAGGCAGCTTCACACTTATATTAAAACAAGATAGCACAGGTGGATGGCTCCCGACATGGCCCGGGTCTGTGGCATGGGAGGGAGGGTCTCCACCTACCTTCTCCACTGCAATTGACGCTATTGACGTAGTATCATTTTTCACTGTGAACGCAGGGTCTACCTGGTTCGGATTTCCAGGTGGAAAGAATTTCCAATGAGTTTTTCTTCGCTCCGTGTAGCCGCCACTGCCAAACTACCTATTTCTTTCGGAGCCGCCGTGCCCGTTGTGGAGTCAACGCTTGAGAGCACAACAGGAGGGTCGACGCTTACGGTTTCAAAACCTTCTGGAACGATCACAGGGGATCTTCTTGTAGGCTGCTTCAATCGCGACTGGGATGGAGTGAGCTTCCCATCTTTTTCGCAGATCACCGGAGGCTGGACCGAATTATTTGTACATGAATATGGCGGCGGTTTTCAGGCGAACGCGGATGCTATGTACTGGCGCCTCGTGGAGGGCGGAGATACGACCTGGGACTTCGGAATTACAGGCTCCGACAACGCTGAGGCATTCGTTCTAAGAATAAGCGGGCATGACCCTGTTAACCCAGTAGGAGATTCGTCATTCAATGCAGACATATTCACCAACACTATTACCTTTCCGGGCATCATAGCAGATAGAACAAACGGACTCCTTGTACAACACCCGGCATGTAGTGATGGACTTGGTGGTAGTGGATTCACTTCCCAAGATGCCGGGGTTGTTGAGGTACATGATTCCGCACATGGCAGCGGTACAACTGCGACTCAGCATGCGGTTGGTCATCAACCGTTATTGTTGGGAGGCCCTTCCGGAGTTAGGACATGGGTTCCGGGCGCTGCAGATAACGAGAAACGCGGTGGAGGCATGTGCTGGGTTCGGCCGATTCTAGGTACCACTGATCTACTCGAATTTGAGACCACGACGGACAACCTATTACTAGAAGATGGATTTGGCGTTTTGGTCTTAGAAGGCTAAAGCACAACTGGAGAATTAACGATGGCTGACCAGAAACTTTCTGCTCTATCCGTAGCGGTGCTTACAGATGCGGCGGAGATGTATCTCAATGCAAGTGGTTCGCGCAAGGCAACGCTCGAAAACCTACGCAACTTCTTCCTGGGCGCTGCCACGCGCGAGGCGGTGGTCGCTGCCACGACCGCTGATGGCACATTGGCCACGGCCTATGAGAACGGTGATACGCTTGACGGCGTTACGCTGGCCACTGGCGACCGTATCCTGCTCAAGGATCAAACGGCCGGGGAAGAGAATGGTCTTTACACCGTCGAAGCCAGTGGCGAGCCCACTCGCGCGACGGACTTCGATGTGGACGCCGAAGCGATTCGCGGCGCGACGGTGACTGTCATAGGTGGCACCGCAAACGCAAATACCTTTTGGATGCATACGACGACGGGCGCCGTCACCTTAGACACTACGTCCTTGGTCTTTACCCAAGTTGGAGGTGGTGGAGGCGGCACTTTCCTGAGTTTGACAGATGTTGACCCCTCCACGTACTCTGGGCAAGGAGGCAAACGCGTCGCCGTAAACCCCGGCGCCGATGGTCTTGAGTTCGTCGATGCTGCAGCCGGTGGTGCAAGTGTTGGTTTGCCGTTCAAGGGCGCAGCGGTAAGACCTGCAGCGGATATCACTGGGCTTAATGCCACGGGAGGTTACATAGTTGTACACGACGCAGAGGATTATGACACAGATGTCTTCCACGACAATTCGACCAATAATACCCGGCTCACCGTCCCGGCTGGGGTAACTCGTATCCGCCTCACGGCCGTGCTTGAAGTGAGTTCATTGGACGCAGATGCATTTGCGCGTCAAGCGATTTTCAAGAATGGAAACACCGCAGATAATATGGCCCTCGACGTTTCTGAAAGTGGATTCACCTCCTTTTATAGTTCTATTAGTTCCGGCGTCATCGATGTAACCGCCGGAGATTATTTCGAACAACGACTCGTTGTGGACGTGGACACCACTGTCACCATTGATAGTGGTGTCACAGTATTTTCCATCGAAGCCGTCGAGACCCTCGCGCCAACCGTCACGCCTCGTGGGGCGTTAGTCACGTTGGCTGCGGATGAAACTGCTGCGGATTATGGAACCTCCGCCACAGCCATTCCATTCGACGCTGAGGGTTATGACACCGACGTGATTCATGACAACTCGACGAACAATTCTCGCCTCACGGTTCCGACAGGAGTAACTCAGGTCAGGCTGTCAGGCAACGTCCATGCAACTGCCCTGACCGCAAACGAGCATTGTTTCATCAACATACGAAAGAACGGCGCTCTCACCTATTTGGGTTCGGCTCAAGCGACTACGGATGATGGTTCCGGAGAGATTCGCCAAGGAGTCAGTGGGCCAGTTCTCGATGTTGTAGGAGGCGACTATTTCGAATTGTTCCTGAAAACAGAAACGGACATGTCCATCACCATTGACAAGGATGAAACATGGTTCTCCATGGAGATCGTCGAGCCCTCCCTCGTACTGGGCTCCTCGGCGACGTGGCGCGATGCGGTGCGCGTTGCTACCACGGCGGCGTTGACGCTGGCCTCGGACTTTGAGAACGGCGACACGTTCGACGGCATCACGTTGGCTACCGGTGATCGCATCCTGATCAAAGAC
>SDBT01011944.1_pt1 | contig 13956 bp, 12 predicted proteins | sample 2277101 | NCBI WGS metagenome assembly SDBT01 (sample SAMN10404973, study PRJNA504765) | marine sediment metagenome | isolation source: marine sediment core GS10_PC15, 103 cmbsf | place: Arctic Ocean: Southern Knipovich Ridge | collected 2010 | reverse complement strand
CTCTTAGTTAAGCTATTCGTTTTTGCTTTGGCGTATCATATAAATTATATATGCAAATAGCAAAAATATTCCTGCAAAACTTAACATTCCAATTAGTGCATCAATTTTACTAGGTGTTATCCATCTCCGAATTTCAATGAATTCACCTTCTTCTCGAGATGTCAATGAAACATCTTCATAACGAGGATTTGGCATATCTAATGAAGCAGGGATAATTTTTTCGTAATAGGTTATTAGAAATAAAGGTTCATTATCTAAATTCATATTAAAAAGAAGCATTTCGAAAACATGGGCAACAACCAGTAGTAACAAAATACTGATTACAATTGCAGCAGAAGGACTCTTGTTTATGCTACTTAGAAAAACTACGAAAGTAAAAATCATAAATGTGTACAGTAAAGCCCATAGCATTGATTCTATTAAAGTTTCGGGTACTTCACTATATTTGTAATCTGTCACATAAGCAATTAATGTAAAATAAATGCATATAAAAATGGCATTAAATCCATATCTTACTATTATACGTCCCGTTAGAAGTCTATTCTTACTAATTTTGGGAAATATTAAATTTCCGGTATGTTTTTGAAAGTCCTCTGCAATAATTGCTCCACCAAGTGCAGCAGTACTAATTATTATTAGAGTTCCAATATTCGCTAGGTAAGTTAAAATATAATCCTCTGCATCATCGGGTGTTTCGACTCCTTGTGCTTCTTGAGTTTCATTTAGCAGGTAGAATAATAAAAATATCCCTATATAAAATCCTAGCATTAATATGAATTTCTTATAATTCCTTTTCACTTCAAAGTACATTGTATCTATTACTTGGCTAAATTGTCTTTTAATCCCCATTTTACTTTTTTCCACTTGAAGTGGCTTGACCAATGTCTTTTCTTCACTCATTTTCTTCTCTAACCTCATCAGTATAATTTATAAATAAATATTCAAGCAAAGTAGCTTTTGGAACTGAAAAACTTATAATATTAAAATTATTTTCGAATAAAGTTCTAAAGATTTTATGTTGGGTTTTGGGATCTCCATCAAATAAAACCTCGAATATTTCTGAGTCTTGATTATATTTTACTTCACTTAATTGTGCTTCTAATCCCGTAAGAGGTGTAACCGCCTCATTTAGTTTTTGAAGTATATTATCTAGAGTTTCCTCAGAGATAGTTAATAATTCTATATTAAGCATACTTCTTCCTGTACTTAATTCCAAGTTTTCCAAATTATCATATGCAATCAGTTTTCCATGGGAGATAATGGCAATTCTGTCCGCAATTTTGCTAATCTCGTATAATAAATGGCTACTTAAAAACACTGTTTTTCCCATCTGTTTAAGCCTTAGTAGAAAATTGCGTACATCCTTTCTGGCCTTTGGATCTAAACCCGTTTGCGGCTCGTCTAATACAATAATATCAGGATCATGTACAATTGCCGAAAGTATACCTATTTTTTGGCGCATACCTTTTGAATATGTCTTGAGTTTCTTATCTATCCAGTCAGAAAGACCAAACATCCCAACTACTTCTTCCACTCGAGCTGTTAAATTCTTCCATGGATATCCTTTTAATCTCGCAAAATAGCTTAATATTTGCCGAGCAGTCATGTCTCCATAAAACACGGGATTTTCGATTAAAAATCCTACATTATCCAAAAGATAGCTTTTATTCCTTGATGTTAATTTTACCAATTCACCATTATTTCTAATCCAAATCTCTCCTTTTGTCGGGCGTAATAAATGAGCCATCATTTTCATCGTCGTCGATTTTCCCGCTCCATTTGGACCAAGAAATCCTACAATTTCACCACGCTTAATTTCCAAATCAAAATTAGAAACGGCATACAAGCTGCCAAATTTTTTTGTTAATCCTTTGAATTGAATTAACACCTCTTTCTTATCTTTTTCATTCATTTTATGTCCTCTACACTTATTCTGTATTTATGTTCTAATCGGTAAAGTTGGAATAATTTCTTTTAAGGCTTCTTGCTTTCGAGTTATTTCTTCAAATAAATACTTATTTTTAGTATGAAAATATTGAGAAAGGAATATCATCACTTTTAACGTGTCTAATTCCCCTGCATTAGAAATAAAATCTTTTCCGTGAATTTCAACATTCCTTCTCGAATTATTTAGGTTATTAAAAACCTTCTTAAAAAAATCTTCTATAAAGAATCCTAATTCTTCAATAATTAATAGAATTTTTATCTCATTTTGATTAACGAATTTTAAAACTTCTTCTCTGTTTATAGGAAAAACCAAACCTATTTTAAGTATCGGGAGAGAGAGTTTTAATTTACGGCAAGCCTGGATTAAATATCCGTAGTAAATTCCGCTCGTAATAATTCCTATAGTATGTCGTTCTATTTGTTCGAGATTGTCGTCCAATTGAATTATTTTAATCATGTTAAATAAATGAAATAATTCTACATCTTGAGCGATACTACTTAAACTATCAATTATTTTTTCATGATTATTTAATGACTTAAAAAATGTATTCACATCATGAATAGATTCTACATTAAGTTGTTTTTTATTTTTGGGTTTTTCTAATTCACGAAATTCTACAACCCCATAACTATCATAGAGAAGAGGTTTTACATGAATATATATTGGCAATCTATATAATTCTGAAATTCGAAATCCTTCTCTTATAAAATCTTTACATTCTTGAACAGATGCTGGTTCTAGAATAGGAATATTTGCTTGAAGTGAATATAACCTGCTTTCTTGAACATTTGTTAATTTTAAGAAGGGGGAATCTCCATTATATAGGATTAATATCCCTATGTGAATTCCAAAATATGGAATTTCTTGTAAAGTGTTGGTGAAATTAACACCTGATTCAAAAATGCCTCTGATAAGGGCTTCATTTCCAGACATTAACATTTTTTTTCCAGGTGTATCACTAAAAATTTCAGCAGGTTTCAATTTGACCTAAAATTTCTAAATTAATTTTTCTTGAGTAATTATACTCTATAATAGAGAAATAAGAATAATCTATAAAATTCTCGTTTCGTTATTAATTTAAATATCATTTATAAATTAGACATTTTAAAATATAGATCAACTCTATCTTTGAAAATATCGAAAAATGTTAAATCATCTTCCCATTTATGGGACATTATATCATCAACTGTATATAACTCTTCAAAAAATTGAGTAAAAATTTTAAAAATCTTTGTAAATGTTATTAATGATAAAGGAGATAACGCTCAGGCTTGGTTAGAGACAATGGAAGGTTATCGTTTTACTGCAATTGCGGGAATTAGATCTGTTGAGAAGGTATTTGAATTAGAGCCAAAGGGAGTTTTAACACCTTCATTAGCGTTTGGAACAGATTTTATTTTAGAATTTCCGGAAACAATGAGAATTGATGCGATTGATGATTATATCCCACAGAAAAAAAAGAAAGTGATTGCTGCTCAGTAAATTTTGATTAATAAAAAAATAATGATACTACTATCAATCTTATACTAATGATTAGGAGTATTATTAATATAAGAAAGGAGAATTTTTCTTTGGGTATTTTAGGTGTAAGCCAATGCCCTATTCTTGTTAATAAAAATATTAAAATAATCCCAACTAAAAATACTCCTATAAATTCTGCAGGAAATAAACCATTCCATAAATAAATTCCTAATTTAAATGGACTAACAATAAGACTTGCTAATGAGAAATTTGCGATAAAACTTTCTCGTTCGTGACCTGTTCTCTCCAATAATGCAACATTGATAGGTCCCGATGCTCCTATTAAACCACTTAAAAAACCATAAGAAAAAGCACCAGTAAAAAATAAAACGTTTGATATTTCTTTCTTACTATTATCAAGGTTAGAAAACTCTTCAAAATTTTCAGATTTTAAAATTTTATCTTTTCGAATTTTATTAAGTTTTGTCATAACATAAATCAGTACGAAGATCCCCAATGAAAATTCTAACCACCGTAATGACGATATTACAAGTAAGAAGGATCCTATAACTATACCAGTTATTCCAGGGATAACTTGCTTTTTTAAAAATATCTTATCATAATAATGCCGATAATTAATCGCATTAAATGTGGATAAAAAAATTGACCAAAAACTTGCCAATACTATTGCTATTCTGATATCAAGAAAAATAGCTGTAGTAAGCGCGATAAATATTAAAGAATCCCCAAATCCTGTTACGCTCCCAACGAACATAGCTAATGCTAAAATTAATAAAATTAACAAAATCTCTTCCATAAGCTTACATTAAAATAAAATGTAATTTTTCGTAAAAAAATTACGAAATTTTATAAAAAAAAATTAATATAATTAGATAAAAATTAATATCTAAAAGATGAGGGAAAATTAAATATGTCAGAAGAAATCATACCAAAAACTAAAACGGTAATAATTTTGATTATTGGTGCGATAGTAATGCTTTTACTTTCTTATGCCTGCGTTCTGGATTGGATTAATAAGTTGAAAACAGGAGAGGATTGGCTTGTAAACCTAATCTATCATCCTCTGACGGGTGTTCTGGGTATAGCATTTTTCGCTTTAGCTGTAATTTTTGGATTAGAAAAAGTTACTCCTGGACGAATTGAAAAAATTAGAAACTATTTGGAGAACAATAAGCGCGCAAATCCTATTATATTTTTGATAACTATTATAGCTTTAATTTTGTTAATATTAAATTCAATAATGCTTTTGGCAGCAGGTACAACTGGAGTTGAAATTTTAATAGCTTTCCATACATTAATGGGGATAATCTTTGGAATTGGAGTAATGATAATAATTTTCAAGTTATTCATAAATAAATATTTGAGCAATAGAAATAAATGGGAAAGAATACTTGAACTCGAAGTAATTATTTGCATTGTGGTATTTACAGTCATCGTTATTGTTGCTCGGGCATTAGGATTTATATCAATATAAGTTGATTGTCTTATGGGTTTAAATCGCATAAAAAATGAAAAAACAAAGAATACAGCCCAAATACAGCAATATTATATTGATTATTTAGAAAAAGTGAAATATAAAGGAACTTTCGGAATTGCTGAATTTTCTTCAGTTTACAATGATTTAATGCCAGTTCAACAAAATAAACTAAAAGAGGCAACTAAAGGGCAGTTAAAAGAATTTATGGATACGGGCTCAATCGTTTCATTGGGTATATTTTACCCTGCTGATATTATTGATTGTATTAATATACAGAAAAACGGCGCCATTGACTTGGAACGATGGGATTTATATAGTGATGAATATCAACATATTAATGAAATGTTGATAGATGTAAGTAATAAAATTGCACAAGGATACAATGGAATTGCTTTTCCTCCTACTACTGAAGCTATGGCCAAGAGTATTAATAGTGTAATTGAATTTTATCCTTACACAATTTCGCATCGAGTTGTTGTTGAACATGCGGGTGTTGGTTGGCGCGGTAAAAATGAATTAATTATTACCGAAACACATGGTCCTACTATTAGATTTACTTCCGTATTAATCAATATACCATTAAATCAAGGAAAGAAATTCGAAAGTAAATGTGGAGAATGTACAGCTTGCCTTGATGTCTGCTCATTTTTAAAAAACAAAGAAAAACTTAAAGATTATCGAGAGAATTGTAATTCTTTTTTAAATTCGTTAGGATTGAAGCATCATGTATGTGGGAAATGCGTTAAAGCTTGCTTTCGTGATAGTATTTATCGGGAAAAATTTAGATTGGCAGGTTAATCTCAAATTTGTTAGTTCAGGAAGATTTAGAAAGTTAAACTTATTTAATGGTGAATAGGTCTCCCTTTTTTATGAATTGCCTTACCTACGACAGCTTCAGCGCTTTCAAGAACCATTTCCGAAATAGTTGGATGGCTATGAATTGTCTCAGCTATATCATGTACAGACATTCCATGTTGCATAGCTAAGGTGATTTCCGAGATTAATTCAGGAGCTTCAGCACCAATACAAGAGGCCCCAACAATTTTATGATCTTCTTTATTAGCTAATATCATGAGAAAACCCTCGTCTTCCCCCATACATTTAGCTTTACCTAATGAAGCAAAAGGGAATTGCCCCATAAGAACATCAATACCCATTTCTTTAGCTTGTTTTCTCCTTAGCCCAACAGAACCAATATTTGGGGAAGTAAAGATTGTTGCAGGAACTACAGAATAATCAGTTATCATATCACTTACTGGAAAGCCCCCTAGGCTAGCCAAAGAATTCGCTACTGCTATATCTCCCTCATAACTTGCGATATGTGCAAGCATTATTCCACCAGTAACATCACCAATAGCATATATACCTTGAACTGAGGTTTCTAGTGTTTTTTGATCACACTTGATTGCACCTCGAAAAGTTTCAATACCTAAATCTTCTAATCCTAAATTTTTTGATTCTTTTGCTCTTCCAATCGATACTAAACAGAAATCAGCTTCATATATGTATTTTTCAGCACATTCTTGTTGATCTCTTGATATATCTGCAGAACAAGTAACAGCTTTAACACCTGAACCAGTGTTTTCCACTGATATTACTGCTTGAGAAGTATGTATCTGTATACCTTTGGAATCAAACTTCTTTTGGAGTTGTTTAACAATCATGGGCTCTTCAGTTGCTATAGGACCTGGAAGAAATTCAAGTATCTCTACTTTGCTCCCAAATGTCGCAAATATATTAGCAAATTCGCATCCGATAACTCCTGCCCCTACTATTAACAGTCTGTCTGGTACTGTGGTAAAATTAGGACTTAAAATGTCGTCACTAGTTAATATTCTGTCATGATCAATATTAAACGCAGGAATTAATGCTGGAGATGACCCCGTTGCTATGATTACTCTTTTGGATCTTATTGTTTTTGTATCCTCACCTTCAATTGATATATTAAATCCATCAATAGCATTACCGCCTAAAATCTTACCATAGCCCTTATAAACATCATTTTTCCATGCTTTTTCCAAGCTTGCTATCCCGCCAACTAACTCTTTGACTACTTTATTTTTTCTTTCGACAGCTTTAGCAAAATCAAGCTTATAACCTTGGATTTCAACCCCAAATTCTTCAGCTTCCCCAAGTTTCTCTATCAAGTGTGTGGATGCATATAACGCTTTCGTGGGAATACATCCCCAATTCAAACACGTACCTCCTAAATCGCTTTTTTCAATTAATGCCACTTTAGCTCCATATTGAGCCGCTCTAATTGCGGCATGATAACCACCAGGCCCTGCTCCAATAATCGCAATATCATATAGTAGTTCCGCCATTTTATATTCAATTTTCTTTATTATTTATAGCAAATATATAACTATTGAGTATGAAAATAAAACAAAAAATATTAATTTTCTTTAATTAAACATTTTTGTATTTAAATGATCTTGGTGTGAAATAAATAGGAAATAAATTAATGAAATCGTTCAAAATTGAAAACAAAAAGATCAAAATGGTTTAGAAATGATTGACAATCATTTCTATTCGAAATAAGATATCAATTAAGTTAGCTATGTGTTAGACTTTGTATATTAAAAATATTTCTCAATTGCTGTCAAAAGATTTAGACGAGACACAGTTATATCTAAGAAAGATCGGATTAGAAGTTCTTGAAAATGCGCTAACTGCGGTAAAACCAGAAAATATTATCAATACCAATATAAAAATTCAAAATAATCACTTGTTTATTCAACAGGATAAATATGATCTTTCTGATTTTAACAAACTTATTATTATAGGGGGAGGAAAAGCTACTGCTGAGATGTCCTTTGCCTTAGAAAACATTTTAAAATCAGTTCCCCAAAAAAAATATAGCGGTTTAATCAACATACCAGACAGTCTAGATTTTAAAAATTCAACTTTAACAGAAAAAATAGTCTTAAATTATGCCTCTCACCCCATTCCTAACGATAAGGGTCTTACCGGAACAAAAAAAATGATAGATCTTATCAATCAATCTTCAAAAAATGATTTAATTATCTGCTTAATATCTGGGGGTGGATCTGCTTTATTGCCATTACCTAAAAAGGGAGTAAACCTTAAAGATTTACAAGAAATTAATTCATTACTATTAGCCTCTGGAGCAACAATACATGAAATAAATACAATTCGAAAACATTTGTCGGATTTTAAAGGAGGAAATCTTGCAAAAAAAGTGTTTGAATTAAGTGGTGCGACTTTAATATCTTTAATTATTTCTGATGTCGTAGGTGACAATTTGGATATTATAGCATCTGGCCCTACCGTACCTGATTTATCCACTTATCAAGATGCAGTTGAAATTCTGAGAAAATATAATCTTTATGATAAGGTACCTCTCGCTGTTAGACATACATTAAATGAAGGAATAAAAATCAAAGAATTAGAAACACCTAAACCAAATGATAAGTGTTTTTCAAATGTTCATAATTACTTAATAGGTAGTGTAAATTCTGCTGTTCAAGCTGTAATTAATAATTTAAATAAATGGGAATTTCAATCTGAATATTTCTCTAATGAAATCGTAGGGGAAGCAAAAGACTTTGGTAAGGATCTTTTTCAAATTATTTCTAATAAGATAAAGACGAGTATGAACAAAAAATATAAGATGGCATTAATTGGAACTGGAGAATTAACAGTTACAATTAAAGGAAAAGGAATTGGGGGAAGAAACCAAGAGATGTTATTAAGTTTTTTAGATTTTGTTCAAGATGAGACAATAATTAATAATTTTTTAATTATTGCAGTAAATTTAGATGGTATCGAGGGTAATAGCACAGCAATGGGAGCATTAATAGACAATCATCTTTTAACTCGGGTAGTCAACAATAATATAAATATAAAAAAATATTTGAATGGCAATGACTCTAATAGTTTCTTCAGATTGTTTGAAGGAGAAATCACTACTGGACCAACAGGATGTAATGTTAATGATCTAATTTTAATTCTGCTACAAAAATGATTAAAAATGAGATTCACTATAAAAATTATATAAGATATTTAGCATTATGAAAAAGTTAATAAACAAGAATAATGATAAAATAAAGGAGAGTGATTTTCTGATTATTTGCCCTGTATGTGGGTTTTCCTTTAAGGCTATTAATCCAAGAACTAGCAAAAAAGTAGAGGAATGTCCCATGTGTGGTCACAAATTTAAAGATCCAAATATATTCCCTCAGAAACCAAATGATGTTGGGCCTAGAACTTTTTAATCGTAACATCTATAAGAAGATATTCCGACTTTTTTATCTATTTGAATAAATAAAATAAATAAAAAATGTTTTTAAAGAGATCCAACCTATTTTTATATTACTACAAAATTTATTAATAAACTAATAAAATTCAATTTAAAGTAAAAATTAAGGATAGAGAATATTATGGCGAGAAAAAAGAAAGAGAAAGAGAAACCTTCAACTAGTATGGGATTTGCATCTGAAGAACGAGAGGAAGCTTTGGAAGCAGAAGGATTAAAAAGAACCCAGATGGACGTTCCCATGGTTGAATTGGTAGATAGAGATACATCAACACCCTATATTGAAACTTACGATGAAGATACAGGAGAACTTGAAGGTGCTATTTATTTAAAGGATGGTAACCGATCTGGCTTATTAGCTCTGGTTAAGATTGTGGAAGAAGTGAAAGCAACACAAAATCATGAAGCAGAGCTAGAATCATTAGGATTTAGAGGTAAATTAAATGTCGAAAATCCCAGTGATAAAGATAGATTGTGGGATATTGATATTTCGCTCGAAAATATTAAAGGAACAAATTTAAAATCAAATGAAATCAAAATTCAAGAATTGGGTACTAGTGATGATGATAACGTTAATACTCAAGATTTTAAAATAACAGGTGAGGCTAAAAATCTTCTTATCGTTAAGGAATTTATTAACACTCTAGCTAATGCAGGTGATATCTTAAATATTAATGATATCGAAGCAGAATTATCTAATCTAAAAGATCAAACTGCTAAACCTTCAGATTTGGAAGAGGGGGGCGAAGAAGAGGAAGAGGAGGCAGAGGAGGAAGAGGAAGATGATGGAGGCTCTGAAGCTGAATCCCTAGAAGCTTTTGGAATTTCAATTGATGTAGAAACTACTGTAACATTTGCAATTGCGATGAGAAATGAGTTTGAAAAACAAATTAGAAATGTTAGACTTGTTAAAGATATACCCGGTGATTTTTCTAGACCTACGGTTCAAGACACAACATTAGGAAGGGCAAGTGTAGAAGGCAATGAACTTGTTTGGACTATTGATGTATTAGAACCAGAAACTACTGTTATTTGTAAATTTACTAGCGATGTTTTGGTTTCATCAATTGAACCAAGAAAAACAGGCACAATTGATGTTACTTATGAGGCACTATCTTCTTATTCTGAGGGATTAGGCATTGAGAAGTTTGATGCGTATACAAGTAACAGATTTTATATTGATACTATTGAAAGAGATGAAGAACCCGGAGTATGGGATTGTAAATTAGTCTTTGAAAATACCTCTGAATTTATAGTACAACTGTTTAATGCGGATGTTTATGCTTCTGAAGATGAGAAAACTAAATTTGTGGATATCGATCCAAATGATGTCCCAGTATTGCCTGCTGGTGCTCAGTGGCATTCAACAAAATGGGAATATGAATCCGATGACTACCCATCATTTAGGAAGCTCTTAGAATTTCGAGTAATGCCTGATTTTCAAACTACAGTGAATGGTTCAGTTGCAATATCTGATGTTCAATTATCAATCGCTAGTATGATTGGAGAGGTTCAATATACACTTAGAGAGAGCGGAGAAGCTACTGAAAGAGAGATTGAGGAAATGGCTATACAAGTCCCAACATTCAAAGAAACAGATGTCTTTGCTATACACAAATTAGAGAATAATGGTTCTGCTCCTTTAAACGAAATTAGCATTCAGCAACAATTCTTCACAGATGAGTTTCAACCTCCAGAAGCTAACGAGATCAAACTCATATTAAATGGAAGTGAAGTAGATTTAGACTCTTCTGCAGTCTCAGTTGATAGTAATGCTTTCAAAATCGAACTTAAGGATTTGAAAGAAGCAAGTTCTGGGATGATTGAACCTGAATCCACTCTGGAAGTGCAATATCCCGTTCACTGTATGAATCCTGCAAGAGATGCAAAATTCGAATCTGAAGTTATCTATTTAGCTAACACTTTTCCATTAAGCAATGAACTAGAAGTTAGACCTGCTGTTCCAACAATAGAAGCACTCCACTTGAGAAGAAAGTTCAGAATTGGAAAGGAAGTTGTTGCTATTGGCGACTTAGGAAATTACCGTATCATATTAATTCTTGAGAATATAGGTGATATGGTTCTCTCCAATCTAACTTTAATGGATAAAGTACCAGATAATTTTGAATATGGAGATTATTCAATGACTCCAGAGATTACAGATGAAGTCGGATCAGATACCTTAAAATGGGCAATTGAAACATTAGAAGAGGCCGAAAAATTAGAAATCTCTTATGAAATTCACGGTAAAGGTAAATATAGTCCAAGCGAGGCACAATTAGCCTTATAATTTTTCAAAAAAATTTAATCTTACTTTTTTTTATTTATATTTTTTGTTTGTTTAATAAAATACCTCTTTGATTGATGTATATAGGATAATTAATACAAAGTTTATTGTAACTTCTTATAGTTTAAAATTTTTACACTGAACTTACTGATAAAATCAAACCTTATCCTTAAGTGGTATTATAATTTGAAAACAAGTTAATGGAGTGTTTTCTAGCCTTATACTCCATTCATGGGCTTCAAGAATTTGTTTAACAATTATTAATCCTAACCCCGATTCCTTAATTACTTCTACCTGAGGCTTAAATATCGATTGAGATTGTCCATTTGGAATTGCTTTACCATCATTTAATATCGACAATTCTAAGATTTCTCGTTTAAGATCCTCCTCAATTCTGATTTGTATTAGTGAGGGCTTTCCATGTTTTACAGCATTTCCCAGTAGATTTTGAAATACTTGAAATAATTTAGCGCGATCTCCATTTACCAATGGAATATCGTCTTTTAAAAATTTTATATGTTTAGGTATGGTAACTTTTATTATTTCATCAATTAAACTGTTTAGATCAACTGGTTCCTTCTTTTCAATTATCTTTCCAGCTTCCGCTAATTCAAGAGATCGACTAATTATATCACTCATCGAACGAATATTATTTTTTATCGTGTCAATTACCATCTCTTTGTTAGAGTCTTTTATCATTAAATAGATTGAGTGTAGGTTGTTTTTGAGATCATGAGCCATTGAGTGAGAAAACACGGATAATTGTTGAGCTCTATCCCTTTCTTTAATTGCTTGATCATAAGCCTGGTGGTATTTTTCCTCAGATTTTATGATTCTGTCTTCTGGGTAAGCGACAACTGCAGTTACCAATAGAAAAGTCAATAAAACAATATTAAATACATAACTAAGGTCCCATAAAATCTGTATATTAAAAAATCGTGAAATATAAGTCACAAAAATAGCAAAAAATGCCCCTATTATAAATAATATAATAAAAGCGTGAGTAGGAGTTTTCCTATATAAGTAAACTTTAGTATATAGAAAAAGCGCAATGACCAAAAGGACTAACATAACTAAATGTAATTGCATGAACATAGAAGCAATGGGAATTAAGGAAAATAATGGAGAAAAAAATAATATAAGAATAATCAGATTTCTTTTCTTTTGTTCAACCTCGAATATACGAGCGAAATCAAAAATCACAGAAACTATCAATAATAAAATAGCTAATGTGTATATTAAATAACGGATAATATTAAGTTCTGAACTTATTTCAGGATAAACCTCTGGTAAATATAAGAAGAGTGAACCCAAGACTGTGAAAAAGACAAATGGCAACCAAGTACGTAGTTGTTTTTTCCAAGTTGATGTAAAAAAAAAGATGATACCCACTACAAGGGTATACAAAAAAACTAGTAGGTCGAAATTTATCTCGCTAAGCATTTTTATTAGAAACTTTGAATTTTACAGTAAGAAAATATGCGATTGAGTGATATATTAATTATTAAATTTTCGTTAAAAAAGTATTTTGTTACCCTCATTTTTATGTAAATTTTTAAGAATAGCTTCATTTTACGTGTTTTAACGTGACATTTTTAGATTCCCGTAAAATGGTAGAATAAATCGACAAATTTCAATAATTCGCAATAGCTTTTTATTCTCGGCTATTTAATTCGCATCAATTGCAACCATTATTTGAAAGAGGTTTATGGATCTTCGGACCGGAGTATGAATATAGTCCAAGCGAGGCACAATTAGCCTTATAATTTTTCAAAAAAATTTAATCTTACTTTTTTTTATTTATATTATTTCTTTTTTGTGTAACATAATGATTTAAATAAATTTACTTGTCTTATTTATAATAGAGAGTTACATTTTATATTATCTTCAAATCTTATAATATTATTAAGGTATAAAAAACTAAATTAAGCTATAAAAAATCTCTATGAAGCATGATTTCTAAAAGATACCACCTACATTGGATGTTTGAATGCCCCGAAGCAGTTATGACTTGTTCAGTTTTAAAATGTGCTGAAGAAGAACTTGTAGCTTTTGGTGGTCATGATAAAACTCTTTATTTAATGAATAAAGATTTGCAGATTATCGATGATGTAGGTTTTGACGGGTGGTGTAGATGCTCATATCCTATTGATTTTGATGGTGATGGATGCGATGATATACTAGTTGGAACTGGAGATGATCGGTTATTAGTTTTAAAGTTCGATGAAAAAAAGCAAAAGTTAGTAGCTGTAATGAACTACAAATCAGAGGGGAAAATCAACTGTTGTATTGCTGGAGATTTCTATAGGGATGGAGATGTTGAAATCATATTTGGAGGAGAACCGAAACAATTACTCATATTAAAAGATCTTAATTCAAAAGAACCTGTTGAGACCCTTTATTATGATTCATGGGTAACAAGTTGTGCCTTAGGTTTTCTAAAGCTCCCGAAAGTTACCACTCCTACATTCTCATTATTAGTT